>ERZ1066133.347-NODE-347-length-22807-cov-6.742880_pt1 | contig 22807 bp, 20 predicted proteins | sample MGYA00382780_ERZ1066133 | MGnify/ENA primary metagenome ERZ1066133 (study PRJEB33369, sample SAMEA5778363) | biofilm metagenome | biome: Industrial cooling water; feature: Water cooling tower basin; material: Biofilm | place: United Arab Emirates | collected... | reverse complement strand
ATATATGAGTCTGAGAAAAATTTGACTCATCTTGCTAAAGAACGAGGGGTTGAGCTGCGCTTTTTTCATGGAACAGGTGGAACAATAAGTAGGGGCGGAGGTAAATACCATCGCTTTTTAGAAAGTATGCCTGTAGGATCTGTACAAGGTAAAATTAGAATGACTGTACAGGGAGAAACTATAGCTCAACAGTTTGCGAATCTTCTCAACGCCTCTTACAATGTAGAAATGTTAACATCTGGAGCCGCAGTGCAAACGGCTCTTTCTTTATATCCCCCCAAACATTTATCAATAGCAGAAGAAGCTATGCATCACTTGGCTCAATTTGCATTTAATCATTATAGATCTTTAGTGTCGCATCCTTCATTTTTTGTATTTTATGGTCAGGCAACACCTATTGATGTATTGGAGCAAAGTAAGATTGGATCTCGTCCAGCTAGAAGGACAGGTAAAAGAAGCATACAAGATTTAAGAGCAATTCCTTGGGTATTTAGTTGGCACCAAAGTAGATTTAATATAACTGGTTGGTTTGGTATTGGTACTGCACTGCAACAATTAAAGGCCTCTTATGCAGAGGAATATAATCGCCTGCAATCGCTTGCTAATTCTTGGTCATTTTTGCGATATACCCTTATTCAGCTTGAAACCAACTTAATAAATGCAAATCGTTCAATGATGGAAGTTTATGCAGACTTAGTTCAGGATAAGGAAGATAAAAATGCAATTCTTTCAATCATTTTAAACGAATACGAGCTATCACTTAAAGAAGTAGATGTCTTACTAGGAGGAAACAGATTGGAAAGAAGAAAAACCTTACTCGATAACAATCATTCACGTAAAGAGTATCTTGAAATGCTACATCAACTTCAAATAAATAATTTACGGAAATGGAGAAATCTACCTGATCCAAGTTCATCTGAAAGTCAGCATCTATTAGAAAAGCTTTTAATGATTACAAATGCATTAGCGAGTGGTTTAAAGCAAACGGGCTGATCTTTAGATAAAAATTATATTTCAAATCACTGTCTGATGTAGATTTGTTGCATGGCATCATTAATTGAAAGAGATAAGCAGTTTATATGGCATCCATTTACTCCACAAAAACAAATGCCCGACCCCATTGCTATTGTAAAAGGTGCTGGTACCTTACTCTTTGATGAGATAGGTAACTCCTATATAGATGCTATAAGTAGTTGGTGGGTCAATCTTCATGGTCATGCTCATCCTTATATTGCCGAAAAAATATATCAACAAGCGCTTACATTAGAGCAAGTCATTTTTGCTGGGTTTACTCATGGTCCTGCTGTTCAGTTAGCGGAAAGATTGCTCCCTTTATTGCCCGGTATCATGTCAAGGATATTCTATTCTGATAATGGCTCTACTTCAACAGAGGTGGCTCTGAAAATGGCTTTACAGTATTGGTGGAATTTAAATCCGGAAAAGCCAAGAACGAAAATTCTTTGCTTCGAAAACTCTTATCATGGCGATACTTTTGGAGCAATGAGTGTGAGTGATAGAAGTGTTTTTACCACGCCATTTATTCCATTACTTTTTGATGTCATTGCTATTCCTCTTCCAAATAATGAGAATATTGATTCTGTTAAATCGATTATACATCAGTATGGAAATGAAATTGCAGCTTTTATATATGAGCCAATGATTCAAGGGGCTGGGGGTATGAATATGTATGATCCATATTTAATGAATGAGCTGCTCAATTCTGTAAAACTTTATGAGGTTATTTGTATTGCAGATGAAGTCATGACTGGTTTTGGAAGAACTGGATCTTTATTTGCAAGTGAACATTACCATAAAAAGCCAGATGTTATTTGTCTTAGTAAAGGTTTAACAGGTGGTACAATGGCTTTGGGAGTTACTGCTTGTAACAATAGAATTTATACTGCTTTTGTTGATGATGATAAACGAAAGACTTTTTTTCACGGACATTCATTTACTGCAAATCCCTTAGCTTGTACAGCAGCCTTGGCTAGTCTTGATTTGTTGCAGCAGCAGTCAACTATTGAACGCATAGAATGGCTATGTAATGAGGTTGACAGTTTTGCTAAAGAACTAGTTGACCTAAATCTTCCTATTAAAAATATTAGACAAGTTGGAACTGTATTAGCTTTTGAAATGCATGATGTTGCTAAAACTTATTTGCATCAAATTGCACAGCCTTTCACAAAAGCATGTTTAGAAAGAGGGGTGTATATTAGACCTTTAGGAAACACGGTGTACATTATGCCACCTTATTGTATAACTGATGAGGAGTGGAAAAAAGTAAGGACTGTAATTATTGAGGTTATCAAGTTATTTATTTGATTGCTCAATATACGACTTCAAGTTTGCAAGATTTTTTTCTAGCATCGCACCTAATATCTTATCGTGCATCATTGAGCCAAACCTCTCCCAAGGCAGCCATCCAATTTCTTCTTCAAACTGCCACTGAATTGTAGTTGTATTTGGACTACTTTCATGTTGAATGATACGCATGGTACTTAACATTTCACTACCATCTTTCCCCTTCCATTTAGCAATTACTTCTCCATTCTTATTACTAAGTAATTCAACAGTATGGTTGCCTATTTGTGCAATATTATTTTTATTATCGCTAAAAATAGCCTTATCCATCCCTTCAAGCCAGCCATTCCATGCAGTTAAAGTACCTACATGTGCTTGTGCTGTTTCTGCGTTTGCCTGCATATCTATGGCCCTTGATACTAAAACTTTTGAAGGAAATAGTAATCCCATTGCTGTTAAAAGCAAGAACAAAAAGACAAAGCTGAATAATATTAGTTTTATGAATCTCATTATTCCCATTTAAATGTTTTTATGGCTATTGCATATACAACTATAGTCCATATTGCTAGAATGCCTAATTCAAAACCCACATCAGTAATACTTGCCCCTTCAAATGCAATATTTCTCATTGCATTATTAAAATGAGTGAGGGGCAATATGTTACAAAATGGTTGTAGCCATTTTGGGAAAGCGTCAATTGAAAAAAATGTTCCTGCTAATAAAAATTGGGGGAGTGTAATCATATTAGCGAAAGGAGGGATGGTGCTTTCAGTTTTCGCTAGACTGCTTACAATAAATCCAAAACCCATAAATAACAGTAGGGAAAAACTACTAAGTAGTAAGATATCTATAAATGTTCTTAGTCCATGTACTAATGTAAAATTGAAAGCAAAATGTCCAATGCCAACAATAATGACAGCTGTCATTAGTTGAAAAAGCATTCTTCCTAAACCTTCTCCAACAACAATATATCCTCTTCGAATTGGAGTAGCATAAAATCTTTTAAGCACCAATTGTTGTCGAAGATTGAAAAATAAAAATGCTACACCAAAAACCCCAGCACTTAATAAAGAAAAGCCCAATTGTCCAGGTAGAATAAAATCAATTGTACGATAAATTCGACCAGGAATTTTTTCTACTTGTTGGTTTATTGTTGCAATAGTAGAATTCTCTGGGAACTGTTGCTGATTAAGTCCAGCAATAACAGCCTCAAGCAGTGATCGAAGTATTGTTAAGTTCTGTGGTTGAACAGCTTCAGAACTTTTTATATTAATCTGATATGGACTATTGTTGGAGGGTTTTTCTTCGATATGAAGGAGCGCTGTAATTCTACCTTTCTCTAAATCTTCTCTTATAAGATTCGTATCTTTTTGTACAATCTTTAGAGATCCAATTTTTTGAAGGCTTTGGTATAAAACATTAGCAGTGTCTGTAGCGGGTGTAAATGCAATTTGTACAGAAGTGCCTCTATTGTTACCTAAAAATCCAAATACAAGTATAAAAACAAGCGGGAAGCCAATTGAAAATAAAACCGCAGATGGTGAACGGAAAATAGCTTTCAAGCTGGCTTTTGTGACAGCCAGCATAGCTTTTAATTGACTATAGGACTTGTTTTGCATTGTTCTTAATAAAGGACAAAGCTATTTGAATAATTGAACTTGACAATTATTTGATCTTTACCTCAAATGGCAGGCGAGCTTGAGGCCCATTTCCCATAAACTTGATTTGCTGAACATATTGGAAAAATGGGTACAACTCTGGTCCTAACGTAGTTGCAGTAGCATTTTCACTAATATTTTTTTTGTACTGTCCAGTTATTTGCGAAACAATATCTACTGGCTCAGGATATTCACGAAGTTGATAGCTGCTTAATTTAGCAAGTTTAGCAGCCGATGAGATAGCATCTTGTAATCCACCTACTTTATCTGTTAAACCAATTTTTATAGCTCTTTTTCCTGTCCACACTCTACCTTGGGCAATAGAATCAACCTGAGTGGCTTCTAGTTTTCTACCATCTGCAACTCTTTTTGTGAATACTGCATAAACTGTATCAATACCATTTTGGAAAATTTTTCTTTCACCTTCATTCAATGGCCTATCAATTGAGCCAAAATTTGCATAAGGTCCTGTAGCTACTCCATCAAACGTTATACCAAGCTTGTTATTGAAGAACCCCCTCATATTTGGAATCATTCCAAACACGCCAATAGAGCCAGTTAAAGTATTATTATTTGCAAATACTGAATCTGCAATACATGAAATATAGTAACCGCCAGAAGCTGCTAAATTTCCCATACTAACTACAAGGGGTTTTTCTTGTTTCAATAGGCTCAATTCTCTCCAAATTACATCACTTGCTAATGCACTTCCTCCAGGAGAATTAACTCTCAGGACGACAGCTTTGATTGATTTATTTTTTCTAATATCGCTTATTAAAGATCTGTACTTGGAACTTGCAATGTAGCCATTCATATCGTCTCCATCAATAATGTCTCCATCTGCGTATATAATTGCAATTTTATCAGTTGCATTATTACCTTCATTCAAATTTACTGCAGCAGCGTATTCTCCTAGGCGAACAAAATTTATTTTTTCAGAACTTTTTTTGCCAAGTTTATTCAGTATAACTCCTTTTACTTCATCATCGTACATTAAGCCATCTATAAGGCCATATTTTTTTGCATCATAAGAGGTTTGAATTGCAGCAGTATTTGCCCAATCTTTTAAGTTATTATCACTTATTTTTCTATCGTTAGCAACGGTTTGTATAAAGTGGTCGTATAAATCATTCAAATAAACTGAGGTTTGTAATTTATTCTCAGCTGTCATTGCAGTTGCCCTAAAAGGTTCGGTAGCACTTTTAAATTTACCTGCGTAAAAAACCTGTGCTTCAATTCCGAGTTTATCCAACATACCTTTAAGAAAAATAATATTGGAAGAAAAGCCAAGCCATTCCATCCCGCCTTGTGGGTGTAAAAAAATACTGTCTGCTGCACTTGCTAAGTAATAACCACTTTGCGGCATGACTTCGGCATATGCAAATACAAATTTTTTTGATTCTTTAAATTTCGAAATAGCTTTTCTAAGTTCTTCACTGCTTCCCCAGCTATTTGCGTTATAGCCAGTTTTTAAATAGATACCTTTTATTTTATCATCTTTAGCTGCATGTTCAATGAGTCGAATGGTTGTAAACAATGAAGGAATATTCGCACTTGGGTCATCTTGCAAAAAGAGAAGTGGATCTTCTTGAACAACTTCGGGATAATTTTCACTTATATCAACAACTAAAACACTCTTATCACCTATGGAGGTTTCTGTTCCAGATGAAACAACAGCTATCATTCCAATTACTGTAAAAATTGCTGTCAATGTAAAAACTACCAATGCTAAAAATGAAGCAAAAAATGTCTTAAAAAAACTGCGCATATCTTTTAACTAAATTGGATGTGAAAATAAAGATATTTGTCTGCTTAAAACACGGTCTTTTTATGAATCTGGCTTATTTGCTGACAGGAGGTAATTTGGGTAATCGAGAAGAGTTATTGTCGAAGACTGCGCACTTGATTCAACAAAAATGTGGCAACATATTACGAAAATCTTCTATTTATGAAACTAGTCCCTGGGGTCTTACAAATCAACCAGGATTTTTAAACCAAGTACTGGAAGTTGAAACTAGTTTAGGCGCAGAGCATCTAATGGAAAAATTGTTGCTGATTGAAGAAGATATGGGGAGAAAGAGGGCTGAAAAATATGGCCCTAGAACCATAGATATCGACATTCTCCTGTTTAATCAGGATCAAATTCATACCGAATCTGTTACTATTCCTCATCCTAGAATACATGAAAGAAGATTTGTTTTGGTACCACTTTGTGAACTTGATTCTAGTTTGATGCATCCTGTTTTTAACCAAACTATGAGCAATTTATTAGAGAACTGTTCGGATATAGGAATTGTGAAAAAGTTCTCTTCAAACAACTAGGCCACATTTGTATTTTTGACGCCTGCATGAAGCATCATTTTATTACAATTGAAGGGAATATTGGAGCAGGTAAAACAACCTTGGCTCATTTGCTTGCGAAACATTTTGAAGCAAGATTGATTTTGGAAGAATTTGCTGATAATCCGTTTTTGCCAAAGTTTTATGATAATCCACAGCAATATGCTTTCCCACTAGAGCTTTTCTTTTTAGCTGAGCGATATAAACAAATGAAGGAACAGTTGCATACAAACGATCTGTTTCAAACAATTACCATTTCAGATTACTTGTTCACAAAATGTTTGCTTTTTGCTAAAGTAAACTTACCGGAAGAAGAATTTAGACTTTATCAGAAACTGTTCGATATTATTCAACAGCAAATGGTTTTTCCAGATATTTTAATTTATCTCCATGCTCCTGTGAATAAGTTGCAGTCTAATATCAAGAAAAGGAATCGTCCTTACGAGCAGCATATTCCGGATGAGTATCTGTTCAATATTCAGGAAACCTATACGAGTTACATCAAGCAGCATCATATTAAAACTATTTTTATTGATGCTTCTAATGCCGATTTTCTTGGCAATGAGAAGCACCTTCAAGTGGTATTAGAAGCGCTTGAAAAAGATTACGAAACAGGGCAACATTATTTTAGTCTTCCTTGAGTGACCAATCATCCATACATCCCTTAAAAGTACTTCGTATTCGTGAGTACCGTTTTCTAATGATAGGCAGGTTTTTTTTCATTATGGGATTGCGTATGATGGGAACTTTAGTTGGATGGTGGGTATATGAGTTAACGGGTAATCCTTTTGCAATTGGATTAATTGGTTTAGCGGAAGTAATTCCAGCAGTTGGATTGAGTTTGTATGCTGGACATGTGATTGATGTAGGAGAAAAAAGAAAAATTTTGCTAACTGGTGCAGGGATGTATTTTCTGATTGCTGCTGCATTGTTGTTATTATCATGGAAGGGAAGTTTGTATTTCTCTGATCAGCAAACGGTCTATATCATTTATGCAGCCATATTTTTAACAGGTGTTTTTCGTGCATTCACTGGTCCAAGTTTTGGAGCTATGCTCGGACAAATTGTTCCTAAAGAATTATTACAACAGGCAACCACATGGAATCAAGGCACTTGGCTAACTGCATCGGTTTTTGGTCATGCTGGTGCTGGATTGCTAATTGCATTTTTAGGAAACACAGGAACCTTGGCTACTTTACTTATGAGTGTAGGTATTGGGTGGATTTGCATGACAGGCTTACTGCCTAAGCCGCCATCGTTGCAATCTGTTGAAAGTAAAACATGGGATAGTGTTAAGGAAGGCTTGCAATTTGTTTTTAAAACAAAAGAAATTTTGGGGGCACTTTCTTTAGATCTTTTTGCTGTTTTATTTGGAGGTGCAGTTGCAATGGTTCCAGTTTTTGCTAAAGATATTTTGAAAGTTGGCCCAAGTGGATTTGGATGGCTAAATGCAGCAGTTGATATTGGAGCAATTTTAGTTGTGGTCTTGTTAACATTGCGCCCCATTCAAAAGCAACAAGGGAAAAAACTAATATTGGCTGTCGGTGGATTCGGACTATGCATAATTCTCTTTGCCATCAGTAAGTCATTTTGGTGGTCTTTTGTTTTATTAGTTATAGCAGGTATGTTAGATGGAATTAGCGTAGTGATTCGGGGCACAATTCTTCAGCTAAAAACACCGCAACATATGCGTGGTAGGGTGATGAGCGTAAATTCAATGTTTATTAACAGCAGTAATGAATTAGGTCAATTTGAGAGTGGTGTAGCTGCTCGATATATGGGCGTAGTGCCATCAGTAATATTTGGAGGAAGTATGACTCTATTAGTAGTTTTAGTTACTTGGTTAAAAGCACCTACTTTGAAAAAATTAGAATACTAAGTACCATAGCTTCTGAGTAAGGCTTTTAAATCTTCAATGGTATTTGCCTCTTCTTTTGTCTTGTCCTTACGCCATCTGTGTATTCTTGGAAATCGAACGGCAATGCCGCATTTATGTCTTTTACTTGCTGCAATTCCTTCGAAAGCAATTTCAAAAACAAGCTCTGGAGGTACAGTTCTTACTGGACCAAATTTTTCAATAGCATATTTTTTTACAAATTGATCTACTTCATTGAATTCTACATCTGTTAATCCACTATATGCTTTTGCAAATGGAACCCATTTTTCTCCATCTTTAACAGCAAAAGTATAATCGGTAAAAAGATTACTCCTTCTGCCATGTCCTTTTTGCGCATAAATCATAACAGCATCAATAGTTAGTGGTTCCACTTTCCATTTCCACCAGTCACCTCTCTTTCTGCCTGATAAATAAGGAGAATCTTTTCTTTTTATCATGAACCCTTCTGCCAACATCTCCCTCGATTTTGATCGAAGAGTTCCAAGTTGATCCCAGTCATTAAATTGAACAATCGGTGAAAGTTGAATACTAGGTGCAGAAATATTTGATAAATACGATTCGAGCAATTTTTTTCTTTTTAAAAGTGGCATGTTTCTGATATCTACTCTATCTGCTTCTAGTATATCATATGCAAAGAATCCAACGGGTGCATCTTGCAGTAGCTTTTTTAAAACTTTTTTTCTTCCTAGCCTGGTTTGTAAAAGTGAAAAGGGAAGTGGTTTACCCTCTCTCATACAAATAATTTCTCCATCTAAAACTGTCCCGTCAGGCAGTTGCATTGCTTGCTCTTTTAACTCTGGAAATTGATCTGTTACTAGCTCCTCACCTCTGCTCCAAATATAACATTGCTGTTGTCGAATTATGATTTGTCCTCTAATGCCATCCCACTTCCACTCTGCTAACCAATCATTTGGCGAGCCTAATTCTTTAGCCCCTTCTTCTAAAGCATACGCTAAATAAAAAGGGTAGGGTTTTGATTGATCTGATTCTAAAGTGCTTTCATCAAAAAATGTTGTTAATTCGGTTGTTGTTGGTTCCCATTTACCAGATAGTCGATGTGTGAGTGCACTAATCTCAATTCCTGAAAATTTTGAAAGTCCTTTTATAACCATTTGTTGCGATATACCAATTCTAAATCCGCCTGTAATGAGTTTATTGAATATAAATTGAAAAGTTGGATGAGGAATCGACCAATATTTTAAGACCAATGCGTGTTTTTCATCTTCACTACTTTCAGCTAAGCCAATCATTTCTTGTATTAACTCAGTTAATGTTTCGGGCAATTCAGTTGAATACTTGTTGTCGGTTGTATTCAATAAAGCAATTGTTTCTGCTAAGTCACCAACAGTGTGATAGCATTCTTCGAAAAGCCATTCTTCGATCTTATTTTTTTCACAACACCAGTATTTTAAGAGTGTGGTATTTACAAATCTTTTTGGTCTTCTTCCACTAAACAATGCAATGGTCCAAAGAATATCTTTGGCACTTGCTTCATGGCAATAATTTACTATAGCATCTATTTTATCGTTGGTGCCAGTACTTTGATCAAGTTGCTGAATAAGATGAATGAAATGTTTCATGAAGGCTCACTATTAATTTGTTCTTCTTCATCTTGACCAAATAAAGTTGAAAGAGTTTCAGCTTGATATCCCCTTTCATTGAGATACTTGGTTAAAATATGTGTGAAACCATGTGTAGCTAAAATATGCTGAGCGCCAGTTGATTCAATAGCATAAAGTAATCCATTCCAATCGGCATGATCACTTAATACAAATCCTTTATCCACATTTCTTCTTCGTTGGTTGCCTCTTACTTGCATCCATCCACTGCAAATTGCTCTTTGAGAGGGTCCTATTTTTTTGAGCCAGCTGCTTTGATCTGCGGAGGGAGGTGCTATCACAACACCTTTAACAAAGTCAATTGGTTTTAGTCCAGCATGAATACGTATAACATTTTGTAGGGGATGTTTTTGCTGAATTAAGACTTCTTGTGTATTTGCAATTGCTCCGTGAGCGTATATAGGAATATTCAGTGGAGCCAACGCTTCAATAACTCTTTGTGCTTTTCCTAGACTATAAGTAAATAATACAGGAGTTTCGCGTTTTTCATGTACCTCTTTTACCCAATTTCTTATAGAGGTATACACATTTTCTTGTTCTTGCCATTGATAAATAGGTAAGCCAAATGTTGACTCGGTTATAAAATGATTGCAAGGAATAGGTTCAAATGCTCCACTAATACCATCATTTTTTGTTTTATAATCACCGCTCACAACCCATGTATCGTCTTTATAGCGAACTCTAATTTGAGAAGATCCAATAATGTGTCCAGCTGGGAAGAATGTAATTTCTACATTATTGATATAAATCGATTTGCCCCATGTAGTTCCTTGATAATGATGGTCGCCTAAACGAAGTTTGAGAAGTGGGACTGTGTGGTCGTGACACAAGTAAGATGTGCAGCCCCATCTGGCATGATCGCTGTGTGCATGTGTAATTAAAGCCTTTTCAACTGGCCGCCAAGGATCAATGAAGAAATCACCTTGTTCGCAATACAAACCATGACTCGTTAATTCCAATAGTGGTTTCACGGCAACTACTTTTTAGTTTGATTTCTATTGCCTCTACACTTGTCGCTGCAATATTTAACTTCATCCCATACTTTTTCCCATTTCTTTCTCCATGAAAATGGTCTCTTGCAAACTTCACAAATCTTGGTAGGTAAATGAGGTTTCTTGTGTGCCATACACAACTAACCAATAAGTTTGAAATTAGTTGACTTGTCTGATGACTCCGTTGAACCTTCTAATAAAATAAAGTTTTCTATTCTCAATATAGTCTGGCTCATTTTTAGACTTATCTGAGAAATATGGCTTAAACTGAAACTCATGAAACACTTTTGCATCGGTATCCGATAAGTGTTTCATAAAATCACTCTTATGTTTCATCAACAAGACACCAAAATGATACATAGCCTCATATCCTTTCCAAACCATATCGCTTGGTCGGCCAGCATATTTTTCTTTAAAAGTTTCAGTGAGTCGAATAATGGTACTGTCGTTTGTTTGAAAGTAATATGGCGTAGAATGTACCAATTCTATGTCTTTGAATTCTGGTCTCTGTAAGTTCTTTAAGCCATCCCAAGTCGGCATACCAATCATACTAAGGTTATACTTTTTGCCAAAAGGACTCAACTGAGCAATTAAACGTTGTGCAAAATTTTCTTGAACAGACCCAACAAAAACAGTGTTTCTTTTAGTGCTATCTAGTAATGGAAGAATGTCTTTCGATTGGACACTATCGTTAACCTGTATAATTGTATAGTTTAGACTAGTTCCTCTACTATTCCTCTTTGCATCTGCTAACATATCCAGTATTATCTTTTCTGTTGATCCATTTTTTGTAACCAGTACCATTTTCCCGAGAGAATAATACTTCTGCATAAATTGGTATAGCTCTTCTATATGCACACGAAGAGTTGGGTTCATCATAATAAATTCTGGATGATTGGTCAGCCCTCCATCATTTGGTAATGTGGCAGAAAGAAGTGGAATATTCTTTTCTCTAGTGAAATCTGCAAGAGTTTGAATGTCGTTTCTCGATGAAAAGTGAGCAATGATTAAATTAACATCTTGAAATGTAGCTAATTCCTGATTAATGCCTCTTGCTGATTTGCTATCTACTACAATCACCTCTAATCCTTGCCAATTCTTTTTTAAGTCATCTAGAGCTAGCATTGCTCCATTATAAAATTCTAGTCCAGGTATCATAACCCTTGGCAATGCCGTTGCATTGCCTTTGTAAACTCCACTAGCATCATAAACAGAGTCAATATAAAGTGGAAGTGCCAATCCGATTTTAATTGGCTTTTCATTTTGTGCAAAAGCAGTATGACTTATAATTAGCAATAAAAGAAATGCAATTAGTCGTACTATATTTTGAATAAAAGCTTGTAGCATAAAAAAAGTTTATCAAATACAATGCCACTATTCCCATTCTATAGTTGCAGGTGGTTTACTGCTAATGTCATAAACAACTCTATTAATCCCTTTCACTTGATTAATAATATCGTTGGAAACTTGTGCAAGAAATTCATAAGGTAAATGCGCCCAATCAGCAGTCATACCATCGGTGCTTGTTACAGCCCTGAGGGCAATTGTGTACTCATATGTTCTTTCATCACCCATAACACCTACACTCTTAACAGGCAGTAATATGGTACCTGCTTGCCATACTTTTTCGTAGAGCCCAGACTTCTTAAGGAGTTCCGTATAAATAGCGTCTGCTTCTTGTAAGAGTTGAACTTTTTCTTCTGTTACTTCACCCAAAATACGAATTGCTAAGCCTGGACCAGGGAATGGATGTCTATATAGCAGATCGTAAGGAATTCCTAATTCCAATCCAACTTTTCGAACTTCATCCTTAAATAAAAAACGCAATGGTTCTACCAAGCCCAACTTCATTGTTTCTGGTAGTCCGCCCACATTGTGGTGCGATTTAATTGTTACAGATGGGCCATGCACACTTACGCTTTCAATAACATCAGGATAAATAGTTCCTTGTCCCAACATTTCTATCCCTTCAACTTTTTGCGCTTCTTGATCAAAAATTTCTATGAAACAGTTGCCAATAATTTTTCTTTTTTCTTCTGGATCTGTTTTGCCTGCGAGTTTAGTATAAAAATGTTCTCTGGCATCAACACCTTTTACATTTAAATCGAGTTGTTTGTAAGTTTCTAAAACTTGTTGAAACTCATTTTTTCTAAGCACGCCATTGTCTACAAATATGCCAAAAAGGTTCTTTCCAATAGCTCTGCTAATAAGTGTAGCAGCAACTGTACTATCAACACCTCCGCTTAATGCCATAATCACTTTGCGGTCACCAATTTGTTTTTTTAGAGCAGCAACTGTGTCTTCAACAAAATGAGCGGGAGTGAAGTCGCAACTGCATCCACAAATTTTGGTCAAAAAGTTATGAAGAATTTTTTTGCCTTCTAAAGAATGGTAAACCTCTGGATGAAATTGTAAGCCATATAGTGCATTTCCTTCGTTGAGGTTTCTTTTAAAAGCTGCAACAGGAATACTATCGGTATTAGCCAAAATAGTAAAATTGGCTGGAAGTTCTTTGATAGAATCGCTGTGGCTCATCCAAACCTGACTCATATCTCCAACTCCTTCAAGCAAAGTATCATTTTGAACGATATGCATATTTGCCCTTCCGTATTCTCTTTTATTGCTTTTCTGCACTATACCGCCAAATTGTTTAGCAGTTAATTGCGCTCCGTAACAAACCCCTAAAACAGGGAGTTGAGCAAGGATGGATGCAATATCTGGGTTGGGAGCTTGCTCGTCATTTACGCTAAAAGGAGAGCCACTAAGAATGATCCCTTTTAAGTCGGGGGTAAAATTGAAACTTTGGTGAAACGGTATGATTTCACAATAAACATTCGCTTCACGAACAGCCCTAGCAATCAGTTGGGTATACTGACTACCAAAATCGAGGATCAGGATCTTTTCTGTCATGCTGCGAAAGTAAAACAATGTCTTCAAATAGGGTATAAAACTCCATTCCTCCATCTATTCTTTCATTTATCCCCATTTTTCAAACTTCAAATAAGTATGGTCGAATTGCTCCTTTTTTATTTTACTTTCGTAATGGCATAGTCAAGTTTAGAACCCTGAGGTATTTTCAAATAACTATGTCATAATGCAAACAACATGAAAGCTTTATTATCGGGTCTTCTCTTTTTTGCCCTTTTCTTCCAAGGCTGTATTTACACTGGCGATGTTATCAAAGGTGATGGTAATATTGTTAGAGAGGAAAGATCGGCCAAAAGTTTATCTAGGTTGCAATTTGATGGCAATTTTGACGTAATTATTACATCTGATAAGCAACCCAAATTAGAAATTGAAACAGACCTCAATGTACAGAAATATGTATTGGTTAAGGAGGATGAAGGTACTCTAAAAGTAAAAATTAAAAAGGATGTTTCATTAGAAACTAACAGTCCGATAAAAGTATTTATTAGCACACCCCTGCTAAAATATCTTGCTATTGATGGTAGCACAGAAGTAAATGGGAATGGAGTTTTCTCTGGAGCTGATGAGGTGAAGATTAAAATTGCAGGTTCAGGAAAAGTAAAGTTAGACGTGAATACTCCAATTACTCAGGTTGAAGTTGCTGGCTCTGGCGATGTTATGATGGGTGGACAAACCCGCGAGCACATTATTAAAATTGCTGGTTCAGGCGATATAAAGTCTGAAAATTTACTGGCTGAGAAAGTTAAGGTCAAACTGGCAGGATCAGGTAATGTTCGGGTACACGCCGCTGATGAGTTAGATATTAGTATTGCTGGTTCAGGTGATGTATTTTATTTGGGAAACCCATCAATTAAGCAATCTATTGCAGGTGGTGGTCGTATTAAGAGGATTGATGAATAATTTGCAACTTCCTTCTGATTTAAAGTAATCCATGAAACAGAAAAAGATTGTTTTATGGTTATTAGCTGCGTTAAATTTTACGCACATACTAGATTTTATGATTATGATGCCATTAGGTAATTACCTAATGCCATATTTTAACATCAGTCCAAAGCAGTTTAGTTGGTTAGTTGCTGCTTACACCGTTAGCGCAGCTATTACGGGATTTTCAGCAGCATTTATTGTTGACCGTTATGACAGAAAAAAAATCTTATTAGTAGGCTATGTGGGTTTTTTGATTGGAACAATTGCTTGTGGAATTGCGCCTACGTATTGGCTTTTGGTGGTTTCAAGAACCGTTGCTGGATTATTTGGTGGATTAATAGGTGCTCAAGTACTTTCTATTATTGCAGATTTATTTTCCTATGAAGAAAGGGGGAAAGCAATGGGTACAGTAATGAGTGCTTTTGCAGCAGCATCAACTCTTGGTGTGCCATTCTCATTGTATTTAGCAAATTTAATAAGTTGGCATGCGCCTTTTCTTTTCGTAGGTGTTATAGGTATAGTTTTAATTCCACTTTTGAATAAAAATATTCCTCGAATGACCAAACATATTCGCTCAAAAGAAGATACGGAGCGTATATGGGAGGCTCTGTTTCAAGTCCTTAGAAACCCGAAGGCTATTTGGGCATTGGTGTTTTCGTTTTTATTGCTTACCGGACATTTCCTTATTATTCCCTTTATAAATCCATTTATGGAATTCAATATGGGATTTTCTAAATTACAAACACCTATGATTTATCTGGTTGGAGGAATTGCTTCGTTGGTAACTTCTCGATGGCTGGGTAGAATGGCAGATCAACATGGTAAGTTGAAGGTATTTTCTATTTCCGTATTCTTAAGCTTAGGACTAGTTGCAATTATCACTAATATGCCTCCTATTTCTTTCTTTTGGATTTTGCTTGTGTTTGGAGTTTGGTTTATTATGGGTACAGGAAGGGGTGTTACTGCTCAATCTATGATTAGTAATGTAGTTCCACCCCAACAAAGGGGAAGTTTTATGAGCTTTAACAGCAGTATGCAACAGTTGGGTACGAGCTTTGCTTCATTCATAGCTGGATTTATTGTAACAAGTGATCCTATTACTCACAAAATTAGTAATTACCCTTGGCTGGGGTTCATGAGTGTGATAACACTAGGTATTGCATTACTAATAGCTAGAAAGCTATTCATAGGAATGGATGCCCCAAAACAATAGGATCTACTTAACCAGCCTAAATACTGGATACCTCATATGTGCAGGTTCATAGTAAGGCGAATTCTTATATACAAAATCTAGCTGTGCTGCAGCATTTGCAGCAAATTTTGGGTCTTCGGCTTTCTTCTGATCTAATAGCTTTCTTATATTAGGATTCTTGCTAATGAATTCTGCTGCAACATCTTCCCATCTATAAGAACTGTAACCTTCTTTCTGCTGTAAGATGGCATCAAAAAAGTTCCAACTAAAATAACTATCATCCCCTAATGGCTCTAACACCTCCATTAAGAATCGGTCAGCGGGTTGCCCCGTATATATTAGGAAGTCGCCTTTTCTTAGGGCTATTTGCTGTGTTACTGTGGAAATTTTTGTATCGAAATGACGGTAGTGTTTTTCGTAAGGTCTTGTTTGTGTTTTTGTATCATCAATTTTATATACTTCTAATGTAAGAACGGTATCTTTTTTAAGCGGGGTTAGCTGAACTTGGTTATTTTTAAGAAGATCAATCACCGCATGCCAGCCCTGAGGAATGACATATGCAATAGGCTTTTGTATAAAAGAGGCTGGTTGGAAAAAATTAAAAAAGCGAATATCTTTTGAATAAGGCTTGGTTCGATCGTAGTACATTCTTTCCATTCCTGTTACTAGGCTAGGCTTTTTCCCTGTTTCATAGCCTTCAAAAGTTACTGTTTGCCATTTGGTTGTATCTACTTTCCAATTCAAGGGAAGTTGAGTAGCTTTCTGCATTTCTTCACGACTATTTTTTCTTTTTTCCTTTATTTGAGCAGCTTCCTTTGAGGCAATATTGGCAAAACTCACCATCAAATCATAAGTACTTTTAACCCTCTCAGCATAAGGTTTCAGCATATGTGTTTCTGGCACAAATGCCATTGTTTGAAAAAGAGCAGCATAACCACTGCTGTAACGTGGACCTTCAAAATAAGCAACCCATCCTCGGTCGGGGTTTGAAATTTCAAAATTCACATATGGAATCAAGTTCCATCCTTTTTTCTTCATATCACTATAAATCATTGGCTCAAAAACTTGATTCATATAAGTGCCAATTTGACCCCCTAATTTATTATGCTGTGTTGTAAGTAAAGTCATGGTATGCTGATAATCGGCACCATCACTAACGTGGTTATCAATGAATATATCTGGGTTTAAAAAATGGAAAATTTTAGAAAACTCTTTTGCATTTCGGCTATCATTTTTAATGAAATCTCTATTCAAGTCGAGGTTCTGTGCATTTCCCCTAAAACCATATTCTTTTGGTCCGTTTTGGTTAACCCTCGAATAAGCAGTTCTATTCAATGATCCGCCAATATTATATACTGGAATAATAGCTAATACAACATTTGAAGGGAGCTTGGTTTTATTGGTTACAATGTCTCGTAAAAGCATCATACTTGCATCAATTCCATCTGGTTCGCCAGGGTGAATTCCATTGTTAACAAGAATTACAACCTTTCCTTGTTTGTGCCAGTTGATAGGATCAAATTGCTTGTCGGCACTATACATGACAATTTCTAGCGGCAATCCTGCATCGGTCGGACCAAATACTTTTCTCTTAATTGATGGAAACTTTTTTTCTAACGACTTATAAAACTCAATACACTGCTCATACGTAGCAGTTTCCTCTGTCTTTGAACGTTCGTATGGAGTAATAAAAGATTGAGCCCAAATAATTTGGACAGATAAAAAAAAGCTTAAAAGTGTAATAAATTTCATTAATTTGGAATTGAATATGGAGACCCAAAATATGCAAAATCCTTATAAGATTTTACTGTTAGAGGATGAGCGGATGTTCAGCGAAACAGTCAGGCGTTACCTTACCCAACATGGATTTGATGTTGAAGTAGCTTTCGATGCCGATCAAGCAAAGAAAATGTTTGCAGAAAATCCTTATCAGGTTTTATTATTAGATGTTTATGTCCCTGGTGATACAGGAATAGAGCTTTGCAGATCTTTCAGAGAGGTCAATTCAAAGGTTCCAATCATCTTACTGTCTTCCAGCAATGAAATGCAAAATAAAATGGATGCTTTCAGTTTAGGAGCAGATGACTTCATTATTAAGCCGGTTAGTATGGAAGAGTTGCTAGCTAAGGTTAAGGTTTTCATTAAAAGAACTTACGAAGAAACCATTGAAAAGAAAATTGTAGTACACGACTTAGAAATAGATACTCAACACAAATCTGTAAAGCGTCAAGGTCAAGAAATTCAACTGACCGCAAAAGAATATGCATTATTGCTCATGCTCGCTAAAAATAAAGGTGTGGTTGTTTCTAAGCACGATATCATGGAGAAAGTGTGGGATTTGAGTTTTGATACTGGTACCAATAGTATTGAGGTATATATCAATTTCTTAAGAAAGAAAATTGATCGTCCATTCAATGAAAAGCTTATTCATACGAAACCTGGGTTTGGCTACTATATTAAATAAGCCATCTTTGCGTACACTATAATTTTTGCATGCTGCTACAGCTAAATATTTTAGATGGGTTACTAAAAGCTGACCGGGAGTTATTCTTACTGCTCAATCGAACCCTAACACACCCATTACTTGATGGTGTTTTCCCCTGGTGGCGTCATGAATTTACTTGGGTACCATTGTATATTTTTTTATTGATGTTAGTTATCATCAACAATCCATCCCGTTGGTTGGGTTGGTTATTAATGGCTATTATAACCATTACAATTACTGACCAAGTGAGCAGTTCAATCATGAAACCCTTGTTTGAAAGAATTCGTCCGTGCAACGACCCTAGTCTAATAGGGCAAATGCGATTATTATTAAAGTCATGCTCAGGTGGATTTAGTTTTACATCATCACATGCGACTAACCATGTTGGTTTTGCGTTTTTTTTAATCATTACACTAAAGCCAGTCTTAAAAAAATGGAAATGGCTTTTGTGGGCTTGGGCTGCATCTATTTGCTATGCGCAAATTTATGTGGGGGTGCATTATCCACTAGATGTAATAGGTGGAGCATTGTTGGGTGTATTACTAGGTGGAATTACGGGATATATATCTGTTCGTTTTTTTCCTTTGACTTGGCTTTATCCAAATGAAAATAAAGTGGTAGGTTAAGGTTAGAATTTTTGAGATTGTTTCATTTGTTCTATTGCTTTACCGAATTGATTGAGCATGAATTTGCTTTGCTCAACCCATAGTTTTACAACTATAAATACTGCAATAAAAACTTTTGCAGCTCCAAAAAGGAGAAAAAAGGATCCAATAATAACTACAAACTGTTGCACAACAACTCTTGGATAAGGTCGAAACATTTCCATATAAATGTTTGTTTCATGAAATTTTTTAGGGATCATGAAATTCATAACAAGATCCATCATATAAGCAGCCCAAAGAGCAAGTAGCATTATCCAACTCTGTAAAGACATTACAGAAGGAATTGCTTGTATTGTTTCAAAAGGTCCTCTAGCTCTAGGAATCATATTACTCACTCCAAAGAAAATACCCATTTGAATGGCTAAAAAAAATCCATAATGAACAATAAAAAAAAGAACTAGTCCCACCCACGAGAAATCTCCTTTGGCAGAAGTTTGACTCGTTCTAGGCCCAAAAAGACCGGTTAAAGTCATTCTGCCAATAGTCATTAATCCTACTATTATGCTTTCCATACAATACACTAGAAATATCTGTTTGGCATCCCAGTTCCAGAACCATACGCCGTATAATGGCAACAGATTAGCAAGTATGAAAAATAACTTAGTAAAATAAGAAACAAACTGTTGGTTGCGTGTTGAATCCATAACCTAAAATAAGTACTAATTTCGAGCCTACAAGAAGAATATATGTTTACAATTGCTATTCATGGTGGTGCTGGAACCTTATTGCCAGGCGATATGTCGGCAGAAAAGGAGGCTTTATATAAAGGGGGATTACAAAAAGCGCTGGATATTGGTTTTGGAATACTTGAAAAGGGTGGGTCATCTCTTGATGCGGTAACAGCTGCTGTTGTAGAACTAGAAAACAATCCTTTGTTCAACGCTGGTAAAGGGGCCGTTTTTACAAATAGAGGTACACATGCATTGGATGCTTCTATTATGGAGGGAAAATCAAAATCCTGCGGTGCAGTAGCTGGGGTAATTGGTGTTCAAAATCCAATTGTACTTGCGAAATTAGTAATGGAAAAAAGTGGACATGTATTTCTCTCTGGGAAAGGGGCTGAAGAGTTTGCTCAGCAAGAAGGATGCGTTTTTCAGCCAGAAACCTATTTTTATGATGAGTTCAGGTACAATCAATGGCAGTTGGTGAAAGACTCAGATCGATATCAATTAGATCATACACCTGAGGATGCTGCAATTAGAGAAAAAAAGTTTGGAACTGTTGGGGCTGTTGCCTGTGATAGTTTTGGAAATATAGCTGCTGCTACAAGTACCGGGGGAATGACTAATAAGCGGTTTGATAGAGTAGGCGATACGCCAATTATTGGAGCAGGTAATTATGCAAATAATGCAACATGTGCAATCAGTTGTACTGGACATGGTGAAAAATTTATTCAAGCTGTAGCGGCTTATGATGTAAGTTGTTTGATGGAATACAAAGGCTTGAGTTTACAATCGGCCATGGAAGAAGTGGTGATGGTAAAACTTAAGAATATAGATGGTGAGGGTGGAATGATTGGTGTTGATGCAAAAGGTGCTCATGCTCTTATTTTTAATAGTGAGGGAATGTATAGAGGCGTTCGAAATAGTTCGGAACTGAATGAAGTAAAAATTTATAGATGATTAGGAAAAGTGCATACGCAGTTATAGTTGCAGGTGGTTCAGGTACAAGAATGGGTTCTTCTGTTCCTAAGCAATTCTTGGAAATTCTTGGAAAGCCTGTTTTATTATATACTCTAGAAGCTTTTCTGAATTGTGGAGTAGATTGCTCAATTATTTTAGTGGTCCCAGTTGAACATGAGTTACTTGCAAAGTCAATTGTAGCAACATCCTCAAAACCAAGTAATGTTCAAGTTGTACATGGGGGTGCAACGCGATTTGAATCAATGAAGAATGGATTGTCTTTTGTTCCGGATGATGCTATTGTTTGGGTGCATGATGCGGTAAGATGTTTGGTAGATCAGTCGCTTATAATTAGGTGTTATGAACAAGCTGTAAAATTTGGTAGTGCTATTCCTGCAGTTGCTGCAACCGATAGTATTCGGGTTCTAGATGGTAATAAACATAAAGTGATTGATAGAAATACCATTCAGTTAATTCAAACTCCGCAGACTTTTCAAGCTGTTATCTTGAAACAAGCTTGCCAACAAGAGTTTAATCCTTCCTTTACCGATGAGGCTACTGTAGTTGAAGCATCAGGTAAAGAAGTTTTTTTATGTGATGGTTCCTACGATAATATCAAAATAACCCGTCCAGCAGATTTGGTAATAGCCGAACAAATTCTCAATCAGCGTTTAAAATAGTTGAGAGGAAAAGGAAGTGCATTGATGTGGTAATGATAATAATTGTGTTTTTCTGATCCCCATCCTTCATAAAATCTTGCTATTCCTGGTATATCAGAACCTTCCCAATCTAAATTGAGATGTTGTATATGGCACCTGTCTAAAATATATCCATACAAACTATAATTCGCTCTAGAAACTTTGCCTGCTTCTGTAACAACGTTAATTATGTTGTAGAGAGTGTTCCGATGGCAAAAAAGAATAGCTGCAGCGTGTATTTCGCCATGTAAATAAACGCAGTATGTTTGAATTGTATTGGTTTGTTGCTCACACCATTGCAATAAACGATTATAATCATTGTCTGTCACATGCGGCATTTTCTCTGTATAAACTTCCTTGAACAAATCAATAATTACATGTGCTTCTACCTGTTCTTGAATATTGAAATCTTGTTTGTTCGCTTTTTCTAATGCTCTTCTGTGGTGGTCAATGATTTTATTTTTCCAATTAGAAGTGTCAAGTGTAAAATTGGTCTTTAACGTTTGCCTGATTTTCTTGTTAGATAATAGCACCCCTTGTAAAAACAAATCGCCAAAATGAACAATGCTGAGTAATTTATTTGTTAAGCTTGCAATATCATCTTCATTGTACTTTCCAATTATACTTGTTTGAGGAAAAAAGGAAGGTGTATAGACATACGTGATACCCATTTTTTTTCTTATCGGTACTGGAAGCAAAAGCGTTCGGTTAGGATTGCTGATACAAATCCAATCGTCGCAAAAATGTTGAAGGTATTCATATCTGCAATAAAGCCCTAAATAGTTTAACTCTTCAATACGATTATTCCATTCTTCTTTTGACCATTGTTCTGCTCGAATGATATGGAATGAGTGATCCTGCATGTTATTTTCCTTTGCCTTTAGCAATGATTAAGAAAGTGTGCAACATTATTTTAATATCGAGTAGGAGAGAAGCATTTTCAACATATGCAAGATCATATTGCATGCGTTCTATCATTTCTTCAACTGATGAAGCATATCCAAATTGCACCATTCCCCAAGATGTGAGTCCTGGCCGCATTCTAAGTAAGTATTTATAGTAAGGTGTTTTTTTACTAATTGCATCTACATAATAAGCTCTTTCTGGTCTTGGACCAACAAAGCTCATATCGCCCTTTATAATATTCCAAAGCTGCGGAAGCTCATCTATACGCCATTTTCTCATGAACTTACCCCATGATGTAATTCGTGGATCATGATCAGAAGAGAGTGCTGGTCCATTTGGTTCTGCATCTTCTATCATGCTTCTAAATTTATAAATCACAAATTTGTTTCCCTGCAGACCTAATCTTTCTTGCGCATAAATAATGGAACCCTTCGATGAAAAATAGGTTCTAATAGCTGCTAATAATAAAACTGGAAAGAGAATGATAAGTAATACAAATGCACCAGTTAAATCCATGAGTCTTTTAATATTTCGTTGCCAAGCAGGTAGTGGACTAGGATCGAGGTCAATTAATACATCC
>ERZ1066133.346-NODE-346-length-22857-cov-6.202175_pt1 | contig 22857 bp, 15 predicted proteins | sample MGYA00382780_ERZ1066133 | MGnify/ENA primary metagenome ERZ1066133 (study PRJEB33369, sample SAMEA5778363) | biofilm metagenome | biome: Industrial cooling water; feature: Water cooling tower basin; material: Biofilm | place: United Arab Emirates | collected... | reverse complement strand
CCAATGCACGGTCCACATGCGTTTGCAAATACTTTAGCCCCAATTTTATCAAATACTTCCAAGAAGCCATCTCTTTCAATGGTATAACGAACCTGCTCAGAACCTGGAGTAATGGTATATTCTGCCTTAGGTTTTAAGCCTTTCGCAACGGCCTGCTTTGCTAATGATACTGCACGACTAATATCTTCGTAAGAGCTGTTGGTACAGCTTCCAATTAAACCCACTTCAACTTTAGTAGGCCAGTTATTTGCGGCAGCCATTTCTTTCATTTTAGAAATTGGCGTAGCCAAATCTGGTGTAAAAGGTCCGTTCAAATGTGGCTCAAGCTCGCTCAAATTGATTTCGATAACTTGATCAAAATACTTTTCAGGAGCAGCATATACTTCAGGGTCTGCAGTTAAATGCTCACGAATTGCATCAGCCATAGCAGCAACTTCTTCACGACCAGTTGCTTTTAAGTAGCGGCTCATGCTTTCGTCGTAACCGAATGTAGAAGTAGTGGCTCCGATTTCAGCGCCCATATTACAAATCGTGCCCTTACCAGTACAGCTCATAGCTACAGCACCTTCTCCAAAATATTCAACAATAGCACCTGTACCACCTTTTACTGTTAAGATACCAGCTACTTTCAAGATAACATCTTTTGGAGCAGTCCAACCGCTTAATTTACCTGTAAGCTTCACTCCAATTAGTTTAGGCCATTTCAATTCCCAAGGAAGGCCTGCCATAACATCACAAGCATCGGCACCACCCACACCAATAGCAATCATGCCCAATCCGCCAGCATTTACTGTGTGAGAGTCGGTACCAATCATCATACCGCCGGGGAAGGCATAGTTTTCCAATACAACTTGGTGAATAATACCCGCTCCAGGCTTCCAAAAACCAATGCCATATTTGTTAGAAACTGAAGCTAAGAAATCGTACACTTCCTTACTTTCAGCATTCGCTACTTCTAAATCCTTTTTAGCTTCGTCTCTTGCAGTAATTAAATGGTCGCAATGAACTGTACTAGGAACTGCTACTTTAGGGCGGCCAGCTTGCATGAACTGTAAAAGCGCCATTTGTGCAGTTGCATCCTGCATAGCTACACGGTCTGGAGCAAAATCTACATAAGATTTAGCTCTTTCGAACGCCTGTAAAGGCATATCGCTGTGTAGGTGAGCATATAATATTTTTTCTGATAGGGTGAGGGGACGACCCAATGTGGTACGCGCTGCGGCTATTTTTCCGGGCATTTCTGCGTACAATTTTTTAATCATGTCGAGATCGAACGCCATAGTCTGATAAGTTTTGGAAATATAAATATTTTGAGCACGGCGAAGGTACGAGAAACGCGGGGACGAAAAAAAGCAGAAAAGGACTTTTATATTCCTTCTATCTATAATTTTGTTGTAGCTTCACAGTAAAATATTCAACAAAATATGCAAAGAATCAGGGATTTTTTTGAAATGCGAGCTTTTGGGGTTTGCACCGCCCTGGGAGAAAAGCTAGGAATTGCTTCCTCTCGCATTCGCATGTGGTTTATTTATATCTCATTTTTAACCATGGGCTCGCCAGTAATCATTTACATGATTATGGCATTTTGGATGAATATCAAGGAATACATTTTAGCAGCTAGGAGAAACCCAATTAGGTATTGGTAATTACTTTGATTCTAGTTCAAGTAGTTTTTCGAAAAGTCCTTCATATTCCGTGTTCATATTGTTCAACTCAAGTTGGATGCTGTGATATTTTTTGTCTAACTCATTGAATTTTTGCATGTTGGCATAGCTATCTGGAGATGAAAGCTCAAGTTCAATTTTGGTTTTTTCTGCATCTTTTTCTTTGATCTTCTCTTCCAATTTGGCAATTTGTTTTTGCAATCGTTGAAGCTCTTTTTGCTCATCCCTCGATAATGAACTCTGCTTGATCTCTGGAACTTTTTGCTGAACAGGAGCAACTATTACTGGTGCAGTTACTTTCTCTTGCTGTGTTTGGTTTTGTTGAAGTTTTTTCATTCTTTCCTTCCACTCAACCCATTCATCATAAGTCCCTTTAAACTCTTTGATTTGATGGTCTTCTATTTCCCAAATTTTATTTGCAGTTTGTGCAATGAAATATCGATCGTGACTTACCAAAATATAGGTGCCTTCATACTTCCTCAAAGCTTCTGCTAATAATTCAACAGAGTGCATGTCGAGGTGGTTGGTAGGTTCATCGAGCAACAAAAAGTTTGATTTCCCTGCAATTACTTTTGCAAGAGCCACTCTAGCTTTTTCACCTCCGCTTAATACTTTAATTTTTTTATCTGTATCGTCACCACTAAACAAAAAGCAGCCTAACAAAGATCTCAGTTCAAGTTCTGTTTTACCACTCCCGCAGGTTGTCATTTCTTCTAGAATCGTATGCGAAAGATTGAGCGCCTCTAACTGATGCTGTGCGTAGAAACTTTCCATTACATTATGTCCCCACTGTCTTTTTCCGTCAAAACTTTCTGTCCCAGCAACTATTCTTAGTACAGTCGATTTTCCCTTTCCGTTTGCACCAATCAACGCAATTTTATCGCCTCTATTAATTTCAGCTTGCGCTTGTTGAACAATGACCTGTTCGCCAAATTTCTTTGTAAGGTTTTCTAAGCTGCAAATGATTTTACCCGGTACAGTATCAACTTTAAAATTGATTTTGATATTCGGCCTTTCAATTTCAACTTGTTCAATACGTTCTAATTTTTCCAACCGCTTCATTGCACTTTGGGCTTGCGTTGCTTTGGTAGCTTTTGCTTTAAAGCGCTCAATGAATCTTTCCTGTTGACGAATATATTCTTGTTGATTTTCAAAAGCGCGCTGTTGCATTTCTATTCTGAGCGCCTTCTCTTGTTCATAGAAACTGTAGTTGCCTGTATAAAGATGAAGCTCTTGTTGGTAGATTTCTGCAATCTTGTTTACCATTCTATTGAGGAAGTATTTATCATGGCTCACAATTACCACACTGCCAGGATAACTCTGCAAATATTTTTCCAGCCATTCAATAGAAGGAAGATCAAGGTGGTTGGTTGGTTCATCCAGCAACAGTACATCTGGCGATTGCAGAATCATTTTAGCAAGCAACACACGCATGCGCCATCCACCAGAAAACTCTTGGTAAGGTCTTCTAAGATCGCTATCTGCAAAGCCAAGTCCATGCAACACTTCTTCCGTTTTATGTTCAATTTCATAGCCACCAAGCACTTCTAATTCATGGAGCTTTTCTGCATAGGTGTTGAGCAATGCCTCGTCATTAGTTGCTGTTGCTTTTTCGCCAAGAATTTCAATTTCTTTTTCCAGTCGTTTAACAGCTTCAAAAGCGCCCATGGCCACTTCCAAAATAGTATCTTTTGTATCGAAACTCAGCAAGTCTTGGTGCAAATAACCCAGTGTAGTTTCCCTTCCTTTTTCAACGCTGCCTTCGCTTGGCAGGTATTCGCCGACCAAAAGCTTTAACAAAGTTGATTTACCTGTTCCGTTATAACCAATTAATCCAACCCGATCACCCGGATGGATATGCCAACTAGCATTGCGTAAAATGGTTCTTGCACCAAATTCAAAAGTTACATTTTGTAGTCCGATGAGCATAATTCCTCCAAAGTGGCAAAAGTACATGTAAGAAGCCTAGTTAAATGAATGTATCTTTGCCAAAATTTTTTAGACGACCATTTTGGTGGGTATCTAAATGAATGATGGATTAGTTATAATAAAATAGTTTTAAAATGAAATACTTACTCAGCTTAACATTGGTAGCTTTTATAGCTTGTAACTCTGGTACAGAGAATACAGAAGAATCGGCTCCTGCAAAAGAATTAACAGGCAAGAGTGCAAATTCTGAGGCTTTCAACACATCATTTGAGAACATGTTGAATGCCTATTATGAGTTAAAAGATCAGTTAGTAGCAGAAAAAGTTGATTCTGTGAATGCAGCGGAGCAAAAACTTGTAACGGCGATAGCTGGAGTTGCATTTTCTGAATTGGCAGATACTAGTTTATTACAAGATGCAAAGCTGTTAACCCAAAGCATGGAAGCTGAACTCAAAGCCATGCAGGCTGTGCAGGTGCTAGATGAAAAGCGTAAGTCATTTGAGATGTTGGGCAACCAATTATATGAGTTGGTGAAGAAAGTTCAATACGATCGAGCTGTTGTATATCAGCAGTTTTGTCCAATGGCATTTGACGATAAAGGTGCTACTTGGTTAAGTAATATCTCAGATATACGCAATCCATATCTTCCTAAGACCATGCTCATTTGTGGTGAAGTACAGGATTCAGTTGATTTAAGGAAATAATAGAACATAGCTACCTGTTGTTTGTTATTGCGTAATATGATGAAGGCTATACGGCTTCTTACTATTATTATGTTTGCCGCAATACAACTATGTTCGGCACAGGAAAAGTTTACTGTAAACGGTTATGTGCGTGATGCCAGTTCGGGAGAAAGCCTTTCTGGCGCAGTGGTTTCAGTACAACAAGATGGAAAGGGTGTAAGTACGAATGTGTATGGTTTCTATTCAATTACCCTTCCTACAGGTAATTATCAACTAACTTGTAGCTATGTAGGTTATCAAACACAAACATTCCAACTTCAATTAAAAGCCGGAACTAATTACGATTTCAATCTACAGCCAAATTCAACCAACCTCGAACAGGTTACCGTTGTAGCTCGCAAGCGTGAAAATCAGGTCAAGAGTGCTCAAATGGGTAAGCTTGAACTGAATATGACCACTGTTAAAACCTTACCTGCTTTTTTAGGAGAGGCAGATCTGTTGAAAACACTTCAATTGTTACCTGGAGTTAGAAATGCGGGTGAAGGGAACGCTGGTTTTTATGTGAGGGGTGGTGGACCTGATCAAAATCTGATTTTACTAGATGATGCGGTGGTGTATAATACTGGACATTTATTTGGTTTCTTCTCTGTTTTTAATCCAGATGCAGTCAAAAATGTAACACTCATTAAAGGTGGAATGCCAGCGCAGTATGGTGGGCGATTGTCCTCTGTTGTTGAAGTGAATATGAAAGAGGGTAATAGAAATGATTGGAAAGTAGATGCAGGTATAGGCTTGATAGCTTCGCGGTTTTCTGTTCAAGGTCCAGTGAAGAAAGATAAGTCCTCTTTTATGATTTCTGCCAGAAGAACTTATATCGATGCTTTGGTAAAACCATTTGTGAGCAGAGAAAGTAATTTTTTTGGGTCGGGTTACTATTTCTACGATGTGAATGCAAAATTCAATCACCAGTTTTCTGATAAGGATAAGATATATGTTAGTGGATATTTTGGTAGAGATCAATTCAATTTCAGTAATACAAGAAGGTCTTTCTCAACCGATGTGCCTTGGGGAAATGCAACAGGAACTATACGTTGGAATCATGTTTTTTCTAGAAAAATGTTTTCTAATTTGACATTGGTGTACAACGATTACAATTTTGCGTTTCAAGGTACACAGCGCGATTTCACTTTTAGGTTGTCATCGGGAATTCGAGATTTCAACGCTAAGTATGATTTCGATTATTTTATTACACCAGAGCATCGTTTGAAATTTGGCGCACAATATACTTTTCATACCTTTTTTCCTAACCTCTTAAGTAGTTCGCAGGGTAGCACCACTTTTTCACCTGATAATGCATCTAGAAAACAAGCACATGAGTGGGCAGGGTATATTCAAGACGATTGGGAAATTGGAAAAAAGGTAAAGTTGAATTATGGATTGAGGTATAGTTTTTTTAGTCAAGTTGGTCCCTATACCATGTTTAGAAGAGATGCGGATGGCAACAAACTTGATAGTACTGTTTATGGAAGAGGTGATAGAATGCAGTCGTATGGCGGACTAGAGCCTCGTGCAACACTTCGGTATAGTTTGAATGATCAATCTTCATTTAAAGCCGCCATTACAAGAAATATTCAATACATACACTTAGTAACCAATGCTGGAACAACCTTGCCAACCGATTTGTGGGTGCCAAGTACTATACGTGTAAGACCACAATTAGGAATGCAATATGCAGCAGGATTCTTTCATCAAACCAAATCGGGTATGTTCGAAACTTCTGTGGAAGTGTATTATAAAACCATGGAAAATCAAATTGAGTACAGAGAAGGATACACACCTTCACTACGCGATCCTGAAGAAGATTTTGTGTTTGGAAGAGGATGGAGTTATGGTGCAGAGTTTTTGATTAATAAAACAAAAGGGCAGTGGACTGGTTGGTTGGGCTATACATTGAGTTGGACTTGGAGACGATTCCCAGATTTAAATCAGGGTGATAAATTTCCAAGCAGATTCGATCGCAGACATGACCTGAGTTTTGTGAATATGTACTCTTTGAATAAAAAATGGAAACTAGCTGCCACCTTCATTTATGGTTCAGGAAATGCATTTACAATGCCTGAACGATTTTATTTTGTTGGAGGTATTTTAACGCAAGAGTTTAGTAGAATAAATGCATACCGTTTACCGGCATATCATCGACTAGATTTTTCTGCTACCTATACACCCATTCCAAAAAAAGAAAGAAAGTGGAAATCGAGTTGGGTCTTTGCTTTATATAATGCGTACAGCAGGCTCAATCCTTATTTCATATACTTTGATCAAGAAGGAAGTTTAGGCGGAGGAGATTTGCGTGTTACAGCCAAACAGGTTTCTCTATTCCCAGTTATCCCATCAGTTACATGGAATGTAAGTTTCTAATTACTGGGGAGGCTTTGCATTACACTCAATTACAATTCGTGCATTTGTTTGATTGGTAGTGCTGAGTGTTAATTCGTATTTGTTTTTTCCAACCGTAATGATAGCAAGCGCAGTATTAGGAGGAATACGTCCCTGGTTTTCGGCTACAACAACAATTTCATGTTTGCTAGATTCCGAACTACAGTTTACTTCGTATTGCAGCGCTTGATATGATAGACGTTTTTTATCAATTACTTTAATGCCGTTGTGATAAACGGAAATAGTATCATCATCAATCTCTCCGTTATCGTACAACTGCACAGTAAACTTTTGCGCTTCAGTTTTGATTTCTTTCACCAACTTATTATTTCTACTGTCCCATGAAGGCACACTAGGTTTTATTTCTGCAGCAGCTCCAATTTTTTCAGTAGCTTGGTTATTAGATTGATTGGAACCTACCTCTACTTTTTTTGAAATTGAAGTTGAATTGTCCATCAAATTGTCTTCAGCGCCAGGTTTTACGCCTGGTTTTTTAGTTGCTTGTCCAGTTGAATTTTTTGGTTGAGTTGTATTGGTTTTTGGTGCTGGATTTTTTGCAAGTGGCGCTTTCTTCTTTAAAAAATCTTCCATCACAAACTCAGTCTTTTCAACTCTCTCAAGATAGACCCTGCCATTACCACAATTCGTTTTTGACTTGGTGTTTTCCGATATAAAAGTTCCTTCAAGTGTTTCGAGTTTGCCAATTTTAGAATATTCCAAGTAACAGGTCATGGCACATGCTTGACTTTTTGGTCCCATTTTTATTTCGACCAATTGGTTTTCTTGGAGCAATAAGTTTTTTGTTTTGCTGGTAAAGATGCCTGTAGCTTCGGCTTTTGCATAAAACTCAGTCTGTTTATACGAATAAGTTACCGCTTTTACGCCTGCGTTTACTTCCTGATAAATTTGAATTTCAAATTTGTAGCGTTCTGGCATCAAATTACTTCCAGAAACAAAATATCCCCTCCAAATCCCAGTTAGGTTTTGGGAGAAAACCAAAGAATTGAACAACAAGAAAATAAGGGTACAAATCAATCTCATGCTTCCACAAAGCTACATGCAACACTTTCAAGAGATTGATAACAAAGCGTTAAGATTCTAAAAGATTACGCAACTCTAGTGCAAATAGTTGAAAAGCTCTTACTAGGGAGGCCAACAATGGGGCGTTTTTTTACCTAATTTTGCACCCTCAAATTTTAACTAATTACATGATTCAAATAAGTTTTCCCGATGGAGCTACCAGGAGCTATGAAAAAGGGAGCAGTGCGCTGGATATAGCAAAAAGCATTAGTGAGGGGCTAGCAAGGAAGGTTTTAGCTGCAAAAATTAATGGTGAGGTATGGGATTTAACCAGGCCCATTCATGAGGATGCTAGTTTGCAACTATTGACATGGGAAGATTTAGATGCGAAGTCAACTTTTTGGCATTCTTCTGCTCACCTAATGGCTGAGGCTGTAGAAGCTGCATTCCCAGGAGCTAAATTTTGGGTTGGACCAGCCATTGAAAAGGGTTTCTATTATGATATTGATTTAGGTGATAGAAAGATTTCTGAAGAAGATTTGGCTTCACTCGAAAAGCACATGCACCAATTGGCTAAGCAAAACAATGCTTTTACACGTATTGAAAAGTCGAAAGCGGAAGCCGTTGCTTATTTTGAAGAAAAAGGAGATGAATACAAGCTCGACTTATTGCAGAACTTGGAAGATGGTTCTATCACATTTTATCAGCAAGGTGCTTTTACCGATTTATGTCGAGGTCCGCATATTCCTCATACAGGATTCATTAAAGCCATCAAACTAACCAGCATTGCCGGTGCATACTGGAAGGGTGATGAGAAAAACAAGCAGTTAACCCGTATTTATGGAATTACCTTCCCTAACCAAAAAGAGTTAGATGAATACTTAGCCATGTTAGAAGAGGCTAAGAAGCGCGATCATAGAAAGTTGGGTAAAGAGCTGAGTATTTTTACTATGGATGATGATGTAGGTCCTGGTTTGCCTTTGTGGTTGCCAAATGGAACCATCATTATTGAAGAACTAGAAAAGTTAGCCAAAGAAACGGAGGAAGATGCCGGTTATAAGCGTGTAGTTACACCGCATATTGCCAAAGAAAGTATGTACTTAACCAGCGGTCACCTTCCATATTATGCAGATAGTATGTTTCCTCCCATGACCATGGACGGAGAAACCTATTATTTAAAAGCAATGAACTGCCCGCATCACCATAAAGTATTTGATGCTGAACCAAAGAGTTATCGTGATATGCCATATCGTATTGCAGAATATGGTACTTGTTACAGATATGAGCAAAGTGGTGAGTTATTTGGATTGATGCGTGTACGTTGTTTGCATATGAATGACGCACATATTTATTGTACCAAAGAGCAGTTTGCAGATGAATTTAGGGCTGTGAATGATATGTATTTGAAGTATTTCAAAATTTTTGGTATCGACAAATATGTGATGCGCTTAAGCTTACATGATCCAGAGAAGTTGGGACAGAAATATATAAATGAGCCAGAATTGTGGCAAGAAACTGAGGCTTTGGTTAGGAATGTATTGATAGAAAGTAATATTCCTTTTGTTGAGGTAAAGGGAGAAGGTGCATTTTATGGACCCAAAATTGATGTGCAGATTTGGAGTACTATTGGACGAGAATTTACCCTCGCAACAAACCAGGTTGATTTTGCACAAGGAAGGAGATTTAAACTCAGTTTCACCAATCAGAACAATGAACCAGAAGTTCCATTGATTATTCACAGAGCGCCTTTGGGTACTCATGAAAGATTTATTGGCTTCTTACTTGAGCATTACGCAGGAAAGTTCCCAGTTTGGTTAGCGCCTGTACAGGCAAAAGTGTTGCCAATTAGCGATAAATTTGTTGATTATGCCAAGCAAGTCGGGCAAACCTTGAAAAAGCTAGGTATTCGTGTGCAGGTTGATGAACGTAATGAAAAAATAGGCAAAAAGATCCGGGAAGCTGAGTTGATGAAAATTCCATATATGCTTGTGGTAGGAGAGAAAGAAATGCAAGAAAATTCAGTGGGACTCCGATTACAAGGAAAGGGTGACGCAGGTATGATGACTGTTGCTGCATTTGGAGAAAAAGTGCGCCAAGAAATTTTGGAGCGTAAATCCATGGATTAAACTATTTTTACACTCGCCTAAAAGCAAGAACAACTAATTAAAACTATTTTTCACTAAACAATCATTAATGGCATTTCCACCGAGAGGACCCAGAGGAAATCAAAGATTTCAAAGACAGCAAGAACCTGAGCATCGCATCAACGAAAGAATCAGAGTACCGCAAGTACGTTTGGTTGGCGACAATGTAACCGTTGGAGTTTATCCAACGCATGAAGCACTAAAGATTGCAAGAGAATTAGAGTTAGATTTAGTAGAAATTTCTCCCAACGCAGATCCTCCTGTATGCAAGGCTATCGACTATAAGAAGTTCTTGTACGAGAAAAAGCGAAAGGAAAAAGAAATGAAGGCCAATGCTAAGCAAAGCGAAGTGAAAGAAATTCGTTTTACGCCTGGTACTGATGACCATGATTTTGATTTTAAAGCAAAGCATGCTGAAGGATTTTTAAAGGATGGTAATAAGGTGAAGGCTTATGTACAGTTTAAAGGCCGTGCTATTATGTTTAAAGAACGTGGTGAATTGGTTTTATTAAAGTTTGCAGAACGCTTGGCAGAGGTTGGACAGCCAGAAAGTTTACCAAGATTAGAAGGGAAAAGAATGTTCTTAATGCTGGCTCCGAAAACAAACAAGAAAAAGCCAACAGGAGGAGCCGCTGCTTAATGCTTTTTTTGTCATATTTGGCAGAGGCTTGTCCTCTGCTTTTTTGTTTTTATAAGTCATGAAGTACGAAATAGGAGATCGCATTTTAGTGTTGCATAGCAACGAAGAAGGTGAAGTAATAGAAATCATCAATGAAAAAATGGTGATGATTGAAGTGCGTGGAGTTCGTTTTCCAGCTTACATGGACCAAATTGATTTTCCCTATTTCAAGCGATTTTCAGAAAAGAAAATCGTTCCCGAAACGAGAAAGCCAAAAACTTATATTGATCAAGTTCCATCTGAAAAAAAGCAATTTATTCCACAACAACCAGAGGATGGTGTATGGTTGGTGCTAGTACCAAAATTTTTTACTGATGAATTTGACGATGAAGTAGTCAGCTCTTTTCAGGTTAGGTTGGTCAATAAAACAGCTATAGGTTACAAGTTTGTATATCAGCATGAACATAGGCAGGATATTGCCTTTGAGCTCCAAAATGAATTATTGGCTTATCAAGATTTTTACTTGCACGATATTTCATTTGAGGTCTGCAGTGATCAATCGAGCTTTGTTGCAGAGTTTTCTTTGATTACGCCACAGAAGAAAAAAGTTTCTTTCTATGAAACCTACCTCAAACTCAAGTCAAAACAGCTCTTTCAGCGCATCGAAAAAATGAAAGAGAAGAATGAGCCATTTATTCAGTTTCAGTTAATGACCGAATATCCAGATCTTGAAATAGATGATAAGCCCGATGTTTCACTTTTATTACAGAAAGGATATAAAGTGTATGGATTGCATCAAATTAAAGATCACTTGCCTAGTCCGAGGTCAGTGGTTGATTTACATATTGAAAAAATTACAGACAGTTGGAGTCATTTAAAACCATCAGAAATACTGGATTTGCAATTAAAAGAATTCGAAAAGTGGTTAGAATTGGCCATTTTGCATAAGCTGCCCGAAATGTTTGTGATTCATGGTGTTGGTAAGGGCAAGCTTAGAGAAGAAATTCATGACCAGCTCAAGCTTAAAAGAGAAGTAAAGCATTTTGTGAATCAATACCACCCTAATTATGGATATGGAGCTACTCAAATTGTGTTTTAGCTATTTACCGCATTGAATTCCATACCTTTGAATAGCTACAAGTTCGAACCATCGCCTCAATTCGTTGGGGAGGAAAGTCCGGACAGCATAGGGCGACCAGCCGGTGAAGAGCCGGGTCTCAGTAAAATGAGAACAGACAGTGCCACAGAAAATAACCGCCACAACCTAGTTGTGGTAAGGGTGAAAATACAGGGTAAGAGCCTGTGTTACTTGCAGGTAACTGAAAGTAAGGGTAAACCTCTGGTGCTGTAATGCCATGTATAGGAGCGTTTGAGAGCGGCTCGTTCGAGTTCCAGGGTAGGCAGCAAGAACCTAACAGCAATGTTGGGTCCAGATAAATGATGGTTTAGAAACAGAATCCGGCTTATGAGACTTGTAGTCATTTTCGGCATCATTTATGCACCCTAAAATAAGGGGGCTATAAAAAATTGGTGCAACCGTAATTTTATGCTTGATTGCAACGCATGGTAAAATATTTTCTTGTAACATTTTTTAGTGTATTCTTTCTATTTCAGGTAGGAAGCGGACAATGTTTGCAAGTTCAATTGCAGGGGCCAAGTTGTACTGGGAGCGATCAAAAATTAATTGCTACTATAACGCCTGCGCCAATGTCAATTAGTTGGTTTAGAGGCAACCAAGAGGTTGGGCGTTCAAGTACTGGTTGGGATACAACTGGCATTGCAGTTGCAGGAGCACAAGGAGGCGGTATGGGTGCTTCTCAATTAGTTACTCCAACCTATACATGGGTTACAGCAAGTGGAAATTTTATTGTGTCAGACAGAGGTAACCATAGGATTCAAGAATGGGAAAGAGATGCAGGATTTGGAACAACTATTGCAGGAGGATTTGGTTCAGGATCTTCTGTCAATCAATTGAATTTGCCAGGTAAGTTTTTTGCGACATCTAATGGAACCTTATTTGTAGCAGATACTGAAAATAATAGGATTATAAGATTTGTAAGAGGAAGTTTAGTTGGGTTTTCTGTTTTTGGAGGGACAAGAGGAAATGGGTTGGATCAATTGAATGCGCCTGAAGGTATAACCTTGGATGGTGCGGGAAATATGTATATAGCCGATAAAGGCAATCATAGAATTTTATTTGTTCGAGCAGGAGACACTTCAGGGGAAGTTTTTGCAGGAACATCGGGAACTGCGGGATCAACAATGACCACACTCAATTCTCCTGTATCTGTTTTCATACGCAGTAATTGGCTATATGTTACAGATGCTTTAAATCATAGAATTCTTCGTTATCCTATTATTGGCGGCAATGCGGAACTCGTTGCTGGAGGAAGCAGGGGAACAGCTCCAAATCAATTGAACGAACCCAACGATTGTTTTGTAGATGAGCAAGGCAATATTTTGGTGGCAGATATGAATAACCACCGTATCCAATATTTTTCAAATAATAATCCAAATGCTACAACCGTTGCAGGTAGTGCATCAGGTATAATGGGTAGCAGTTTACAAAGGTTGCAAAATCCATCCAGTGTTTTTTTGGATGCGAATAGAAATTTATATGTAACTGACCGTCAAAATTTTCGCGTTTTGCGTTTTGATTACAAGTCACTTGATCTCACTTTTGAACCTAAAGAGCCTGGTACCTATCGAGTAGTAGCAACTGCTTTCTCTTTATGCACAGCCGCTTCGAACAACTTCACGGTCTCTCAAGGGCCAACTATTACAATATCGGGTAATAGAAGTATTTGTGCAGGTGGAGAAGCTACACTTATTGCTTCTGGTGTTGCTGGAGGTATTTACAGATGGAGTCCAGCAGCAACTTTAGATGTGGCAACTGGTGCAACAGTTAGAGCTCGTCCGCTTTCTACAACAACTTACACCGTTCGTTCATCGGATGTGAATGGATGCGAAGGAGTGGCTACATTTACATTAACTGTTTTATCGAGTGGCGCAGGAACAAATGTTGTTTTAAGAGGACCGCAATGCTTAAATGATAGTTTACTAACTGTTAGTGTCCGACCAAGACCTCGACAAATTACTTGGATTAGAAATGGCTTGGTTGAAAAGGAGGAAACGTCTGTCTGGAATCCACAGGGATTTATTGCTGCAGGTGGCAACGGTATGGGAGTGGCGTTAAATCAACTTAATCTCCCAACTGGGGTAGCGGTTGACGCTGCGGGTAATTTATTTGTTGCAGATAGAGATAATTTCAGAGTAATGCGTTGGGCACCAGATGGCTTAACAGCTTCTGTTGAAGCTGGTGCAACTGGAGCAGGTACTGGTACTTCTCAAGTTGGAAGGCCAACTAAAGTGTTTCTAGATGATAGAGGGTTTATGTATGTGGTTGAGAGCCAAAATCACCGTATACAGAGATTTGCAATAGGAACTAATGCCCCTGGGGAAGTCATTGCTGGAGTATCGGGCGTTCCTGGCTCTGGGGCTACGCAGCTGCGAAATCCAGAGGGAGTGTATGTTGATAGCAGAGGAAATATGTATGTTGCCGATGCTGGAAACAATAGGATTCAATACTACCCAGTTGGAAGTTTGGTTGGACAAACAATAATTGGCGACACAGTGAGTGGTTTTACTGAAAGAAGGTTGTTTAGTCCAAGAGCTGTAACAATTGATGCTGCTGGAAATATTTACGTAGCAGATGGATTAAACCATCGTATTCAACGTTTTCCTCCAATAGGTTCACCAGGTTCAAATATTGGAACTACAGTTGCAGGTGGATTTGGAGCTGGCGCAAATGCCAATCAATTAAATGAGCCCAATGATGTGGTTGTAGATGCATTTGGAAATTTATTCATAGCAGATATGAATAATCATAGAATTCAAATGTGGCAGCCAGAAGCAACTGCAGGTATAACTGTAGCAGGAAGAAGTGATGGCCGATCTGGTTTTGAACTTGATCAATTACAAAATCCAAGCGGAGTTGCATTAGATATCAATAACAATCTCTTTGTGGCCGATCGTCAGAATCTAAGGGTTATGCGATTTAGCAGTACAGTTTTAGATACGATGTACAGACCAACAAGAGCAGGAGATTATACGGTGAATGTGGCAGTTTCACAAAATTGTGGAACCCTATCTAATGTGGTAAGAATTGGTGAAACACCTAACATAGTTGTTACAGGTAATACCAATGTTTGTTTAAATAATAGTACAATATTAAGACTGTCGGGTGGAAGGGATTATGTGTGGACACCTCAAACTAATGTAGTTAAGTTGTCTGATTCAACATTTCGCATAAATCCTATTGTTTCACAAAGCTATTCTATCCAAAGTGCTGCAACCAATGGCTGCGTTGGGCGAACAAGAATTTCTGTTACAGTTGGACAGCCTTTACAAGTTACACTTACTGGTCCAAATTGTATTAATGCAGGAGATTTAGTGATTAATAGTTCACCAGCTCCTGTTGCATTAAATTGGTTTAGGAATGATACTATTGTTCGTTCAGAAGTGGCTTCATTCTCAGCAACCCCAATTACAGTTGCCGGTGGGCAGGGGCCAGGTTCCTTAGCAACTCAGTTTCAAGACCCACATGGCATTTTTGTAATGCCAGATGGAACATTTTTAACTACCGATGCCTCTAATTATAGAGTCATGCGTTTTCCAGCTAATAGTGTAAGTGGCACGCCAGGTGAGTTCTGGATAGGTGATGGAGATGGAAATGGTCCAAGACAAATCCGATTTCCAACTGCCATTTTTGTTGATACAGCAAGAAGAGTATTTGTGCTAGATCAACTCAATAATCGTATTCAAAGATTTGCATGGGGTAGCAGAGAAGGTGTTACTGTTGCTGCTGGAGGAGGAAAGGGTAATGGATTGAACCAGCTTGATTCTGCTATGGGAATTTATGTAACCCAGAATGGAATGATTTATGTTAGCGATACAAAGAATCATAGAGTTCTTAGGTATGGTCCGAATAGTGTAGCGGGTACAGTAGTTGCTGGTGGAAACGGACCTGGATTAGGAGCTTCTCAACTTAATGAGCCTTTAGGGATATGGGTGGATGAATTGAGTGGCGATTTATACATTGCAGATAGCCGTAATCATAGGATTATGCGGTACAGAGAGGGTTTGAGATCAGGCGAAAGAATCGCAGGAACTGGCTTTGCTGGTTCTGATTTAGGAAGTTTAAGAACTCCAACAGATGTAATAATCCATCCAAATGGTGATGTGTTTATTTGTGATGGTGGTAATCATCGGGTTTTGCGACTTAGAGCAAACAGCTCCAATATTGCAGTTGTTGCTGGAAGCCCTAATGGCGGAAGTGGATTTACAGGTAATTTGTTAAATCGCCCTTTTAAAATATACATAGACCAAGCAGGTAGATTATGGGTGACAGAGTTAGGAAATATTCGAATTTCTAGATATGGATTATCACCTATTAGTTCACCAAACAATTATAGACCTGTATTGCCTGGTACTCACTATGCAGTTCTTACTAGTGCAACAGGTTGTTCCATTACAACGGATACTATAAGAATTTTAACTGGTACGCAACCAGCACCGCCTGTAGCGAGGGATACCACGGCATGCTTTAATGGTCCTTCTCCGGTAATAAATGTGATGGGCAATAACTTGAGATGGTATCCTACAGCAACTTCTAATCAAGGTTCTGCTACACAACCCGTTGTACCAACAAATTTGGTAACTACTCAATCTTTATGGCTTACTCAAAGAAGTGTTTCTGGCTGTGAAAGTAATAGGGTAAGAGTGAATGTTAGAGTTGCCGGGTTGCCAAATGCACGATTGGTTGTTCAAGGGAAAACGGCTCTGGTTCCTGGAGATACAACAGTTTTGAAAGCGCAGAGTGACTCATCTGTTACACAGTTTAGATGGTTCTATAATAATAATCCAATATTGTTTTCTGGAAGAGACTTGAAAATTAACTTTAGTAATACAGGTAATTATGTGGTTGACCTAATAAGTCCTGAAGGTTGTATTAGAAGAAGTCCAACAGTTACCATTACTAGAGCAGAACCCGAAGATCGCTCACTATACTTATTCCCAAATCCTGCGCGTGATCAAGTGAATCTTTATTTTTCTGCACGACAAAACAATGTTGTTTTTGTAAAAATTATTTCATCATTTGGACGCGTTATGCGCAATGAACGCACGAATGTGAACTCTGGACTAAATGTATTAAGAGTGAATATTGCGGATTTACAACCTGGCTCATATACGATGCAGGTTATGAATAATTTTGGCGATTTACTAGGCTCTCGTCAGTTGATTAAGATGCGATAATTAAGGATTGCATTGATCGCATGTGCCTGGGTCAGCAAAGGGTTTGTCGACAGGTTTTTTTTCTTCAAAATTGCAATTGATACACTTCCAAATATAAAAGGCTGTGTTTCTAGTTGGTGTATTACACCATGCACAAGGTAATCCGGATTCTGATGATTGAATGCTATATCCTGGCATGGAGCAACTTGGACAATAGCTCTGCATGTGTTCAATAAGTTTTTTCCCAGCCTCAAAAATATTTTGTCGTCTAATTGGATTGCGCATTGCACGTAGGTCAGTTTCAAGAATAACTGGTACAGTTTCATTTTTACTCAATAGGATAAACTCTTCTTCTAATTTTTTAAATGAGTGTAGGTTTTTAACAATAATCCGGTCATGAACTTTTATCTCTTGACTCATTAAAATGATACCTGTTTCAGGATATCCTAGCTTTTCAGCAAATTCTTTTGCTTCACGCCAATTTGAAGTAGTTAGTCGAGCTGCATTTGTTTGAAGACTTGTATGTTCAGACCATATATACACGTCATTGATTGGTTCATGCAAAAGCAATATTTCAACATTAATATTCAATAGTGGAATGTCTGGGTAAGGAAAAAATGCGCCTTCGCTCACTATTATAACTCCGGTTGGATGAATACTTCTTGCAGCTAATAGCTTTTGTAAGGCAGTTCCTTTTTGGTCAGATGGTCTCTCAATTTCACCAGAGAAAGTCCCAAACAAATCAGTATCAAGTGAAACTGTTTGAATAGTTTGTCCGAACTCAGTTTCAAATAAAGGAGATAAGATGGCTGCTTTTTCATGTTTTGTAGCCATCCAAAATTGCATGTCTTGCCAACGGAATTTTTTCTCCGTCATTAAATTAACTCCGCTTCTTTTAAAATTTGAATGATGTTAGGATATGTTTCTTCAATATACTTTCCAAGTTCACTTGTCTTTACCCATTTAGCTTCTTCGATGTCCTCATTTTTTTGTGGCACCAATAGGCTAGTGGAATGTGTTTCCATTAAATACCAATGCGAAATCTTTGTGACATCTTGCTTTAACCAAGTGTCAAAATAATCATGTGTGGTTGTTCCAATAAACTGTTTAATTTCAACTTGCTGTAAACCAGTTTCTTCTTTTACTTCTCTAATGGCGCAATCTTCAATAGTTTCGGTCTCTTCCATTTTACCTTTTGGCAAATCCCATTTACCTCTTCTAAAAATTAGCAGAAGTTCTTTGTTTGAGTTCAATACTAGTCCGCCAGCAGCAATTAAAGTTGTTTTTTTCAACATAATGCAAAATTACAATTTCTTTTCCAGCCCTCATAGTAACTTCGTTGTATGACAAATGAAAAAGCGGTCGCAGAAAAGTTATTACAAGCAGGAGCTGTTCAATTAAGACCTCAAGAACCATTTACTTGGGCCAGTGGTTGGAAGAGTCCAATTTATTGTGATAATAGGAGAGTTTTATCTTTTCCTTATATCCGAGATTTTATTAAAAGTGAATTGTGTAATGTGATTTTTGAGAAATTCCCTGAAGCGGATGCTCTTGCTGGTGTTGCTACTGCTGGAATTGCATGGGGTGCCATGGCTGCGGATCAATTAAAGCTTCCTTTTTTATATGTACGTCCAAAACCCAAAGAGCATGGAATGGGAAATCAGATAGAAGGGGCGGTATTATCTGGACAAAAAGTTATAGTTGTTGAAGATCTAATTTCAACTGGAAAAAGTAGTTTACAAGTTGTGGATGTGTTGAGGCAAGCCGGGGTAGAGGTGGTTGGTATGGCTGCAATTTTTTCATATGGATTTGCAGTTGCAGAAGAAGCATTTCAAATGGCACAAGTACCACTTGAAGTTTTAACAGATTATACTCATTTGGTTGCCTTAGCTGTTGAAAAAGGAACTGTCGGAGCTAGTACAGAAGACTTATTACTAGAATGGAGAAAAGATCCAGCAGCTTGGCAAGGTGTTTGATAATTTCATTAAAAGCTTTTATATGAAACAAGCTGTATTCTTTTTTTTAATTGGCTTCTTAAGTTGGTCTGCTGTGCAAGGACAGGTTATGTCTAAGAAGGCTGAGTGGCTGACTATAAAATCGGCTAATTTAAAATGCTGGGAATGTAAAGAGCGATTAGAAAAATATTTGCTCATGGCAAGTAAAACTGAAATGGAAGGAGGAATTACCCAAATGAAGTTCAATCTACTTCAAGGGGAACTAAGGGTGCTCTATTTTCCAGATAGAGCCACTCCCGATATGATCAGAACAGCTATCAATAATGCTGGTTTTGATGCTGATGAAGAGAAGGCTGAAGAATCTGCTTATAAAAAATTGCCTCCAATTTGTAAACGTGCTGAAGATGGCGGAGGTCCGCAACCTAGAAAGCCTTGTCATTTGCCCCCTATGTAATTCAAAATAGTGAAAGTTTTTGTCGTGTGGAGTAATCAACAGGCACTTTCAAATAAATGCCTTTTTTACCAACTCTGGTAGTGCCTTTAATATCAATCTGAACCTCTTCATTGAAAAGAACTGTAAAAGTATTCTTCCAAATTCCTTTCATATCTACGTGCATTCTGGATGGTAAAGAAAAAGGAGCTTTTTTAGGGATGTACAAATTAGTATCTAGTTTGTATTTACCTAGGTACTGGTTGTTGATGAATACATCACAATCAACTTGCTTTAATTGAACCCCGAAATTATTGGGATTATAGTAGTTGATGTCAAGACTCAAGATAGATTGTTGAAAGCCCGCTTTTTCAAGCCTCAGGTTTTGCACGCCTTTATACTCAAACGATTGGGGCGATTTACAAGAAATTATTGTTGCTGCTACTATGAAAATCCAAGTGAAATATTTCATGGCGGTAAGTTACTCATTGCATTCATTATTTAGGTATTTGCTGATGTTAATTTCAAGGATCTTATGGAAACTCAATAAGGTTTATGCAAATTGCAGTATGCCAAATATGTACCTATCGTTTTGGGGAACTTTATCGCAGTGGGCTTTAGCAGCTCAGGATAATCAGGCGGTTGTTCCATTTTCTGCAACTTATAATAAGCGCTTACACCTAAATAGAACGATGGTTTTAGGGGGGCAAGGTGCAATAGCTCTTAGTATTCCCCTGATGGGGGGGCGAGATCAAAGTGGGTTATTGAAAGATATTAAAGTTGCGTTTCCTGATGATGACTGGAGAAGAAAACACATAAGAACAATTGAATCTTGTTATAGAAAAGCCCCATTCTTTGATTATTACGCTCCGGCTGTGCTTAGTTTATATGAGCAGACTTTCGAGTTTTTATGGCAGTGGCAGTTTGAGAGTTGGAAAACAGTATCAAAATTATTGAAGTGCTCATTGGAGATTGGATGGACAGAGGGTAAAATTGAATTTGAGAATTTATCTGAACAGTCCTTACTCAAGCCTTATCCGCAGCTTTTTTTGGATAGGTATGGATTTCAAAAAAATGGAGGTATGTTAGACCTATTATTTTGTATGGGGCCATCAGCCATAAATAATTTAAGCCACTCATCTACAAATGAAGGTTACATTAAACCTTAGTCTTATATTGCAATCTAACAATGAAGAATGTAAGGACTACTGCATGAGATGTATTGCCCCCCTCTTAGCTATTTTGTTGCTGTTTTTACAGCCTGTATTTGCACAAGACTTTTCGAATAAAGGGAGGGAGTTTTGGATTCCTTATCCTGGCCATATAGATGCACTAACCTCAAGAATGGCTTTATACATTTCCTCTGATGTAGCGGCTTCTGGTGAAGTAAGACTTGGGACAAACGGACCTGTCATTCCATTTACAGTAGTTGCAAATCAGGCTACTACCGTTCAAATTACACCTGCAACCAATTCAATTTATAATGCCCAATCTGATGGGATAAATTCTGGAAAAGGGATTCAAGTAGTATCCGATAATCCAATAGTAGTTTACTCTCACGTTTTAAATGCTGCAAGATCAGGTTCAACTCTTGTATTACCAGCCAATGTATTGGGCAGAGATTATTATGCAATGGCATATACTCAAGTGAATAATGCACAACAAACTGCTAGGAGTCAAATTACAGTTGTTGGTGTAGAGGACCAAACTGTTGTGGAATTAACACTTAAACAAGGCTCAATTGGCAGTCCGGGTAGACCAGCAAATCAACCTTATACAATTACTTTAAATAAGGGAGATGTATATCAAGTGCAGTCCTTCAGTGATTTAACTGGCAGTAGGGTTCGTTCTTTGGCAACGACTAATAATCCTTGTAAACCTATTGCAGTATTTTCTGGAAGTACCTGGGCTTCTTTTAATTGTACAAATGCCAGTGGAGGAGATAATTTATTTCAGCAATTATTTCCATCAGTTGCTTGGGGGAGAAACTATGTTACAGCTCCATTTGCTGGAAGAAATGCAGATTTATTTAGAATCATGGTTCGTGATGTTGATACTGAAGTTAGGGTAGATGGAAACTTAATTCCTAAAACTCTATTGAGGGCAAATTCATATTATGAAGTGTCGTCGAGTGCCCCTTTGGTAATTACATCTAATGCACCAGTGAGTGTAGCTCAATACATGACATCACAAACTTGTGATCCCAGAAACCCCGCAAATTGTGGTAATGCAAACCAACCTGCATGTCCTTTTCCTGCCGATCCTGAGATTATTATTCTAAATCCAATAGAACAGACAATTAATAACGTTACAGTTGTTGCAGCAAGAAGAGATTTAACTCCCCCTAATACTAATATAATTGTACACTATATTAATGTAATTATGAAAACGGCATCTATTAGTTCGCTAAGAATTAATGGTGCAGTTCCTCAAGGAAATTGGAATCAAATTATTGGTACTGATTATTCATATATCCAAGAAAATATTACTAATTCAACTTCTACAAATCCAATACATAATATTAGGGCGGACGATGGGTTTGTTGCGTTGGCATATGGTATGGGACAAGTAGAATCTTATGGATACAATGCTGGGACGAATGTCTTGAATCTAGAAAGACCCATTAGTGTTTTGAATCCATTTACAACAGGCTCTGCTACAAATACCATAACCTGTGTGAACAACATTTTTAAATTAAATTTGACACTTTCTTATATTCCAAAAAAGCTAGAAATTGATTGGACTGGTATTGCAGGAATTAACCCTTCAACAAATTACATCGATAATGCTCCAAGTCCAGCTGATAGTTTCATACAAAACAATCGTAAATTTTATTTATTTAGGATACCAGTTGACTATGTTTTCACCCAAGCAGGTAATGCAAGAGTTAAAATTTTAACTACTACCAATACTCCAACAGATGATGGTTGCTCAACAACTAATGAACAAGAAATAACCGATAATATAACAGTTGTACAAAAGCCGTTCTCAAATTTTGGTATAGAAACAAATGGTTGTATCAATAGTGCTGTTATTCTAACAGATTCATCAAATGGAAATGGACGTGCTATAAATAGTTGGATTTGGGACTTTGGCAATGGTCAGTCTGCATCGTCTAGAAATACTCAAACTCAATTTAATAGTGCAGGTACTTACAATATTAAATTGAGAGCTATTAATGATGTTGGTTGTTTTACTGATACTACAAAATCAATAGTTGTTTCAAGTAAGCCTGTTGCAAGTTTTACAATCCCTGATACCACATGTGTGGGTAATGAATTCACTTTTATTGATGGATCCTCAATTGCATCGGGTACAATTGAAAGGTGGACATGGCGTTTAGACTCTATAACAACAATTACGAACACAAATAATAGTTCAGTAAAAAACAGGTATACTGCTACGGGAACCATTCCTATTCAACTCGTTTTACAATCCACTACAGGATGTGTGAGCGATACCTTGACTAAAAACTTATTTGTTCGCCCATTGCCTCAGGTCGGATTGGTATTACCCGGATTTTGTTTGGCAGATGCGGAAGCAATATTTACCGATACCAGTCGAATTGAAGATGGCACAGAGTCTGAGTTTAAGTATCGATGGAATTTCAACTTAAACAATCTAAGTCCTGCTCCAAACATTTTTACTTCAACAGACCGTGCACCAAGGGTTAGGTATACAAA
>ERZ1066133.345-NODE-345-length-22867-cov-18.923505_pt1 | contig 22867 bp, 16 predicted proteins | sample MGYA00382780_ERZ1066133 | MGnify/ENA primary metagenome ERZ1066133 (study PRJEB33369, sample SAMEA5778363) | biofilm metagenome | biome: Industrial cooling water; feature: Water cooling tower basin; material: Biofilm | place: United Arab Emirates | collected... | reverse complement strand
TCTCAAGGATACCAGGGGTTCCAAGGCAACTTTGGTCCAACAGGAGCAGTTGGTCCTCAAGGGTTCCAAAATGCGATTGGGCAACAGGGTTTTCAAGGTAATTCATCATTGGTTCAATTCGTGCAGTTCACTTACAATTCACCACCTACTCTAACATCTGATATGCTGGGATACGTTATATCATCCAATACAATTATCTCCTCCAGTATCACAAGCACAGATGATAACATTTGCTCCATAACTATTCCAGTTGAAGGGGTATGGTTACTTTCAGGCTATTTACGATATAATGGTTCTGGGACGGCAATTACTACATGGTATTCAGTATATTCGTCAGGTTCTGTACAAGGACCAGGGAACTTCTCTGGTTCTGACAACACAATAAATATGTACTCTTATACCTATACAGTAACATCATCACCTCTAACGGTTTACATTGTAGCGAATAATAGTGGATCAACTAATACCGTAGTATCCGTATTCCTACAAGCTACACGTATAGCATAAAAAACATTTCACTTAAACTTCTACGATCGATAAAAATGATTAACAATATATAATGTTTTGAAATCTTCAACATTATATATTGACTATTGAGTTTTTTACTATATTTCACCAGAACTTAGTTTTCATAATTATCGTATAATTTCCACACCTTCAATACATTTTTTCTTCCAATCCGTTGTGCTCGACCGACGGCTTGCATCTCAACCTCATAAGGCATTGCGTGAAGAAAAACTACATGATCTGTTAATTCCAGATTTAAACCAGCTCCATAATGATTAGTATTTAAAACTAGGCAATCAATATCACCTTTAACATATCTATCAATAATAGTTACAAGTCTCAGACCTGAAGTCTGGAGTGAACACCAAGCGACATTCTCTTCGCGGAGCATTGAAGCCAAGGAATCACCGAAACTATTGTTGAATTGAGTCATAATTAGAACCTTGTCATTTATTTTAATTTTTTCAGTCTTGTATAGATTTCTCAAATTTTCAATCTTATCATAATCTTCGGACACCCATTCAGAGTCCGTCTTTACAGCTGTTCGAACAACTCCCTTTTCTTTCACAAGATGAACGATACTTTTCATGGAAAACGGAGTCGCTTTACACATCGGACAAAATATGTTGGATGTTTGTGACTTGAACCGAATATAATCAAGTATGCTTCGAGCATCAAACTTATTCTGACAACACTTTGTAATAACGGGGTTATCAATTGTATCATATGTAATTGGATCTACATCCTCATCTTCAATGCGGTCCTTCACCAACTGTATTTTTCTTTCCAATTCTTTGATGGTACTTTCGCACTCTTGTATCGCTCTATTTCTTTCATTATCAGAAGCAAAGTACGAACGGTTGTGCATTTCCAGTTTTACTTTTTCATTTTGTAGCTGTCTCTGAAAACTATCAGTGACAACCATCAGAATATTATCAGAAGTGTCATTAAATATATTCAATTCATCCATGGCTCCTCGAATATCACCACCACTAATCATTTGTTGAATTCGTTGGGGAATGACACCACCCAAAAGATTTAGAATACGCTGCGTTCTACATTTAACAATTGTCGTAATAGGTATTTGTAATCTCATAGAACTATCTACATCACGATCATTATTACGAACATAAAGAAAATGATTATAAACTGACCTGTTCATATGAAGCACATCAATAAGAAATCCTTTATTTCGGCGATTACAACACGTAATATTAATAACAGAGGCGGATACAAACCAGAAAAAACCTCCACGGATTCTTTTTGTATTTGGTATATCTATAGTATCCACTTCATCGAAAACGACTCTTGAAAAACTCTTGTCGGCAAATTCGTCACAGAAAATCTGATACACTTTGTTTGACAATATCACCACATCATATTCGCTTTCTTCAATTTGTTTTTTACATTTAGTTAATTCAATTGGTCTGGTCAGACATACCATCCTGAAATCTGTCAAATCATTAACATATGACGCCCACTGCTTACATAATGTATGTGGAACTACCACTATATTACAAGGAATATGAGACATTATTTTCTTTGTGGAAATGCGATAGCCAACACCATATACGTAACTATAGTCAATAACTTCATTATCTACTGACTCTGATACACACTTTTTTACTGTCATAAGACCTAGCAACATTATAGACTTACCAGAACCTACTTTATCACATAAGATTCCATAATTCGTTTCTACATAACTATCTTCGTAAGCATTTCCCGAAGACAGCGACATCTTTTCCAAGTCGATCATTTTTTGAATAGCGCTTAACTGATGTTGTCGCAACTCCAACCCCTTCAAACAACAATTAAGCACTTCATCCGAAACGTTTATTCCGATATCTACAGTGCCATCCATAATCCGGTCTAAAAATTGTCTCCGACGACCAAATCGATTCGTTGTCGGCGTCATGTTAATGTTTGTATACTCTGGTTGTCACAATTATATTCACCATCAATTTTATAAAAATCAAAAAAGCAAACAAGAATAGAGCACACGAAAAATTACATGGCAATATAACGGGATGATATCGACATCCAGTTCCAATAATAGAGTTGGAAAATTTATACGTTTTTTCTTTTCTCAGGTGTAAGCATCGTAATAGATATGGAAAAAACATACACCCATTCAAACCCATTATATAAAAAGGGAGGTGGCTTGGCAATTTCTTGAATAAATATTTACAATCATCTTTATCTTTAGTATGGTAACCAAGTCTTTCATAATAACACCTGACTCCTACTCCACTAATGACAGCAATCTCTTTACATCCTTTTTGTATTGCCAATGTTTCAACAATCTTCATTAAAAATTTTCCCAAACCTCGATGTTGAATAGAACATTTTGAAGTCGTATTCGATATAAAACCATAGACATGTAATTCTCGTAGTCGTCCAATAGTCGTAGATCTGAGCGATGAAACACAGTGACCTGTCTTCGTATTCGGATCAAGAACCCGCAATCGTGCAAACCCCAGTAACATTGTATTGTCAAAGGCATCATCACCTTCTAACATTTTTTCAATACTAATAAAATATTCTGTGCCATTGGCCTGTCGATAATTTCTAATGAAAAGGTAACTTTCATCTAAATTGGAAACGATTTGATTCTTTACTTCACGGCTTCGTATATCGATACATTTTCTCCCAGTTTTCTTTAATAAGTCTTGAACAAACTGATTCAAATTAGTCTCAACCGTTTCCGATTGGTATCCTAATTCCATGTTTTTAACTGATGATTTAGGAAAATCACGATGAATACGATTGACTCTGGTCCATGGTGGGATCAATGTGCATGTATATGCCAGATATTCTAAAAATGCGGTGTAATCGCTTTCAGCATAGGGTTTCCAGATACCATCCAACTTCCATTCTCGAGTTTTTGTGAATGGTAAATCGAGACATGGGTAGATTTTCACATAATCACATTGATAATTTGTCGAGCAAAAAAATTCTCTCGACATTTCATAATCAAGTATCAAATTCGAAAATGGTAAATCTGGCATAATATGACCGTCTACTTTAAATCCATTGTCCTTCAATTTTTGGATCGCGATAATCGAGGCTTTTGAACCATGACCGCGATGATTGAAATCAAGAATATCATTATCAGTATGTTGAATACCTATTTGAACGCGTGTGCATCCAAGCCTTCTAAGTTCAGTGATTGCTGAAAGACCAATCAAATCGGGTCTAGTTTCCACTACAAGTCCGACAATTCTGACCCCTTCAGACCTTGTATTTAAAGTATGCTCATGCTGTATTTCATAAGGTTTTCTAACATTAAAAAAACCATCATCCAAAGAAAGTTTATTCAAGAAGGGCTTTTTTAATAACCAAGGCACCGTTACCTGTTCATACAATTCTCTTGAAAAATGCTCCGAAAACATCCTATAAATATTACAGGCATAAAAAATATCACGAACAAATTCTTGCCTATATTCTTTATCGTAACAAGAAAATGTCCCTCCCAGAATAATAACTTCCAACTTATCCGGAAAATGTCCCATACTCTCCAATTCTAACAGTCGTCGAACTATTTGCGCGTAAGCTCCAAAATTCGCCATGATCCCTCTTATAAATGTTCCTTCACTGCTTAAATAGCTACGAGCAATAGTTTTCTTCGCACCTAAATCAGTGCATTCATTCGGACAAAACGAACAATCGTATCGACAAGAAAAAGTATGACCTTCAAGCGCCACTGCCACCGGTAAAACACCGCTCCAAGATCTCGTATTCACTTTCATGGTAATCTGTTGTCACAATCAATTAATCAATCGGTAAGATTAAGATTTTAAAAAATTAGTTTAACCAAGGCTTCAATTACTTTTTTTACAATGTGTGAATCAAATCAATTTTCTTTGCATCCACAGAAAATTATATTAAAAACACTGACCGTTAATACAAAAAGTCTAGTCTGATGTTAGACGTCGTCCTATGTACGGATAATGATAACAATGATTATGAACAGTTAAAATATATCGCAAAGGCCTGTCTTCAACTTCCCATGGATTTTAAAGTATATGTCATCGTGCACGCCAAAGAATTAGGTGGGTTATTAAATCTGTTAAATATTAATTCACAATTACACTTTCTTACATCCCATCACCCTATTCTAAAAAAAACTGAATACAATCAAATTTATCAGCAACAAGTATATCATAAAAATAATCGGATTTCCTTTGTGGATTTAACTATTACAAATAATAGAGATTTTGATTCATTGATGAACGACTGGCTTAATACCAAAGAAAATTGATTTTGGGAATAGAGTGTTGCATACGTATATTAACGAACTTTACATTGGTGATCAAACAACAACAATTATCATGTTGTTGATTACAAGCGACTCGACCCTACATCCCAACAATATTGTATATTATTGTCTGAAATCGAGTAAAATACCTACAGCGATTATTGCTAAGATATGTCAGTTTTTACAAATTACGGAACGGTTATGGAATATTCCGAAACAATTTGAAAAAACATGGTCACGAAATATTATGGATTGTAGAGATCATCTAACAAAATTAGCAATAACATATCCCAGCTACTACGAAAAATTCCCAATTATCTATTCAACGACAATCAAAACACGACTTGTAAATTGGATCCAGAAATACACCCCAGATGAACGATCCATTCTGGAATTTTCTACAGAGAACAAACGATTCAAAACAACGATTGGAATCATAAATGAGTCTGATGACGATGATGAAGATTTTGCTCGACCGATTGATTTCATAAATGAAAGATACATATATGCACGCTTTACATTTTTTGAAAAAACGATTGTTTATATGGGTAAGAAACGCCGACTACAATTTCTAAGATTATTGAAAACTTTTCAACATAATTATGGGTTTCATATCGATCAAGAGCTGGTACATATCGACAATGAAACCATATGTCTGTCCAAAATATATAACATGTATTCCACTGATTTGCTGGATCCATTCATCGTACAAAAGGCTCGACATGTTTCAATGAACTCCTGTCTCAATCTTCTAATCGATGTTCATGATGAAATTTGTAAAACATTGCTTTAAATTTCTAAAATCACCATAATGAATTTGACGCCATCTTTTTCTAAGATTTGTGTCACAGTTCCTACATACAAACTTTGTTTTTTTCAAATAACAAGTTTTTATTAGATCATCTGACTGATTCTCGCATAAATCACAATACAGAATATAGATTGAAAACATGACAATTTCTTTTTATTCAAACAAAAGACATTTCAGTTTATCTGGATCATTATCACTAAGCCATTCTCGACAAGATCTTATAATTACATATATTTCATCTACAGAACCGATACGCTGTCTTTCAATAGAATTGTCAGGATTATCTTGTTCTTCAAATTTTATTTGATTTTGTTCGGAGAAAGCATTTGACTCTGCCAATTTTTGGGCAAATGTTGGTATATGAATGGGATATCTTGACAGGAATGCTTTGATCAATTTCATTTCATTTTCACTCGAATCATTCCACATTCCGACAGCATTCTCAATACAATCTTTTTCACTCATGCTATTGGAATGAGTCATAAACATGGTAAAACTCTCTATAATATAACGTCCAGGTGTTCTTAGAAGATGTGATATTGAAATTTGGTCTGGGTCGCATACATTTGAAGATGATTCATTAGGGACGCAATGAACAATGACGTCTTCATCGAAAGCCGAATCTGATTGATAATATATAAGAGCTTGATTCAAACAATCATCCAAGTCTTTTTTAATTATCCATTCGCTTTGTGTTACTGAGATATGCTTTCTGAACATGTAAAGCATATCTTGTCCTTCTTCTTCATCGATCGTAAATTGATGTGATAAATAGCAATAATTTGGAGTATCTTTTTCCGATTGTTCAGAATTTTCACTCACAATCTTGAATGACAACGGTAGATTTGGACCGTACGATTTTAAATTTATCACGAGCATGATTTATGTGTTGGATTTTTTTTGTGGTCTTGATATAGCCTTTACCAATTTTTTATATATTATTTTGTATTTCAGATAACATTCGTCTTACGGAATATGTGACAGGTCTAATGCGACCATCTTTCGTACAATCGAAATCCAAAACCGGTTTGGATAATTCATCAGGAATTCGACCATGAAATGCGCCCATTAATCCTCCTACTATCGCGGCGTTTGTATCAGTATCGCCTCCTTTCAAAAGAGTTTGGAATATGGACTCCTCAAATGAAAGTTCATAACACAAACAATGAAACGCAAGTTGGAAAGCATGTTTGACGTGTCCGATTTGTTTAGTACAATTTGATAATGATAAAAAATTTGGCTCTAATGCATCCATAAACCATTGATATACTTTATCATTTTTTTGTTCTCTCAAATACCGTTGTGACATAGATATTGCTCCTTGTGAATCCTTCGGATAATTGATAAGATGAGATACAGCAATCGAATATGTTGCGTTACAGTCTTGACATACCTTGTTTGGGTGAGAAAGGGAAGCGTCTTCTCTCGCGTACTTTGCGATTACCGAAGGTTGTAGTAAATGATAAAAAATGGGTATGGGGATTATTCGCATAAGAGCACCATTCGACTCGGACTGCAACGAAGATGATAATGCGTTGTGTCTTACACAAGCGACAATATCTTGGTCTTCTGATACATCATGAAAGGCTAATTGCGTTGTACGACCAACATCGAATGGTCTTGACCGATTCATCCAGCGTATATAATTACGCGCCACTAATTTTAACGGAAATGATGCCGTGGAATTATTTTCAATCAAGGCACGAAACAGAGAAATCGTTAATTCCGTATCATCTGTCGGTTGCCCACGTCCAACTCGAAACACTCCTCCACCAGGCATTGTCATTGCTAATTCTACGTCTTCTTTTTCAATTTGTTTATAAAAAAATTCAAGTACTGCGCCTACTGCGTCACCAACACAGACTCCTAAAAATGCTGATATTTGATGAGGTGTCATATTATGTACTTAAAATTGACAATTTTATAATAAACGACCGTTTAAAAATCAAAATTATTTTTAAACAAAATGTCATCTGAAGAAATTTTAAATATACTTGATCGAGTTTCTGAATATAATAATCAGACACCGGATAAAACGACGACAGATATTTATATCTCAAGAAATTTTCACATGTTCCTTCAATCTCCAGACAGACAGAAATGGAATAAAGAAATTATTTTACAATTCCTTGAAAAGGCACTCATGTCTGGTTATCATGGAATGCACTTTATATCTCTAGAATATACTCCTTCGATTGATTTGATTCTGGAGTATTTTTTCGGACCTGAACATTGTATAGCCCATCGGAATTGCGACATTCACAAACAAATTATTCTACATCCTTGCTATGATAAACTAAAAATTAAACCATGGTCCAAACTCCGTGTATCCTTCGATAATTTTGCTGATTTCTGTTTTGAATAATTATTAATTATACATATCCAGTATAAGAGATGTAAAAAGACGAGTATCCACCCGTCGGGGCTTGTCTGAGATTCAGTGCGCTTCCACTATTTTGCGCGAAATATAGTTGACACGTTGTGGAACTATTTAGGTATGCTGATGCAAATCCCGTAACATATCCACGTATTGAATTAGTCGTTCCTATTGATGAACCATTTGGTACTACTTGATGACCACGAAACCCAATCCGGAGAGCATTTGAATCTATGGGACTAAGGATCGTACTCAATTGAATCCATGATTGTCTGGACATACGGGTATCGATTGCCGACGCAATACTATAACTGAATGTATATATACCAGGATATGTAGCGGCGTTAATAGTAATAGTGCTAGTAGTAAAACTGAATGGAGCTTGCTGTGTAGATAAAGTCGTGCTCCATATGATGGCAGTGTCCACTCCACTACTAACAGACTGATCATTGTCAAAAAAATAAAGAGCATAATATTCTGTTTTTGACATCGTGTTTGCCATTACCCCCTGTCGCCCTTGAGTACCAACAGAACCATCCCATCCCTGTGATCCTAGTGCGCCATTATTACTTGATGCTCTCCCTTGGTTTCCAGGTAATAAATTGAAACCCTGAAACCCCTGAAAACCTTGTGCTCCTTGACTCCCTTGCGAGCCCTGAGTTCCTAATAATCCGTTTTCACCCATTAGTGATTCGTTACCATTAGAACTCTGATCGCCGTCATATCCTGCGACCTGACTTATACCAATGACTCCATTGTGTCCAATATACGAATCATTCCCATCGTTACCTTGTGGGCCAGGATAATTTATAAGTCCTAAATTTCCATCAACACCAATGTACCCCATATTTGCAGGGATTCCTTCTAAAATAGAATCAGGTCCTAAGAATCCTAAACATCCCATATTCGATTGCGATCCGCCCAAACCAGTTTTTCCGACATTCCCAACATCCCCAAACGAAACATTATCACTGTTTCCCATAAATCCATTCAACCCAATATAACCACTATTACTCTGATCACCCATGATACCTGATACCGATTTTTTTCCAATTATTCCCTGACACCCTAAGCTATCAACAAATCCTAAACATCCCATATTCGATTGTATTCCGGAATAACCTGTAAAACCTAAAATGGCTGATACGGCTTCATCACCAATTATTCCTATTGTTCCGTTATTTCCAAATAATCCAGTATTTCCAGTGGATCCAAATACCCCAGAGGCTCCGTCAAAACCAGTTAATGCTGGAAATCCTAATGTTCCATCTAAACCTAATGTGGATTCAATATTCGATGGTTCTCCAGTTATACCAATTGATCCATTGAGACCAAAGCTTCCAGTTGTACCATTTTGTGAAGAATTAAATCCTTGTTCGCCGATAAGTCCTACTATTCCAGTTGAATCATGCTCATAGCCTTGATGTCCTAAAAAAGCATCGAATTGATATGATAAACCAATACAAGATATATTACCTGATTGACCTTGTATTCCTCGAAGATCCGATTGGAATCCAATGTTGCCTTCATCATTTGAAGCTAAACCATCAAATCCAACCATACTTATGATACCCATTTCGCCATTCAGATTTGAAAACCCTTGAACACCAACAATCGAATATGGACCATCAACACCAGAATCACCGACAATTGTATTAATACCTTCCTTCCCGTTTTCCCCCATTATGCCAAACAGACCTTCATTGCCTTGAAGATCATTTGAAATAGCTTGGTAGCCAAGATTTCCAAGAACACCATCAAATTCTTTAAATTCTGGTTGTGTTTGATTCCCATCTAAACCGTAAATTCCGTCGAATCCGATTATATTATTGTCGATTCCTCGATACCCACGACAACCATCAAAAGAAATAAGACCTGAGGTTCCTGCAACCCCTTGTGGAACGGCATCATCTCCACTCAACCCCTTGGATCCATCTACAGACACCATCCCAACTACACCGAGATTACCTAAATTGTCAGAGAGGGAACCCATTATTCCATCATTTCCAACACCTCCAATTTCAGAAACAAATGATGGAGTTCCAACACATCCGGTATCTCCTTGGCTTCCATTATAAGCGGATATGCCAATTATGCCTATAAGTGGTTGCTCAATACCCTGAGCACCATAAGTTCCAGTATCAAAATTATCTTGACCTCGAAAACCATCTGCTCCGTCCTCTCCTGATGCGCCTTGTTGTCCAATAATCGATTTGTGACCGACGAAACCCATAATGTTGTTCTCACCTTGTATTCCTGTAAAGGATAAAGGAGGGGATAACCCAAGTATTCCAATTACACCATCAAATCCCACGATACCCTGAAACCCTGTCTCCCCTTCAGCTCCAAAAATTCCAAATGGTCCAGTTAATGCGGAAGTATTCTGAAAACCGTGTATCCCATATAACCCAAATGTACCTGTATTTCCCTGAATTCCGTTTGTACCACGCATATTATCAAATCCTTGAACCCCACGCAAACCATCTTCAGATAATAATGAACTATTTAATCCAATATCTCCAGCATACCCTGAAGGTAATCCTTGTAAACCTGTAAAACTCGAAATTTCTTGATCTTTGCCAACAAAACCTCTGGAACCAATATTTCCTGATATTGAATCATGACCAGTTATCGAATTATGACCAATTGGTCCGATAACGGTATTGTCTATTCCCTGTATTCCTTTAGAGCCATCATGCGCTATTACATTTTGGAAACCAATTTGACTTTCCATCCCAATTTTACCATGTAAACCTGTTTGATTATAAAATAACCCTTGATACCCAAATTGTCCGTAATGATGTATTAATCCCTCTAACCCATCCAAACTTAGTGTCCCAGATTGTGCGTTTAAACCTAATAATCCAGTGAAACCTCGACGACCGTCACTTCCTGATGTAAAATGCGCAGGAAGTCCTTGATGTCCTAGATTTCCAATATTTTGATATCCAACACCTTGATACCCCAGATTCATATCAAACCCTTGACTGCCATGTAATCCGTCATATCCGTCTGTTGAGACAAACCCAGTGTGTCCCTTAACACCAATCCCAACAGACGCATTTCCCTGCAATCCTAAATTACTTTCTAAATCATAAGCAATTCCACTAATACCAACATGACCCAAATAATTTTGAAAGCCTTGAGCTCCCATGGAAACAATATCCGAACTTTCTCCTTGCAAACCACTTATGCCCTGAAAACCAAAATTTCCTTGATAACCACTTAATCGTATTTGTGAAACAAGAAAGGATGTGGATGAGATAATATTATTAGTAATTGAATCAAAATTACGAATCGATGTCATGATTTATTATTACAAAATAATATTAGCAATCTTTAACCAGCAAATGTAATCAAAAGATTTGTTGCGGTTCCTGTTAATCGTGATTGTAAAACTGATATAGCACTACCAGAATCCTGTGAAAACAATACCTGACATGTTGTAGTCGCGGTTAAATAAGCGGTACCACCTCCGTTAAAGTACCCAGCATAAGAACTTGAACTTGCTCCCATACCGTAAAAACCAAGGCGAAGAGGTGTAGATGATGAAATTGGGCTTGTGACAGTACTAAGAGTGATCCAAAATGCTCGCCAATTCGTAGTATTTGTAACCGCAATTTGAGCGTTATAAGAGAATGTGTATAACCCAGGATAAGTTGCTGCGTCTATTGTAATAGTATCCGTACTGAAACTAAATGGTGCTCCTTGAGTACTGTATGTTGTACTCCAAACAAGTGCTGTCCCCGTCGATGTGGTTGAGGAAGTTACACTTTGATCTGCACTAAGGATATACAACGCTGAAGTCGTGATTGCTGAAGCTGAACTGGATGATCCTTGGTACCCTTGTAATCCAGCCGTATTTGACCCCTGCAAACCCTGTGTGCCTTGCAGACCCTGAATTCCTTGATTTCCTTGATTACCTTGGTTTCCTTGGAATCCTTGATATCCTTGGCGCCCCTGTGGACCAGGTGATGTCTGAATTCCTTGATTACCTTGGTTTCCTCGAGGTCCTTGAGAACCTTGACTGCCTTGAGGCCCCAATGATCCTTGTGAGCCTTGATTTCCCTGAGGGCCTTGAATACCTTGATTTCCTTGATTTCCTTGATTACCCTGATTCCCAATAGAACCTTGGTTTCCTTGTGTGCCTTGGTTTCCTAGAATCCCTTGATTCCCTTGTGAGCCTTGATTTCCCTGATTTCCTTGAAATCCTTGATTTCCCTGATTACCTTGTGAGCCTTGATTTCCTTGATTTCCCTGATTTCCTTGATTTCCTTGAGCACCCTGAGTGCCAGCATTGCCCTGAATCCCTTGGGTGCCTTGGTTACCTTGATTACCCTGATTTCCTTGATTCCCTTGTAATCCGTTATCACCCTGTAATCCTTGTAATCCTTGACTACCTTGATTACCTTGGCTTCCTTGGTTACCGAATGATCCTTGATTACCCTGATTACCTTGACTGCCTTGGACTCCCTGTGGACCTTGATTTCCTTGTGAACCTTTGTCACCTTGCGACCCCTGAATCCCTTGATTGCCCTGACTTCCTTGGTTTCCCTGAGGACCCTGATTTCCCTGAGAACCTTGAAATCCTTGAAATCCCTGGTTTCCTTGAATTCCACTAGGACCTTGGTTTCCTTGTGTTCCTTGGCTACCTTGCGACCCTTGATTCCCCTGATTCCCTTGGAAACCACGAGAACCCTGACTTCCTTGTAATCCTTGCCCCCCTTGCAAACCCTGAAATCCTTGATTACCTTGATTGCCCTGATTTCCTTGGCTTCCTTGATTACCTTGATAACCCAAATAGCCTTGAAATCCTTGATTTCCCTGATTTCCTTGAGCACCTTGATTCCCCTGATTTCCTTGAGCACCTTGATTCCCTTGATTTCCCTGATTTCCTTGAAATCCTTGATTGCCCTGATTTCCCTGAAGACCTTGGTTTCCCTGATTTCCTTGTGGTCCTTGCACACCTCGATCACCTTGATATCCTTGAGTTCCTTGAAACCCTTGAGAACCCTGATTCCCCTGTAATCCTTGAGCTCCCTGATTGCCTTGAGCGCCTTGATTACCTGGGTTTCCCTGAAGACCATCATTTCCTTGTAATCCTTGATTCCCTTGATTTCCTTGACCCCCTTGAAACCCTTGTGTTCCTTGTGTACCTTGATTTCCTTGGCTCCCTTGAGAACCCTGTAAGCCAGAAGCGCCTTGACTTCCTTGTGGTCCTTGGCTTCCTTGAGGTCCTTGGTTTCCTTGATTTCCCTGTGTACCATTATTTCCCTGTAATCCTTGATTTCCCTGATTTCCTTGATTTCCTTTCTCCCCTTGTATTCCCTGATTACCTTGATTCCCTTGGAAACCTTGATTGCCTTGATTACCTTGATTACCTTGTGCACCTTGATTTCCCTGAAAACCTTGAAATCCTTGTGTCCCATTAGACCCTTGAAGTCCTTGTGTACCCTGTGATCCTTGGTATCCTTGAGACCCATCTGCTCCTTGGACTCCTTGTGTTCCCTGTGATCCTTGATTTCCTTGGAAACCTTGAGAACCCTGTGGTCCTTGAAAACCCTGTGGTCCTTGAGAACCCTGTGAGCCTTGTTGTCCCTGTGTCCCTTGATTACCTTGCGTTCCATGATCTCCCTGATTTCCTTGGCTTCCCTGATTTCCTTGATTTCCCTGATTTCCTTGATTCCCTTGACTCCCTTGATTGCCATTATCCCCTTGTGTTCCCTGATTGCCCTGATTTCCTTGGAATCCCATTAATCCTTGACTACCTTGGGAACCTTGTTGGCCCTGATTTCCTTGACTTCCTTGAAAACCTTGTAATCCTTGGAGTCCTTGTGATCCCTGATTTCCCTGATTTCCTTGATTCCCTTGTAGTCCTTGCGACCCTTGATTCCCCTGATTTCCTTGATTCCCTTGTAATCCTTGCGACCCCTGATTACCTTGATTTCCTTGGCTACCTTGATTTCCTTGATTTCCTTGATTTCCTTGGTTACCTTGGTTACCTTGATTTCCTTGGCTACCTTGATTTCCTTGAGGCCCCTGAAATCCTTGATAACCTTGGTTTCCTTGGAAACCTTGATTCCCCTGATTACCTTGATTCCCCTGATTTCCTTGATTCCCCTGATTTCCTTGACTCCCCTGATTTCCTTGACTTCCCTGATTACCCTGATTTCCTTGATTTCCCTGATTTCCCTGATTTCCCTGATTTCCCTGAAACCCCTGTGATCCCTGATTTCCTTGAAAGCCCCTGTTGCCTTGGTTACCTTGAATACCTTGGCTACCTTGACTACCTTGGCTACCTTGAGGACCGAGTGATCCCTGATATCCTTGACTACCCTGATTTCCCTGTAATCCCTGATTTCCTTGATTCCCCTGAAATCCTTGGAATCCCTGATTTCCTTGACTGCCAACTCCAACAACCGAACCTGGTAATCCTTGAACCCCATAAAATCCTTGGAAACCTTGGAATCCTCCACCTCCCAATATGGATGATGTTTGAGATGAAAAACCCCCTCCTAACAATCCAGCCAACTGCGCCGATGTAGCAAGCGCTGATTGTGTGGTCGATGAGCTGAAACTCGTTGCTTTCATTTTATTTTAATATCTACAATATTAAAATATGATAATGACATCAACAAGTCGTAAAAATAAAATATATACATCATGAACCATGAATTAAACACACTTCTTTATCTTCATAATGAAGTAAAATTTCAGGTTTATATTTTTTCAAGGGTAAAAAATTAGCAGAAAGACCGTGCGATCTATGGACATTATCGTTGTCTAAGTCATCACGATCTTGACCGTATTGATTACAAATGAGAATGTGTTTGAATTTTTTGCTATTCGTGATAGAGTCTAAGAATGAATAAATTTCAGATAACGTCCAATGTTGCAAGACATCCTTGATGATACACAAATCAGCACTTTGTAGTTTATCTGGGTTATGACAAGCGTCTAAATGAATAAATGTAAAATTCACTCGATCGTTATATGTCTTTATATGAGAATCAATTAATTTACGATAAGCGTCGTAACCGGTGTATCGAATACTTGCCAATTCATCGGCAAAAATAAAAGGTCCTAACTGAAATGTTCCACATCCAACATCCACAATAGATTCAATAGCATGATCTATAATAAATTTTCGAATAAAATTAATGTACTCGATATTTTTCCTTGGCAATGAACCATTCCCGCTACTTCCCATATAAGACTGATTCCCATCATCACCCCACAACTTTGTGCTGTAAATAAATGTGAATATATCTACGTGAGGTGAAGGTACGATTTCAGAATTCATTTTACTTACTTATTTAATTTAAAGTTCTTTCCGATCATGTCTTTATATTTCAAAATTTCGCGTAAACCGTAAAACAAATATTCAAATTGAACGAACACAAATGTCGTTTAAAATTTTGATTTATTATTTCAAGTTCTCAATTAGAAATAATAAACTAAATGGTTCATTCGGATATGAAAGAAGAGTGGAAAACATTAAATCAAACCAATGATTATGATATTTCAAATCATGGCCGTGTTCGAAGTCATCGAATTCGTAAAAAAGAAGCGGTTATCTTGAAAGGGTCAACATGTGATACACAACATCAATATTCAAGCGTGAATATTTTTCTAACAAATGAAAATAAATACAAGCATTTCTATATTCATAAATTGGTTGCTGAACATTTTGTGACTAATAGTGAACCTGACGTCAAAAAATATGTAGATCATATTGACGGTAATCGTCAAAACAACTCTGCATCAAATTTACGATGGGTAACCAATCAACAAAACCAACTCAATAAGAAAACACAAACTAACAATACAAGTGGTATTACTGGAGTTCGATGTCGTGTTAGAGGATCTGTAACCAGATGGATTGCATCTTGGACAGATACAGAAAATAAATATTGTACGGAAGCATTCAGCACAAAAGAGCAAGCTATAGAGCGTCGCCAAGAAATGATTAAACAACACTATGATATGGAATTCTACTCGGAAAATAAAAAAAATGACATCAATAATGACGACGATGACGACCATCACCCAAATTACCAATATTTTTTAGATCAAAGAAAGCTATTCACAAGCTCAACCGATAATTTTGAAAATGAAGAATGGAAAATGATCCCTAATACTGATAATAAATATCAGATATCAACCTACGGACGAGTTAAAAGCTTCCGCAAAAAAATATATGCCAATAAGGGTGAGATCTTGAAAACTGATTTAGATCAAGCCAATGGTGCAATTCGAGTTGAGATATTTATCAAGACATTGAAAGATGATCCTGAAAATATATTGAAGAAGCATAAGGTATCGGTTCATAAATTAGTTGCAGAAGCATTTTTAGAAAATGATGACCATGTCAACAAAAAATGTGTCGATCATATTGATGGAAATCGTTGCAACAATCATGTTAATAACCTGAGGTGGGTCACATATCAACAAAATAATCATAATAGATCATTGTCGAAAGCTAATAAAAGCGGTGTGAAAGGAGTGCATTTTAATAAATTCGTCAATAAACATGTGGCTACTTGGCGTGATGAAAATGGAAAACATTGTCATCAGTCATTTACAGATTTTGAAGATGCTGTAAAACACCGCCTAGATATGGTTGAAAAATATTACGATAAAAGGTTTTACAAAGTATCATAATATCATATAATCTAATCTAAACAAACATGAAAAAAAACCAGAAAATTTTAATTATTTTTTTTTATGTTGTCCTATAAATAAAATAATTAACAAATAACAAATGGCAGCTGCATTTTCATCCTCCAACTTAACATCCGGCTTCGTAGATTTGGCCACTTATGACGAGCTCGAGAAATATCTGTATGGTGGCCAAGAGGCTATCGCATACTTCGTCAGGCAGACCCGCAAGGCCACTTGGTTTACTCAAGTGCCCGTCGTTCTGTCGCGTGCTTCCGGCCAGCCCCAATTCGGTCAAGAATGGTCGGTCCAGATCTCGCGTGCGGGCGACTACCTCCTGTACTCGTGGCTTCGTGTGACTATCCCCGCGGTAACTAACCAAGGCCTGCAATCGTCATCGGGCCTCAAGGGCACCACAGGTGCTACTGGTGAGACCTTCATTGGTTGGACCCCCAACCTCGCGCACAACTTGGTGGCCGATTGCTCGATCACCTTCAATGACCTTGTCGCCGCTTCCTTCACATCGGTGCACCTTGACTTCTGGAGTGCCTTCACTACACCTCCTGGCAAGCTTGATGGCTACTACCAGATGATCGGCACACTGACCGACCTGACCAACGTGTATGGCGAGGGCGAGACCATCCCCGAGACCATTATCAACCTCCCGCTTCCTCTGTTCTACTCGCGCGACAGTGGTGTGGCTCTGCCCACAGCTGCGCTCCCTTACAACGAGATGCGCATCAACTTCATCTTCCGCGACTGGCAGTACCTGCTCAACCAGTACAAGATCATCTCCGACCCCGTGTACACCAACCGTCTCCTTGCTGCGCCCATCCAGAACCCCAACTGGAATGTGTCCGGCGAATTCGTGCCTCCTCAGCTCAATGTGGTTCAGGTATGGTCCAACTACGCCATCGTATCCAACGACGAGCGTAAGCGCATGGGCTGTGCTCCCCGCGACATTCTTATCGAGCAGGTGCAGGTCGCTCCTCTCCAAGCCTACTCGCCCGTCACATCGCCCAACCCCTCGTACGACATCCGCTTCTCGCACGCCATCAAGGCTCTTTTCTTCGGTGCCCGCAACACATCGGTCAAGTCGTACCACTCCAACTACACCACCCAGCACACCATCCCCGTCTTCAACAAATTCACCAACCGCGAAGTGTACTATGTCGCCAACCCCTTCCCTGGTAACGACCCCGTCGAGACCACCTCGCTCATCTACGAGAACACTGTGCGTCTCTCGGCCATGGGCAGCGACTACTACTCGCTCGTAGAACCCTACTTCACAGCCCCCATCATCCCCGTGTACACCGGCTACCACGTGTACTCCTACTCTCTGGACTTCATCAGCCTCGACCCTCTCGGCTCCACCAACTACGGTAAATTAACCAACGTTTCCATCGCTCCAACACCGTCCAACTACGCTCTCTGGGCTGCCAACAGCGACCCCAGCTCCGACAGTCTCCTCACAAGCGACGCCTTCACATGGGCCGAGCACTACCCCGACTGGAACGACGAGCTCAAGAGCTACAAGAGCATCATCTACCCCAACACCTTCGCCTTCCACGTCACGGCTGTCAACAACAACATCATCCGTGTCTCCGGTGGTAAAGAACCAAGCGTGCCACCAACAGTCAGCTCCCATTATGGTTGTGGATCTACCATAATGGCAAAAGAGTGTAAAGTTCCACTCATTCCGTGTTTTTAGGAATGGTATATAACTGGCTAGTTCTATCTGAAGATAGAGCAAGATCCCTTATAATGACGGGAAACTCCTTAGAGTCTTTGCTACCCACTCTGCTTATGGCGACATACAGAGGAACACGGTTAATGGCCGTACCCAATGGTAATAACGCAAAGAATTGGACAATCCGCGGGTAAAATATCTTTCCACCAGAAAAAGATATTCCCTCAACGACTCAACCCAAAATTATTTATAATAGATTTGGGCCAACGGGGGTCGGGTTATTTGGTATGTAATCAAATAATCTTAAGATATAGTCTGTCTCATTGTGAAAATAATGAGGTTCGCCCTTCAGTTTATACTGAAGCATGGCGCTTGGTTTCCCAGTGCTTTAGTGGAAATCCCAAAGCCACTTTTATTATCAAATTATATTTATTCGCACAATCTTATACGACAAAATATAATTTAACTACATGGCTTAATGAAACCTTGAAATCCGTTGGAGAAATCTCCAAACGGATTATCAGAGTTTGTTACTGATACTAAAATTCAAAATTGTGTGTCAAAATGTAAACATGATATTCCGTATCCAGAATTCTGGACACGGAAAACACGAAAAACATACTTTGTAGCATGATGTTTTTTTATTTAAAGACTCGCTTTATAATATATAATTATATATGGTTAATAATGGTTTGCCACGTTCTGACCAATCCACAACATTTTGTAGAATACGCAAAGCAAAAAAATATCACTTATGAATATTTATTAGAAGCATTTGAATGTATTGGTCAACAAGCGACAGCGAGGATGTTTTCTGGTTCATCGTCCAGAGGATTATTACAATCTAAATCTTCCGCTACTATCATGAATTGGATGAAGACATTTCAATTCATAAAGGAAAATCCTGATCATATTGATAATGATCAACAACAAGCAAAATCCATTCAAAAAATTGGTACTGAATGGGATGATTTTGTAACTTTAATTCGAAAACCTATTTCTGATTCTGAAGTAGAATATTGGAAGACTCTCTCATCTAATAAACTAGGTGACCAAGCAGTTCTTCATGGTATTACTTTGGGAGTCCGAAATAATAAGGCTGTTAAAAATTTATTGGAAAGAATGATTCTTATGGTAAGACGCCGTAGAATAAATATTTGGGACAATAAAACATTCCAGCACGATGAACTGGTCTCTAAAGATAGTATGAGTAAAGATTATCGATACATGAATTTATTTGAATTAAAAGATGTCGCTAAGTCTCTAAATATACCAATACATAAAAGAAATAAAAATGAAATTGTAGCACTGCTAAACAAATTGCAAAATGACCCTGACACCGACAAAGATGATAGATTAATTTATAAAAAGCTAACTCTAATTCAATTAAGAGACCTATCAACCGAGCGTGGAATGATGAACCTCAATAAACTCAACCGTAATGCTTTAATAAAAATGAATATCGAATATGATGAAAATCGAAGATTCAAAATGTTAGAAAATGACACTAGCAGAACGAACGACAAAATATTTTCGATAAAAAGGTGCATGCTTGAACTTGATGATAATAACACATATGAATTTATCATTGATACCGAAGGGATGATAAATGCGACAGCATTTTGTAAAACGTATAATAAAAAGTTTAATAATTACTATGTTAACAAAGCGAGTCAGACATTTATTACTGAATATATGAAGCGTCATAATATACAAAATGAATCACAAATTATTCAAATACGTCAAGGTGGCACACCAGAGTTGCAAGGAACATGGGTGCAATCTGATATTGCGATTGATGTGGCACGATGGGTTCACCCTAGTTTCGCTGTTCAAATCGCAGAGTGGGTCAATAAACTTATTTTTGAAGGTTTTGTCGTAATCGATAAACCCATTTTTGAACGACTGTCAGATGATAGTTATGACAATGAAGCAATAACGTTGGAAAAACAAGCACACATTTTAGAACATACCAATTGTATTGCGTTATATATAGCCTATATAGGAAAAGGATTGGTGAAAATTGGAAGTTCTGATTCAAGACTTTGCGTACGTGAAGAAAAACATACGGGATGTGAATCTGAATACGATCAATTTCGTCTATTGAAAGTATTTGAAATATCCAGCAGAACCATTGAACATACCGTCCACAAATTCTTGGATAAGTACAGATACCCATTCAACAAACAGAGAGAAATATTCAGACCTAATTCAAGACTAAAAGATTTTATAGACATGGTCGATAAGATATTACAAGATAATGATCTTAAGTTAGTGCTTCAAAAACAAATTGAACTCAATCAGAAATTACAAATCGAATTATTGGAAGCAAAAAATATGATTCTTAGTCTACAATTACAAAATCAAAAAGAAATAAATACATTAAATCACCGTCCGATTTATTGAAACTGATTTTCCTTCAATCTTTCAAAGTCGATGTGGGCCAACCAATATTCCACCGTATCCATCTCTTCTGATTTGTCTCCATAACCGTCTTCACCATATCTGTCAATCAGTTTGCAGATGTGACCGGCAACGACACACTTCGCGTAATTGCGCTTCAGAAGATCGGACGCCTTTTTATTGGAAGTCTTGAGCATTTCTGGTTGAAAACCATGTGCGTCCAACCACTCATCAAAAAGCTTGACATACTTATCGTTTGACATCATCTCATGAACCTGCATTGTGTCTTCAATAAAATTATAACAGTATAGAGTTGCTTTTATTTATAATCAATTTTTGATGCTCTGTTATAAATTATTAAAATGTTATAAAAACGTGATCGTATAATTTAAGGAACGACTATGCGAAACAACATTATTGATTCCTTAAATTATCTAAAAGGTCCAACTGGAAGCAGTTACTTTTATGATAATACGTACGAGAACCGAGCTTTTGATTTTATAACAATGGCTACCAGAAGAGAACAAGCTCAAACAGCACTAAGCGACATGAGACATCATTTAGCGTCTGCCGTAACTGAAGCAGATCGTATATCAAGAAAAAATAATATAGAACATAAACCGATCTCTTATTTCGAAGAATTTTTTTACGAATCAGATAACGATAATGATAATAGCATTTGCTATGCAAATTTAGACACTCTGTCTCTACCAAGGACAATTTTGCTTTTAGAAAAAATATTTTATAGCTTAGACATGATTAGTTCAGATACAGAATACACAAAGGTTAAAAAAATCCATGATATAGCCGCTTCCATCAACACTAAAATTTGTAATTTTATAAAATCTATTGAATTGCATAGTGTAGCTTAAGCAAACTTGGATATTACTGTATTGGAATTTTAAGCATTTATAGTTTAGAACTATACATAATTTTGTAGGCACCAAGAACCAAAAAAGCTTTCCGTAACTTCGTCTGTGGACTCCATACAGAAAGGTTGCACACAATCGGATAGGCGTTTCACATACATGCATGCTCCAACGACGTCTTTACAGGGTTCGGTAGTCATCGTCGCAGGAATCATATTTATTCTCAGGAACGAGTAGAATCTTGATCCCCTGCTTCATTTTCTGTTTTATTAGAGTACGACCATATAAGATATTGGATAAATAATCATCATGAACAGCAATCCTAGAAAATATAAAATTGATTAAGTAATTTACCGCCTAAATAGTATAGGCAAAAATTAAACAAAATGGTTACAAGTCAAAGTTTGATAAATCAGTTATGTTCATTCCAACAAAAAGTGCAGGTGCTAAAAGATAAAAACATGCAGATGAGTAGAGGAGGTTGTAAACAGCTCTTGTCATATCAATACTCTTAAAGTTAATATTGATACCCATCAATGACGACGACGGTTATTATAAACTTCATAATCACGACACATCCCGCATAGAAAAGGGTAATACATTGATAGTGTTTCACAATTCCGGTTTCTTTTCATGTTGTTCCATACGTTTGTTTCATATTATCCGTTATTATTATACACATGACTATACGTTACCTAAATCGGTAGATAGTTCCCAACAGTTTTCGTGGTATAAAAATAAATCGGACAATACGGATATTACCTATACATACTTTGAAGATTACAACAATATTGAAATAGACAAGAACCGCTTTCCTAAAACATTTATGAAACATCACTGGGATCTTCAATTCACACCATACCAAAATATACAATTCAACCTCATTACCCCTTTTATTGAAAAATATTTTACCCCATCGGAAGAAATTTTGAGAATAGTCAACGAGATCGAAAACCAATATGGTATCGATTATGACAGAACTTGTGTTCTGTATTATAGGGGAAATGATAAAAGCACAGAGACACATATATGTCGACATGAAGATCTTATAGGTAAGGCATCACAAGAAATACCATCGGATGTGATTTTTTTGATACAGAGCGATGAAAGTGATTTTATTCATAAGGCATTGTCAGCATACCCAAATAATTCCTTTGTTCTTGAAAAATATATTCGACATATCAAAAAGAATGTGAAAATTTCAGTAGACATGACACAAAGAAATTTAAATAACCTATATTCTAAATATTATTTGGCAATAACTATAATCATGTCTAGATGCAAATAT
>ERZ1066133.344-NODE-344-length-22890-cov-8.853996_pt1 | contig 22890 bp, 19 predicted proteins | sample MGYA00382780_ERZ1066133 | MGnify/ENA primary metagenome ERZ1066133 (study PRJEB33369, sample SAMEA5778363) | biofilm metagenome | biome: Industrial cooling water; feature: Water cooling tower basin; material: Biofilm | place: United Arab Emirates | collected... | reverse complement strand
GCTGATTCGACGCTCCGCGTCGCATCGCCCTCTCCGCGCGTCCGGGGAGCGGAGGCGCCAGGGACGTCAGCTTACTGGCGCACGTCGCCCTGCTTTGCGCCGATGGCGCGGAGCGTCGCCACTTCCGTAGCCGACAGCGTCGCGGGCTTGGGGGTCACGACCTTGATCACGGCGTAGAGATCACCGGCGGTGCCGCTGGCGGGCTTGATGCCCTTGCCGCGCAGCCGCAGCTTGGCGCCACTGGGAGTGCCCGGTGGAACGGTGAGCTCGACCTCGCCCTCGAGCGTCGTCACCGGCACGGTGGCGCCGAGCGTGGCTTCCGCGATGTTCAGGGGCAGATCGACCAGAACGTCATTGCCTTCGCCGCGGCGGAAGCGCGGATGCTCCCCCACTTTCACGGTGATCACCACATCGCGATCGCCGGCGCCTTTGCGGACGCGGAGTTGCTGGCCGTCGCGCACGCCGGCGGGGATGTTCACCTCGATGGTGCGGGGCTTGTCGTCGGTGACGAGCCGCACGTCTTCTTTGCCGCCGGTGGCGGAGGTCATGAAGCTGATCAGCACCTCGTGCTCGACGGGCTCGGGGGCACGGGCCCGCTGGGCGGCGGAGGCGCGGCCACCGGGACGAGCGCCGGCGAACGGGCCGCGGGCGAAGGGATCGCTCCCGCCACGCCCGAAGAACGACTCGAACATCGAGCCGATTTCCTCGGGATCAAGGTCCATGCCCTCGACGCGAACGTTGTGCCCGCCGAAGCCGCCGGGGCCCCAGCCTGCGTGCTGGCCTGCATGCTGGCCGGCCCCGGCCTCGCCCGCGGCCGAGCCGGGCGCCACGCCGAACTGGTCGTAGTAGCGCTTCTTCTTCTCGTCGGAGAGAACGTCGTACGCCTCCTGCACCTTGGCGAACTCGGTGGCGGCGTTGGGGGCCTTGTTCACGTCGGGGTGGAGCTTGCGCGCCAAGGCTCGGTACGCCTTCTTGATCTCGTCGGCGGATGCCGAGCGGGCCACGCCCAGGATGCTGTAGAGGTCCTTCTCGCTCATGGTGACTGCTGCGGCCTCGCTGCCGCGGTTGGATCGATGAGGCACAAAACGATAGTCGGCCGGGCAGGGGGCCCGGCCGACCGTATGAGGTTGGTGCTGCGGTATTACGGCTTGGGCTGCGGCGGGGCATCCTGCCGAGGAATGGGCTTGCCGTCGGGCCCGACCGGCTCAAGCTGCTCGAGCAGCTTCGGATTGTCCTTCACGGTCACCGGGAAGGACTTGCCCTGAATCTCGGACGGGTCGGGTCGACGGAGCCGGATGACCTCGAAATCGAAGTAGAGATCCGAGTACGGCGGGATGCGGTTGCGGATGTTGCCGTACTTGCCGTACGCCTGCTCCCAGGGGATGTACACGCGCCGGACCGTGCCGGCGTTGGCCCCGAGCAGAGCCTGGACGAAGCCGGGAATGACCTGCTGGGTATTGACGTAGAAGCTCAGAGGGTTCGGCGGCACGCGGTCGAGCGAGCTGTCGAAGCGGAATCCGCTGAGCAGGAAGCCCAGATAGTGCACCGTAATGGCGTCGTTGTTCTGACAGACCAACTCGTCGGTTCCGCGACGGTACTCGACGACAAACACGTTGCCGTCGGCAGTCCATGTCCTGACCGGAGGATCGAAGCGGGCGTAGGTCCAGGCATCGCCTTCCTTCGCGCCCCAGACGAGGTTGCCCTTCTCGTCGAAGCCGCGGTCGGCGGTCTTGAACGTATTGGGGCCGACCTCGACTTCGCTGGTCATCTCGACGGCACCGCCCCGACCGGTGGGGAAGGGGTACGGCGTCTTGCCGGTGAACGAATCGCCGCTCACGTTCAGATCAAGGTCGATGGTGGCGATCAGGTCCCGGCGCCGGACGGGCGGGAAGACATCAGCGTTGGTCCACCAGCCGACCATGGCGCCGCCGGCCTGAGAGGCCAGTTCATACGTCCGCAGGCGGTAGCCGTCCTTGAATCGGTAGATCTGATAAAAGGCCTGGCGGTACGGAGCCTGCATGGAGTCGAGTCGCGAAGATTCGGCGTAGAGCAGATCCGGAACGTCGTCGCTGCGGACACGCGTGACGCACAGGGCGACGTCGACCTTTTCCTCCTCGGGGGTGCCGGCGTTCGCGGTGACGGTTGTCTTCCACGTGCCGACGAGGAGCTTCGACAGACGCTCGACCTCGGGATCGGACCAGGTGATGGGCGGCAAGGGGTTGCGCTTGACCTCCGGCTCCTCGGCCGGCTTGGGTGCAACCTCGGGGCTGGCGGGCTGCCCGGCGGGCTTGGGGTCGTCCGAAGCGAACGCGAACGGGGCGCAGGAGCCCGCGACGGCTGCGGAGAGCAGCCAGGCGAGGGGTGTTGCGATGGTGCGGTCAGTCTTCATGGATGAGATTCCTTGCGATGCGGTGGAGCGCACTGTGACGCAGCAGAGTTCGGTCGAAATCCGACAGCCCTTGAACAAAAGTTCTCGGACATTGGAAAAAGCGAACCGCACCGCGTCGGAAGCGACTCAGGCCAGCTCGGGGAACAGCTTCACGGTCGCACCGATCAGATCCTTGACGTGGCTGATCGACTCGTTCATGAACTTCTGCTCGATCTCGTTCATCTTGAAGGTGAGGACCTTCTCGACGCCCTTGCTGCCCAGCACGCAGGGGACGCCGACGAAGAGTCCCTTGCCGCCGTTGAGGTTTTTGACGTTGAACTGATCCTCGCAGTAGGCGGCGCAGGGGATGACCCGCTTCTTGTCGCGGACGATCGCCTCGACCATCTCGATGGTTCCGCTGGCGGGCGCGTAATAGGCGCTGGTGCCCATGAGCTTGACGATCTCGCCGCCGCCGACCTTGGCACGCTCCACGCAGGCCTGGATCTTGGCCTCGGGCAACAGGTCGCTGACCGGGATGCCGTTGACGCTGGTGAGCCGCGGGAGCGGGACCATGTCGTCGCCGTGGCCGCCCAGGAGCAGGCCCTGGATGTCCTCGACGCTGACGCCGAGCTCCATCGCGAGGAAGGTCTTGTAGCGGGCGACGTCGAGAGCGCCGGCCTGCCCCAGCACGCGGTGGGCGGGGAAGCCGGTGGTCTTCCACGCGACGTAGACCATGGCGTCGAGCGGGTTGCTGACGACGATGATGATCGAGTTGGGGGCGTACTTCTTGACGTTCTCGCTGACGTTCTTGACGATGCCGGCGTTGACCTGCACGAGGTCGTCGCGGCTCATGCCGGGCTTGCGGGGGAGGCCGGCGGTGATGACCACCACGTCGCTGTCGGCGATGTCGGCGTAGTCGAACGTGCCGGTGATCTTGCTGTCGAACTGCTCGATCGGGCCGCAGCAGGCGAGGTCGAGGGCCTTGCCCTTGGGCATGTGCAGCTCGGGCTTGTCCTTGATCTGGATGTCGAGCAGGACGATGTCGCCGAGCTCCTTGGCCGCGGCCCAGTGCGCACAGGTTCCGCCGATGTTGCCGGCGCCGATGATCGAGATTTTCGCGCGACGCATGAGAGTCTCCGAGTGCTTGAAGTGCGTGGATCGCGGCGGCACGCCGCGGGGGAAGGTTGCCTTCGCGACGCGCTTTGCGGCGCGCCGGGGGAAGGGGGCCATTCTAGGTGAGAGTGTCGCGTCGGGGCCGGTTCCGGAGCATCAGGCTTGTGATGTCAGCGGCGCCGTGACACCCGCGGGCGATGCGTGTCCGTCGGCTTCGAGCACGCTCCCGCGGGCGACAATCTGCCGCAGAAGCGGTCTTCCGACCGGCAGTTCGTTCATGGGCTTCACGACGAAACTCTTCACGGCGCCGGAGTCGTCGATCGTCTGGTAGACCTGCCTCATCCGAGGGACGCGACGCCAGAGGCAGCCCGGCAGCGCGTCGGCGATCGCTCCCAGCAGCGCCGCAGCGGGCGGGCGACCTGAGGGCTCCTTCAGGAAACAGACCGGCAGCGAGGCCCGCAGGACGAACGCGGGGGGCGCGAGCCAGAGCTCGCCGTCGATGGTGTAGTCCCGGATCCAGCGCTCGAGAAGCGCAGAATCGATGGCGGGAACCCGGTACGGATCGTCGGCCGGAACGAACTCGACGCCGGATGATGCGGCAACCTCGAGCCACTCGCGGGCGTCGGCGATGATCTCGGTCAGGGCTTCGGGCATCGGCTCGCCCCGCCAGATCGCGTGCAGTTCCTGCACGAGCGTGCGCACGCCGACCGACGCCCGATCGACACCGGGGGCGTATTCGGCCGGAGGAAGCGTGTCGATCTCGCGGAGCGCGTGGGTCAGGGCCTGCAGCCCGATGATCGCAGGGACGCTGCGCCGAAGCAGGCCGGCGTCGCCGGTCTTGGGCAAGGCGGCGGCGGAGCGGGCAAAGTCGGTCCAACCGGCGAGCAGGGCGGACCAGGTTTGAGCACGGGCGTCAGACACCGAGCAGAGCGTACGGGGCACGAAGGCCCGAGGCGCGGTCCACGGCCCGTCGTTGCGACCGGGCATGAAAAAAGGGCCCGCACTCGCGTGCAGGCCCTTTCGGTGACAGAAGAATCGAGTGGCAGGAACGTCGCCGACTCAGGCGCGACGACGGCGGGCGGCGACCAGGCCACCGAGGCCGAAGAGGGCCAGGCTGCCGGCCGAGGGAACGATCTGCCCGCTGACCTGCGTGGCGATGTTCTGGAAGCTGCTGTTGAACATGTTGGTGCTGTTGAAGACCAGCTGGGTGAGGGCGCCGGTGTAGGGCATCGGAGCCGGCAGGTTGGTGTTCCAGTTGGTGCTGGAGCCATCGGTGCCGGTGAAGGTGGCGTTGGGGGTGATCACGACGCCGCTCAGCGTGCCGTTGAAGGCGATGCCGATGGTGGGCTGGAGGCTCCAGACGCCGCTGATGTTGCCCGAAATCGTGTTGCCGAGGTGATCGGTTGAGGTGAAGCTGCCCGCGCCGACGCCGGTGGTGGCGTTCAGACGGGTGAACGACAGGCTGATGGCGAAGTCGGCGAAGGTGGCGAGGCTCTTAAAGCCCGCGGCAAACTTGGCGACGCCCGCACCGGGAACCAGACGAGCGGCCGAGCCGTCGGTCTGGAGGCCACCGATGCCCTGATCCACGGCGCGAGCCGTGAAGGTACCGGCGTTCGCGTTGACAGCGTTGTAGCTGCCCTCGAGGTTGTTGTACCCGAAGGTGACGAGCGTCGCAGCCTGGGCCGCGGTCACCGTACCAGCGGCGGCAGCCGCAACGATCGCAAGGGTCTTCATCTGACGCATCTCTTTCTCTCCTCCACTCTTATGTGCGTGCCGCGCAGCGACACCCACGGACGGGCTCTCTCGTGCCCGCGACCAGCAGTATCGCAGGCGGTACCGAAAGAATCAAGACAAAAGTCGGCTCCAGTCAAAGATGCGCCAGATTTCGTGGGATGCAAGTCGAACTTCGGTCGGGGGATGGGAATAATACCGTTCAAAATGCGAACGATGAGCTTTCCGGACCGGTTGACGCTCGCGGCGACGCGTTGAGCGACCCCGTCGGTCCGGGTTCTCTGACCTTTGCGTCGTTGTCGGTCCGCTGATCGGTCCGTTCTCCGCCGGGCCGTCGGCGTGTGATCCCGAGGCGCGGCGCCCCGCGCCGGGTCGTCGCGGAAAGGATGAGCAAAGCCATGCAGATCGACCCGCTGACGCTCGATGCCTCGCAGCGCTACAAGCTCCTGATCGGGGCGATTGTCCCACGCCCGGTGGCGCTGGTCTCGACACTGTCGAGCGCGGGGGTCCGAAACCTCGCGCCGTTCTCGTTCTTCGCCGGGGTCGGCTCCAACCCGATGATGCTGCTCTTTTGCCCGGCGAACAAACCCGATGGAACGGAAAAGGACACCCTTCGCAACGCCAAGCCGGAGCACGAGGGCGGCATGGGAGAGTTTGTTGTGAACACCGTGCCGGCGTTGATCGCCGCGCGGATGGCGGCGTGCGCGGAACCGTTGAGCGAGAGCGAGTCGGAGTTTGACCTGTCTGGACTGACCCCGATGCCGAGTGCGATCGTCCGGCCGCCGCGCGTCGAACAGTCACCCGTGGCCTTTGAATGCGTGACGAGACAGGTGATCCGCACCAACGGCTCGGCCCCCGGAGCGGGGAACATCGTGCTTGGCGAGGTGGTGGCGGTGTACGTCCGAGACGATGCGGTGAACGAACGCCTGCACATCGATCCGGCGCGGGTCGACGCGATCGGCCGCATGGGCGGTACCGGGTACTGCTACACGAGAGACCGATTCGAATTGCCGATGGGCCGTGCCGCCCTGCGCACCGGCCCGCACCCGAGCTAGCGGAGTGTCCTACACGCCGGCGGTGCCGGCACCGGAAGCCGGCGGCGTCGGTGCGACGGCGGGCGGCTTGTCGACGGCGCGTGCGGCACGGGCCTGGTCGAGCAACGCCCCGGTGCGACTGACTCGAAGGAGTTCGCTCGTCCAGATCGAAGCGGCCTCGGGCGCCCGCGGCACGGGCGGTGCGGCGTCGGAGAGCGGCGGTTCGGTAGCTTGTCGCTGCACCTCGCGCCGTCGCGCGGATGGTGCCGGCTGTGCGGCAGCGGACTCGGGGGACGGCGCGGCGGTGGACGGCGCAGCCTGATCGCGCCGCGACGGGCGAGCCGGCTTCGCCGCGGCGGGATGCACGGGCGGCTCGTCGGCGGTCAGAGCCTTGGTGTCGTGCCTCGTGAGCGACCCGAGGTGGTAGACCGTGCCCGCGGGAACGATCGGAACGGCACCGCGATTTGTCTGGACATAATCGGAGCGTGGGAAGACCGCGTAGACCCCGCCGTGAGCGCGGACGAAGAAGCGCTTGCCGTTCAGTTCCACTTCGTACACCCGGTCGAAATTTGCTGGCTGCCGCAGGTCCTTGGGCAGGATGCGCGTCGAGGTTCCGAGCGGGTCAACGTCGGCGACGCCGGGATCGACGGGCTTGAGCGTCGGCTTGGTGGAGGGTGACGCAACGGCCGAACGAGCCGAAGGGACGACCTTCGGCCCCGGTTTGCTGTCGGGCTCCGCACGCACCGCGCACGTCATGCCGACCACGCCCGCGGCGGCGACGACGAGTCGAAGGTGACGGGGGACGTACTGTAGCATGGGCCCTTGAGTATCGACTGAATACGGCCTGGAGTTCGCGAGGTCTCCGGCGATGAACGCGACGCGTGGGCGAAGGCGGAGAGGTCGTGACCCCGGCGGCCTGCACGCATCAGCGGAAGGTGATGCGGACGACGACGGAGAGGGTATCGCCGGGTGTCAGTTTCTCCAGATCCTTGCCGGACGCACGCCAGCGGTAGACGGCGTTGCGGATCGGCTCATCGATGTTGGGGTTGCCGGTGCTGCCGCCCTCGACAAAGTCGGCTCGCTTCACGGTGCCGTTGCTCTGGAAGCGGATGCGGATGAGCGTGTCTCGCGGGGCCTGGGTGACGAGTGTGGTGTTGGTGAAAACGGCGCGGCGGGTGATGATCCGGAGGCCCTTGCCTGCCTGGACCGTGGCGTCACGCATGGGGACTGTCACGGGCTTGGAGGTGAAGGCTTCCGACTCTTGATCGGACTCACGTCCGGGGAGCTTGTTCTGTCCGCCGTCGCCTCGGCCTTCACGCGGGGAGCCCATCGCGGGGGGCGCGGCGTTCGCGGGCGGGGTCTCGGCGGGCGCACCGGGGCTGGGCACCGCCGGCGGAGCCTGTGGCGGGGTCGCGTCTTTCGTCGCTTCCTCGGCCTTGGTCGTGTCCTCGGGAGGATCCTGGGGCGACGCTTCCTTGGCGCCTTCGCCACCGTCGGCGCCGGACTTGCCGGGTTCGGGGGCGTCGGACTTGCCGGAGGCATCGGGTTCCTTGGCCTTGCCTTCGGTCTCCGAGGGCTCGACCTTTTCTCCCTCGCGCTCACTCTCCGACGCGTTCTGCGGCTTGTCTTTGGAGGGATTCTTCGGATCGGTAGCGCCGCCCTGTCCGGCAGCGTCACGCAAGGGATCGGGCGCGGCATCGGGCTTGGCGTCGGGAAGATCGCTGCTGCCGGGGGTGGGCAGAATCTTCTCGCTCGGCGCCGGAATAGTCGCGTCCTTGGGCTTGAGGATCTTCTCGCTGGTGGGATCCGGGGGCAGCGTCGGATCGGTCGGAGCGGGAGGCGTGGGTGCCGGCGCTTGGCTGGGGTCGGGCCGCGCGGGTTCAACGGCTGGTGGGGTCGGAACGGGGGTGAGAGGCGAGGGCGCGCCGGGCTCTGGAGCAGCGGTCGCGCCGGGCGCGGGCAGGGCGGTGGACGGCACTGTCGCGACAACAGGCGAACCGGGTGTGCCTTCTTCGCCGGGCTTCGGTGAAAGGGCGGCTTGATCGACCTCTCCGAGGCGGCCGGAGGGTGTGGTCGGTTCGTCGGTCCCGAGCCAAGTCATGCTCTCGATGGTGGAGCGGTCATCGCCGAACGTGATCGTCTGATCGAAATCGCGCGGCTTGGGCTGCTCGGGCGGCTTGGGCGCGGCCGGATCGGGAGGAGGCTCGGGAGGCGTGAGCGGCGCGAGTGGCGGCGTGGCGAGCGGATTCGACGCGAGCGGGTCGGCGGCATGCAGCGAGGCGAGGGAGACCCGGGACGATGACTCGACATCGACGAATCGGAGGGCGTAGAACGCCGCGACGTGCGTGGCCGCCGAGACGACCACGCCGATCAGGAACGACGAGTTGGACTGCTCCGAAGCCATAAGAGGCCCGCGGTTCTCGATCCGCGGCAACCAGAGAATCGTACGCTCGGGCCGGATCAGGGTTTGCGGATACGGATGTCGGTTCAGCGTGCGGGACGGTCGTAGGACCGACCGCCCCAGGTCGTCGCCTGACCGGATCGCAGGGCGCGGGCGGCGGTCCGCAGCACGTGGCCGATCGCGACGCTGCCGAGCGGCCAGTACAACACTGCGACAATCCGCCGCCGCGATGGAACCGAGGCGTTGGCGAGGAACATCCAGACACCGGCGGCCCACGCGACAATCGCGATCGCGGCGGCACCGGAGGCGGCCCACGCCCGAGGCTGATCGGAGAGGGCGAGTACGACGCCGCAGATCAACGTCGCCAGCAGAACCAGCGGCACCACCGTGCCTCGAACGACGGCGGCGAGCGCCCACGACTCGAGGCGTCTGGTCTTGCGGTTGGCGCTTTCGGTGAAGATGCGCTGCCAGCCGCGGCGGAACGCGGGTTCGTCGGGGTACATGCGGCAGGAGAGCATGGCGCCGGCGGGGAGGACTTGAACGCGCAGACCGGCGCGCCAGGCGGCCCGGGCCATGGCGATGTCTTCGAGCAACTCGGAGCGGAATGCCGCGTGACCGCCGACGAGCCGGTATGCGTCGTGGGTCCAGAGCATGAACTGTCCGTTGGCGAACGGGCGGCGATCGCGATCGCGGCTGGCGAGCACGGGCGGATAGCGGCGCATGAGTTCGAAGACGGCGGGTGCCTGCATGCTCCGCTCGAAGGACTGGTCAAAGGTCAGCGTGCTCAGGAGCGACAGCATGCCAAGCCCGCGCGCGGCGACGAGCGCCGAGGCGGCGCGGATGCACGAGGGGTGCAGCGTGGTATCGGCGTCGGCAAAGAGCAGCAGATCGGCGTCCTGAGCGTGCCGCTGCACCGCGTCGTGCAGCGCGTGCACCTTTCCGGCCCAACCTTCGGGGCAGGAGGCGATTTCATGGACCACAAATCGCGGGTCGCCGGCGATGCGTTCTGTCGCGACGGAGCGTGTTGCGTCGGTGCAGCGATCGAGTGCGAGGATGAAGCGGCAGGCGGGATGATCCTGGGCCTTGAGAGAGTCCACAAGAGCGGCGATGACTGCCTGCTCGTTGTGGGCGGGAACGAACACGGCGACGCGTCTTGGATCATCGGGGAGGGCGAGGCCGTCGCTACAGACACCCAGCACGCGACGTGTGTGCCACATTCTGGCGATCGCCACGAGCCACCAGAGCGTGACGGCGAGCGAGATCACGATGGCGGCGATGAGCGCGATGTCGGCGAGCAGCGGCACGTTCAAGGCTATCGCGGGTCGGATCGCCTCGGCCGGGGCTTCCGGGTGCGGCGCTCCCGAAGTGGGCCGGGAGTCGGGCATTGATCGACTGGTACACTCTGCGCATGGCTCGACGCGCTCGTGAGATCCGTGGTGTGGCTGCTCGCTCGGGCGATGCGGTCTATGTGCTCACCCGCGATGCGGCCCGGGCGATCGACCGGCGGTGCGCCAGCGACTACGGCATTCCCACGCTTGTGCTGATGGAGAACGCGGCGGTGCACGTCGCGGAGACGGCGCTCGAAGAGCTCGAGAACGCGAGCGACCCGCTGGTGCTCATCGTGTGCGGCCCGGGCAACAACGGCGGCGACGGGCTGGCGGTGGCCCGGCACATGTCCAACGCGGGCGTCGATGTGCGGATCGTCGTGCTGGGGGATGCCGAGGACATGCGGGGCGATTCCGGCGTGCAGCTGCGGGCGTGCCGGAAGATGAAGCTGCCGATCGTGTACACCGGCGACAAGGGAGCGATTGCGATCGACGGCGTGCTGACGGACTCGGATGGCACGGCCCGCAAGCCGCGGGTGGTGATCGATGCGGTCTTCGGCACCGGTCTGACGCGACCGGTCGAGGGCGTGGCGGCGGAGCTGATCGCGGCGATGAACGAGCTCGGCCGGCGCGGCGCTCACGTGATCAGCATCGACATCCCCAGCGGTCTGGATGCGGACACGGGTGCTGCGCTCGGCGCGGTGGTTCGGGCGGGGACCACGGTGACCTTCGCCGGGCTGAAACCGGGGCTGCTGGCCTTTGACGCGCAGGGGTATGTCGGCGATGTGGTGGTTGCCGACATCGGCTCGCCGCGGGCGCTGCTGGAGGAACTGGGGACGCCGATCGCTGAATCGGAGGAAGAGGCCGACGAGGAGGAAGCGCCGACGGCACGGGGTCGGGGCGAGGAAGCGCGGGGACCGTCGCGATCGACGCGGTCGCGGAGCGGCAAGCGACGGGAGGAATAGGAGACTGGGCGGCGCGGTTTGACTTTCGCGGGGTGCGCCAGACGATTGACCGGTCGGGGGTGCGGGCCGCGGGCCCGCGGGCGAAGTCGTTGGGAAGGAACACGTCATGGCTGTTCGTATGGAACTGAGCCGGATCCTGATCCGCGAGCTCACGGACATGCAGCTGATCGAGCTCCGAGAGGTCGCGGACGACGCGACGCCGGCGGACGACGTGCGCTCGTTCCCGATTGTGATCGGCTTGCCCGAAGCGATGGCGATCGAGCGGCGGCTGAAGGGGATCCAGATCAAGAGGCCGCAGACGCACGACCTGCTCGCCAACGTGATCAGCACGATGGGCGGGGAGCTGGTGTCGATCACGATCAACGATCTGAGCGATCACACGTTCTTTGCGACGCTGGACGTGAAGATGCCCGACGGCAGCGTGCAGCACATCGACAGCCGCCCGAGCGACGCGATCGCGATCGGCGTGGCCGAGAGCGTGCCGATCTATGTCGAGGAGCACGTACTCGAGGCCGCGAGCAAGGATCCGCAGCCCGAGGGCGACCCGGACGACGACCAGGGTGATGATGAGGGCGAAGCTCAGAACGAGGACGAGTGATGGACACCGGGTTTGCGCCCCGCGCGGTGGCATCGCGATACGTCACCCACGACGTGCCGGGCATCGGCGGGACGATCAAGCAGCGTCCCGAGGATTTCCTTGTCGATGAGATGCCGCTGTATCAGCCCAGCGGCTCGGGCGAGCACGTCTACCTGTTCATCGAGAAGCGGAACCTGTCCACGCTCGACGTGGTGCACATCCTGTCGCGTCATTTCGGCGTCGGACGCGAGGCCATCGGTTTCGCGGGGATGAAGGACCGCAACGCGATCACGCGGCAGGTCTTCTCGGTGAACACGCCCGGCAAGACGCCCGAGGACTTCCCGCAGCTGGTGCACGAGCGCTTGAGCGTGCAGTGGGCCGACCTGCACAACAACAAGCTGCGGCTCGGGCACCTGGCGGGGAATCGGTTCAGCATCCGGATTCGGAACGCCGGGATCGGCGAGATCCGCGGCGCGAAACGGGCGCTCGACATCCTGCTCGAGAAGGGCGTTCCAAACCGCTTTGGCACGCAGCGATTCGGGCGTGCGATGAACAACCACCGCATCGGGCTCGCGATGATCCGGGGTGACTTCGAGGGCGCGGTGCGCGAGCTTCTGGCGCCCGAGGGTGATCTGAGCGAGCCGCACGCTCGGGCGCGGGAGTTCTTCCTGGCCGGCAACTTCGCCGACGCGCTGGCGGCGCTGCCGCGGACGGCGCACCCGGAGCGCAACGTGCTACGGGCGTTGTCGCGCCGGGCCAACCCGCGGGGAGCGATCCTCGGGCTGGATCGCACCGCGAAGCGGTTCTTCCTCTCGGCCCTGCAGTCGGCGCTCTTCAACCACGTGCTCGACGCGCGACTCGAGGCAGGCTGTTTCGACCGTCTGCTCGAGGGGGACGTTGCGATGAAGCACGAGAACCGGGCGTGCTTCGATGTCGATGCGGGCGTCACAGCGGCCGCGGACACCGAGCAGCGTCTGCGGACATTCGAGATCAGCCCGACGGGCCCGATGTGGAGCGGGTCGATGCGGAGGGCGAGCGGCCGAGCTGGTGCGTTCGACGATGCGGCGCTCGCGGGCGCCGGGCTCACGGTCGAGCAGCTCGCCGCGTTCGATGCACAGGCCCCGGGGATGGTGGAGGGCGCGCGTCGGCCTCTGCGGGTGCCGGTGACGGACGCTGATCTTGAGGCAGGACTGGACGAGCACGGCACGTACATCCGCGTGGCGTTCGACCTGCCGCGGGGCGCGTTCGCGACCGTGGTGCTCGACGAGATCATGAAGAAAGGTCAGGACGATGGCGACGACGAGCAGGAGGCCGAGCATGCCCGGTGAGGTTCGCTGCGTGTGCTTCGACTGGGGCGGCGTGATCCTGCGGATCTGCCGCAGCTTTGAGGAGGGGGTGCACCGGGCGGGCCTGGACCTTCGGCCCGGCACCGATGCTCCGGCGCTGAAGCAGCAGCGGCATGATCTGGCCCACGAGTACCAGATCGGTCGGCTCACCCGCGAGGAGTTCCTGAGCCGCGTGAGCGCCGCGATGAACGGGGTCTACACGCCGGCGGAGTTTGAGCGCATCCACGATGCGTGGTTGATCGAGGAGTACGCGGGTGTCGATCGGCTGGTGGCGGATCTGCTCGCGTCACCCCGCGTCGAGACCGCGATGCTGTCGAACACGAACGAACTGCACTGGCGGCGTCAGCAGCTAGGCGCGGACGGACTCCCCCACTTCCCGACCGCGGGACGGCTGAAGCACCGGCACGCGAGCCATCTTCTGGGGCTCGCCAAGCCGGAGGCGTCGATCTATCGCGCGTTCGAACGGGACACTGGGTTCACGCCCGGATCGATCCTCTTCTTTGATGATTTGGCCGACAACATCAGCACGGCCCGCGCGTGCGGTTGGTTCGCAGAGCAGATCGATCACACCGGCGATACCGCAGCCCAGATGCGGGAACATCTGCGCCGCTACGGCGTGCTGGCCTGATCGATCGCGATATCGAGTTCCACGGTCCGCGGCGGAAGACAGGCGTTGTCGCTGCAGGCTTGGTACGTGATCGCCAGCATCGGGCGCCCGGTGATCTCGCCGGTCTGCTCGAGAGCGATTTCGAAGTCGATCTCTTCGGTGTAAACTCGGGGCGTGCCGAGGGCCTCGCTCGCGGCGGCATACGGCGTCCCCGCGGGATAGTCGGCGTACGCCTCGATCCCGGTTCCGCCGCGGATGTGCACGCGGAGCGGGATCAGACCGCGCATCGCGCCCTTGGGATCGTCGATCCACGGATCGGCGGCGAGGACGTGGTACCCGGGAGCGATGCGGAGCGCCACGCGGAGCGACGCGGGGGTCTCCTTGGCGATAGCGACGCGTTCTGCTCCCGCGTAGATCTCGACCGGCGTGAAGGCGTCGCTGCCCGCGGAGTTGGACGCGGCGTCACCCGCATCGGCGCTCACGAGCGGCTTCAGCGGCGAGGACGCGAACACCGGGTCGCTCGCGAGACGAAGCAGGCCACGCGTGGCCCAGGCGAGTCCGAGCGGCATCTCGTCGATCGAAGCCAGCATGGAGTGCAGCAGCGTGCGGGCATGGCGCTCCGCGTCGGCGTGTCCGGTCGCGGCCAGTTCAATGAGCGCGAGCAGCATCATCGACGAGCCGCAGGGAACCGCGCCGTCGTGGAGGGAACGGGTGCGGACGAAAGAATCGGACTGCTCGGCCGCGGCGTCGAACCAGCGCCCGCCTGACTCGAAACGGGACGCGGCCTCGCGGATGAGATCCGCCGCGGCGTTCTGATAGGACGCGGCCTCCGTAGCACGCTGCGGCGTGAGTGCACGCAGGGCACGCGACAACGACATCAGTCCCAGCGCACACGCGCCGTAGTCCTCGAGGAACCCGTCGCCGCCGCGGGCGCCGCCACGCCAGCTCCGGCAGAGGCCGTCGGTCCCTCGCAGCGTGCCGAGCACGAACGTCGCGGCAGTCACCGCATCATCGAGCAGCGCGGCATCGCGGAGACGCTCGGCGGCGACGGCGAGGCCGTGGATGGCTAAACCGTTCCACGCGGCAAGCACTTTGTCGTCGCGGTGCGGCTGCTTGCGGCTGTTGCGTGCCGTGAGCATGGCGCCAGCGACACGCACTCTTCGGGCGTGGAAGTCCGCGAGCGACACGCCCAGTTCCTGAGCGATGGATTCGGGACGGTCGCGCAGCCGCAGCACGTTGGACGCGGGCTCGTGGGGATGATGCGGGTCGCGGAAGTTCGGGCCAAGATCGAGAGAGAAGATGCGACAGGCGAACTCCGCATCGGCCTTGTCCAGCGTGGCACGGACCTCTTCGGGCGACCAGAGGTAGTTCAGCCCCTCGCGGGCGTCGACCTCGGCGTCCTGCGCGCTGGCGAGGCCGCCGGCGGTGTGCATCTCGCGGCGGAGATACGACGCAGTCTCGCCGACGGTGCGGGCGTACTCGGGATCATCGAATGCGGCGGCGGCGCGGGCGTAGATGCTCAGCAACTGGGCGTTGTCGTAGAGCATCTTCTCGAAGTGGGGCACGGTCCAGGTCGCATCGACGCTGTAGCGGTGGAAGCCGCCGCCGATCTGGTCGTAGACGCCGCCGATCATCATCTTGTCGAGGGTGACGCGGAGGGCTTCGTCGATGGCGGCCCGGGTTTGCGGTGATCCGGCGCGCTCCCGGGCATCGAGGAGCAACTCGAGAAAGACGGGCTGGGGGAACTTCGGCGCGCCGCCGAACCCGCCGTGGTTGCGGTCGAACATGCGGAGCAGTCCGGAGACGGCTTCGGTGACGCATCGGGACGCGGAGATGGCGCTGGGAGGCTCGGCCGCACCGCTCAGCCGCTCGCGGACGATGGCGCCGATCTGATTGGCCTGCTCGATCACGTCGGAGCGCTGCTTGTGCCAGGCGGCGCTGATGTTGGTGAGCACCTGCGGCAGCGACGGGATGCCCATCCCGGGCCGCGGCTCAGGGGGGAAGTAGGTGCCGCACCAGAAGGGCTGGCGCGACGCGGGTTCGAGGAAGACGGTCATGGGCCAGCCGCCGTGGCTGGTCATGATCTGCGTCGCGGTCATGTAGATGTCGTCGAGATCGGGGCGTTCCTCGCGGTCGATCTTGATGCAGACGAAGCGCTCGTTCATGAGCGCGGCGATGGAATCATTCTCGAAGCTCTCACGCTCCATCACGTGACACCAGTAGCAGGTGCTGTAGCCGATGCTGAGCAAGACTGGCACGTCGCGGCGCTTGCCTTCGGCGAAGGCCTCCTCACCCCATGGGTACCAATCCACCGGGTTGTGGGCGTGCTGGAGCAGATAGGGGCTGGTGCTCGCGGCGAGCCGGTTGGCGCGGCGCGGGGTCGTCGGGTGCATGGGCAAGTGTTGGCCGGCAGGCGGCGCGGTGAGCCTCACGCGTGCGGGCGGCCCAGCGGCTTGATGATGAGAGTCGCGACCGAACGGCCCGCGAGGGGGTCGCGGAGCGCGAGGGCGGCGGACGATTGCACTTCGCCCTCGAGTGCGCCGGGAAGCTGGCCCCGCGCAGGCTTGGCACGTCGGCTGGGCGCACCGGTCAAGGTCTGCATCGCGGTCAACCCGCTTCGGAGCACGGCATCGACCGGCAGTAGCGCGAGCGTCAGCGTGATGGTTCCCAGCACCAGCCGCACGTCATCATCTCGGGCGTCGGCGATGAACTCGGCCCGGCGTTCCTCGAACGACGTCGCATAGGCACGGGACGCGTACTCCACGTCGGCGATGATCTCGCGGTCGAGTGCCTCACCGGGCTCGGATCGGTACGCCTCGCGGATCGCCTCGCCGATGGCGGCACGCAGTTCATCCAGCGGCTCGGCGAGTTCTTCGCGGATGACATCGATGCGTCCGGCGTCACCTTGCAGCACCGACGGAATGGCAATCGCGAAGAGCCGCTTGGCCAATCGGTCCTCCGCCCGCTGCGCGATCGAGGTGGCCGCGGAGCGGCAGACAGCCAGGGCGTGTCGGGCACCGAAGCGATCGATGCCGCCAGCGACGGGCAGGCTGATGCCCGGATCCGGCCCGCCTCGGAGAAGGTCGTGCGACACCGCATCGAGGTAGCGTTTCTCGTCCTCGAACAAGTCGTGCCGTGTCAGCGAGCGCAGCGTGGCGTAACGGTCATCGGCGACGAGCACATCGCACACGTGGCGCACCTCGCGACCGGCGTCGTGGCCCTGATGGGCGGAGGCAATAACCCCGGTTTCCCATAGGGGCATCGTCCATCGGAGCGAGTCCATGAACTTCAGATACCGAGGCGAGATGGAGACTGCGCGGTGGAACTCGTCCTTCTCCGCGCCGGCGAGCGGCGCGGGCAGGAACGTCACGGCCCTTGACGCGAGCAGCAATGCCGCCACCGCCGGCGCCTCCCGGCCGGTGAGGTGATACGGGCTGACAACCACATCGAGCGACACGTGAGATCCTTCGTTGAGACAGACGACCACAGACTCAAACCGATTCGCACACCGAGCGTCGGGTGATTCGCGAATGCCCGCGGCCGGCGCCAAGCGTCGGACCGCGTGGGTATTCAACGCACGTACGGCTTTTGATTCGAGCGAAGCGCGTCCGGGCATGACCAAATGTTGGTTTGGCACGGCGTTTGTCGCCGGACGGGCCGGTCGGAACCGCCAATCCCCTGTTCAGGATCGCATGCCGTTCGGATGATCCCGGAACCAACGGTACGCGCTGTCGATGATTTTCTCGATTTCCGTGAAGTGTGGCTTCCAGCCCAGTCGCGAGAACGCGAGGTCCGGCTTGGCGAAAAGGCGGGCGGGGTCGCCGACGCGGCGCGGCGCCAGTTCGGTTGTGATGTTCACGCCGGTCACCCGTTCGGCCGCTCTGATGATCTCCATCACCGAAGCGCCCTTGCCGATGCCGAGGTTGCAGGCAAGTGTCTCGCCCGGCTCGGTGCGTTCCAGCGCGGCGAGGTGAGCCGCACCGATGTCACTGACGTGGATGTAGTCGCGGATGCACGTGCCGTCGGGCGTTGGGTAGTCCGTGCCGAAGACCTTGATCGACTTCGTTCGTCCGAGCGCAACCCGGAGCACAAGCGGGATGAGGTGCAGCTCCGGGTCGTGATCCTCACCAAGCCGCCCGTGCGCCGCGGCCTTTGCGTCCGGCACTTCGCAGCCCGCGACGTTGAAGTAGCGGAGGAAGGAGAGCGCGATCGGCTGACCCGCGGCGTTCATCGCTGCACCAAGGTCGCCCAGCATCTGCTCGCCGATCAGCTTGGTGCGTCCGTACGAGCTGATCGGTCCGAGCGGCGCGGTCTCGGGAACCGGGATCATGTTTTCGCCCGGCTGGCCATACACCGAGCACGACGACGAGTAGATCACCCGCGGCACGCGGAACTCGCGGATCGCGTCCAGCAATGGCATGATCGCGGCAACGTTGTTGCGGTAGTACAGGTTCGGATCGGCCGAGCCCTCGCCGACGTTCGCGAAAGCGGCAAAGTGCATGACGGCATCCACACCGGGCTGAAACGCTGAGCGCACGGCATCGCTGTCGGACAGGTTCGCCTGCACGAGCCGCACGCGACCGGGAGCACGGGCCGCGAGAATGTCCACCGCGCGCTTGTGGCCGCGGCTGAGGTTGTCGACGATCACGACCTCATGCCCGGCGCTGAGCAGCACCGCACACGCGTGCGACCCGATGTAGCCAGCCCCGCCTGTCACCAACACTCGCACGCGAACCTCCTGAGCTAGGCGATCATTGGAGAGTGCGTTGCCGCACGTCACCGTTGCTTCGGCTGCCACGGCTTGGCCACTCCGGCCCAAGCCATTAAACCGCGGCGCCCGGAGCCCGCAATCCCCAGCCCCCGAGCAGCCCCGGCACACGCTTCACGCGCGTGAGCGAGAAGTGCAGCAACGCCACGCCGGCAACCACCATCAACACGCTTAACCACTGCCCGCGGGAGAGCCCCGCGATGCGCTGCACCGCGAGCTGGGCGTCGGGGAGACGCCAGAACTCGGTGACGACTCGAAGCACGCCGTAGATGATCAGGAACCACGACGCGATCACGCCAGGCGCGCGCGGCACGCGCCAGATGAGCAGCAGCGCGACACCGAGGACGATCCCTTCCGCCAACGCCTGATAGAGCTGCGACGGATGACGCGCGGAGACCAGGGGAGCCAGCTGGTCGGCGATGCGGCGGCTGGTTTCGGTGGGCCCCTTCTGGAGCAGATCGATCACGCGCTGGAAAGCCTGTTCGTCGGTCGCGGCGGCGCCGCGGTGTGTTTCGATAAGGCGCTCGAGCTCGATGGCCTGCTCCGCCGAGAGGGGCGGGCGATGGCCACCTTTGTCCATGGAGGCGGAGAAGATCTCCTGCGGGAACTGCACGGCCCACCACGGAGCGGCCTGACCGGGCAGTGCGACAATCTTGCCCAGCAGTTCGCCGTTCACGAAGTTGGCGACGCGACCGAAGAACAATCCTGGCGTCGCACACAGAGCCATGACGTCCATCACATGCAGGGTCGACGTGCGACCGAGGATTGTGCCGCGGTCGTCGCGGAAGCCCCTGGCGATGATCGCGCACGCCACGATCACCCCGACCATGCCGCCGTGACTCGCCATGCCGCCTTTGTTCAGCGCAAAGAACGACCAGAACGGGAACGAGCTCGTGAACGTCGTGAGCAGGGCGGGCTCGTAGACAAGGCAGTACCCAAGGCGACCACCCACGATCACACCGAGGATGAGCAGCGTCATCGCATCAGCGACGCGGTCTTTCGGTATCTGGATCAGCCCTCGCCCCGCGAGCGCTCGCATCAGCAGGTACGCGACGACGAACCCCGCGGCGTACGACAGGCCGTACCAGCGCAGGCCAAAGCCGTTGCTGATCTCCCAGGCGAACGGGCTCAGGTTGTGCAGCCATGCACCGAGCGTGAGCATCGGGCGAGTGTAGTGAGTCGGCTAGAAGGGACCAACGACCAGCCGCGGGACGGCGCCCTGTCGAAGCGCGGCCGCCAGCATCGCCTCGGGCTCCGGCGCCTCGGCTGGAACGGTCACCAATCCGGCGGGCGTGGCCTGCACCTCGAGTGATGCAAGACGCGGATCCACCCCGAGCGCCCGGGCGCCGGCGATCGTCATCATCCGGAGCAGGTCCGCCGCGGCGACGCCGTCCCGTACGAGGAGGCGTGCCGCGTCGTCAAAGGGCGTCAGGCGGTCGGCCTGCGATCGATCGACGTTGAGAATCGAATCGGTTCCGAGGCAGACGTTGACGCCGAGTGACTGCAGCGCCCGGTATCGGTGCGGCCCGAAGTGCTCCTGGGCGCGGAAGTATTCCGACGCACGCGGGCAGTACGCCACGTGAACATCGAGTTCGGCGATGGTCTGCAGATCACGGTCGCTCAACTGGTTGAGATGCACCAGCAGACGCGGAGCGTGGGCGTGGGAGGACATGGAGCCCGACAGCAGATCGCCGCGGAAGGCCGGGGCGATGTGCTCAACGGGCGAGCGGCCCTGGGCGTACTCGGCGAGCAGGTCGTCGCTCCAGATGCCAAGCGACTCCAGGAGTTCGCGCTGCGGCCCCTTGGCCTCGGCGATGAAGCGGCTCTCCTCGGGCGATTCGGCGACGTGCGATGCGAGCGGCCGATCGCGGCGCGACAACGCGGCGCGGTAGGCCGTGGGCGATGCCGAGTAGGGCGCGTGGGGCTGCAATCCGGCCCGGACGCGGGCGGTTTCGACGCCGTGGGCCAGTGCGAGCGCGGCATCGACGCGCGACAGAGCCGCGGGCTCGGTGCGACCGATGGCGAAGAACTCGAGGTAGCTCACCCCGCGCAGCGCGGACGCGGCGAGGGCACGCAGCGGCTCGATGCTCGCGGCGCCGCGGACCGCGCCGCCGATATCGCCGACGATCGCAACGCCGCCGGCGAGCGACAAGGAGACGCCCTGTGCGACCGATGCCGCGATGTCGGCGGGATCGACGGCGCGCTGTTGCCGCACCGCGTCGACGAACCCCGCGAAGCCGCGCTCGCTCGGCGGGAGCGGACCGATGTGCGTCAGGTCGAGATGCGTGTGCGCGTTCACCAGCGCGGGCAGCAGCAGCGAGCGACCCAGGTCGTGGCGGTTGGAAGGCCCGATCGCCGACGCCGCCGGATGGTGGTCGACGTCGGTTCGCCCCCCCACCGCGAGGACGCGGCAGGCGTCGGCGGTGCGTTCCAGCAGGATCGAGGCCGGTGCAAAGGAGAGAAACCGATCGGACCGGTCGGTCACGGGGGTCAGCAGCCCGGCGGCGTCGAAGCGGTGGACACCGACCGGCAAAGATTGCTGGGAGCGAGACTTGGGTGCGTGGGCATTCATGCGGCGGCGCGGCGGGGGCCGATACTCTCGGCAGTCTTGGGGCCCTGACGACGGTGGCGGCGTGCGACCGGACGGGTCGATCAGGATACGATCGCGCGACGGGTCGCACCGCAAGGGGAAGGTCGTTCCCACGCCCGTCCGGCGCGGTGTCGGGCCCAGGACCCGAACGCTTCGCGGCTTACGGCAATCATCTCGCACTCCACAGAGGCGACTCATTCAGGTTCGGTACACGGAGGTTCTCATGTCCCTGCTGCAGTCCCGGCTTCGCTCGCGTTTCTCCCGTCAAGCGCTCCTCAGCCTCGCAGGACTGGCCGTCAGCCTGTCGATGGTCGGCTGCGTGAATCAGGGCGAGTATGACAATCTCTACGAGACCAACCGCGGGCTCACCGACCGCAACGCGGTCCTGCAGCGCGAGCGCGACGACGCCCTTGCCGCCCGCGACCTGACCCGCCAGCAGCTCGCCAAGACCGAGCAGGCGCTCGCGGAACTTCGGGCTCAGAACGACGAGCTGATGCGTCGCCTCCGCGAGTCGGGTCTGTCGCTGGCCGACCTCGAGGCTCGGCTCAAGGGCCTCGGCGTTCCGGCGCTCGACGCCGACACCGACGCCCTGCTCCGCGAGCTCGCGGCCCAGTACCCGGACCTGCTCCGCTACGACGAGTCCAAGGGCATGCTCCGCTTCGCGTCCGACCTGACCTTCGACTCGGGCAGCGACGCCATCAAGCCGCAGGCAGAGGCGGCCCTTCGGGCGCTGGGCGAGATCCTGAAGAACCCGGTGACCGCCAAGTACGAGGTCATTGTGCTCGGCCACACCGACGCCCAGCGCATCAGCGCCAACACGGCTCGGCGCTTCCCGACGAACGTCCACCTGTCGGCGGGTCGCGCCATCAGCGTTCGCTCGGCGCTCGTGAGCAATGGCGTCGCTCCGGGCAAGATGCAGGTCGCCGGCTGGGGCGAGTTCCGCCCCGCGGTGCCCAACACCGGCAACGGCAACACGCCCGCCAACCGCCGCGTCGAGATCTACCTGGCGATGCCCAAGAACCCGGCGGACATCTCGACCATGAACGAGCCCGCGCCGGAGTCGGCCGCCCCGACCCGGGCAACGCCGGACAACAGCGCGCCGCCGGCCCGCGGCCCCGAGATCTCGAAGTAAGCCCGTCATCGACAGACGATCTCCTTCAAGCCGCCCCGCAAGGGGCGGTTTTCATTGACGTCCGCACGCGGGCAAGCCGTGTCCGACACCGTTTCGGACACGGCGTGCCGCGCACGCGAGGCTGCACGGTGGCGCATGTTGGCTACGCTTGCCGGTGCCCGACACGCCTGTTGTCAATGAGTCCATCTCACTCAACCCGGTGCGCATCATCGCGGGTCTGGGAGAGTGCGTGCGTGAAGCGACCGTTTCGTTTGCCCGCTGGGTGGTCGCGCAGGTCGTCGGCGCGGCGCACTTCACGCGGTTTTGTGGCAACGTGCTCCGGGCGCTGCCGCACGTGCGGACCTGGGGGCGGCACGATCGACTGCTGCCGCAGCTGTTCTTCATCGGAACGACGTCCGTCCCGGTGCTCGCCATCACGGGCGGCTTCATCGGCATGACGCTGGCGTTTGAGGGCTATCACCAGTTTCGTGCGATCGGCCAGGAAGGCCGGCTGGGCGGCGTGATCAATCTCTCGCTGGTCAAGCAGCTCGGGCCGGTGCTGGCGGGCGTGATGCTCGCGGGCCGCGTCGGCTGTGCGCTGGCGGCGGAACTCGGCTCGATGCGCGTCACCGAGCAGCTCGACGCGATGCGGGCGATGGCGTCGGATCCCATCCGCGTGCTGGTTGTGCCGCGGGTCGTGGCGTGCGTAGTGATGATCCCGATCCTGACCGTGGTCTCGAATCTCTGCGGCGTGCTGGGCGGCCTGCTGATCACGGTTTCCTACTACGGCGCCGACCGCGATCAGTACTTCACCTACAGCGACGCCTTTGTGAACTGGTTCGAGATCACCCAGGGCCTGGTGAAGAGCCTGTTCTTCGGCGCGGCGATCGGCATCATCGCCTGCTACAAGGGATTCAACTGCCGGCCCGGTGCGACCGGCGTGGGCCGGGCGAC
>ERZ1066133.341-NODE-341-length-22960-cov-9.424973_pt1 | contig 22960 bp, 18 predicted proteins | sample MGYA00382780_ERZ1066133 | MGnify/ENA primary metagenome ERZ1066133 (study PRJEB33369, sample SAMEA5778363) | biofilm metagenome | biome: Industrial cooling water; feature: Water cooling tower basin; material: Biofilm | place: United Arab Emirates | collected... | reverse complement strand
GCCATCCACATCCGCGCCATCGCCATCGCCCAGCTCCCCCGCGTCATCGACGCCATGGCCTTCGCCCTCGACGACTTCGCCAACACCTGCCGCAACGTCCCCCTCAACCCCAAGAGCATGCCCGCCCTCGAGTTCGTCGAGCGCGCCAAAGAAACCGCCCGCAAAAACGGCCAACTCCTCCTCCGCCTCGCCCACTTCACCCCACGCCCCCTCCGCTCCTACACGCAGCCCGCACACTCCCCTTCCCAGAGGGAAGGGGCAGGGGGAAGGGCGTCTTCAACGTCCAATCCCACCACACCCGCCCACCCCACTCCCAACCCCCAAGCCTCCACAAGCCCCGAGCGTGAGCGCGCGGTTCTCCCCACCCATCTCCCCACCCATCTCCCCGCCTCCACGAGCCCCGAGGGTCAGCAAGCGGGTCTCCCCACCACCCTCTTCACCCCCACCCCCACCCCCACCCCCACCCGCACCCCCATCCCCGTCCAACTCACCATCAACCAATCCGCCGCCCCTCGACAACCCCGCGCCCCGTCCACCCTCACTCCGCCTTCATCGCGATCGCCGCCGGCTTGTCGAACGGGATCGGCGACAGCTCCACGTGCGTGTTGCGCTCCCCGAAGAACCGCAGCGGCCATTCATCCGTGAACAGCACCACCGATCGCCCGCGATCGTCGAACGCCATGCGCGCCCCGTCCGGCACGTCCAGCGACTCCAGAATCTCCATGTTCTCCCGCGTCGGCGTCGCCCCGCCGCGGACCCGCCACCACCGCGAGATCTTCCACGGCGTGTGCTCGATCCGCGCCTCGGCCCCGTACTCGTTCTGCAGCCGGTACACCAGCACCTCGAACTGCAGCGGACCGATCGCCGCCAGCAGCGTGATCTTCTGCGTCCCGCCCACCGGCTCAAACCGCCGCGCCACACCTTCCTTGAGTAACTGCTCCAGCCCCAGGTTGAACCGCTTGTAGTTGCCCGGCTGCGGGTTGTGCAGGTTCGCAAACACCTCCGGCGTGAACTCCGGGATCTCATCGAACACGATCGACCGATCATCCGTCAGCGTGTCGCCGATGCCGAAGAGGTCATTCCCCACCAACCCCACCACATCGCCCGCCACCGCGTGCTCCACCGTCTCGCGCTGATTGCCGAAAAGCTTGGTCGCGTTGCCCAGCCGCACCCGCTTGCCGCTCTGGGCGTGCACGACGAACATGTCGCGCTCGAACGTGCCCGAGACCACCCGCAGAAACGCGATGCGGTCGCGGTGCCTGGGATCCATGTTCGCCTGGATCTTGAACACAAACCCGCTGAAGCGCGGGTCGTCCGGCTGGATCGGCCCCCCGGTGGACTTCCGCGCCGTCGGCGGGCTCGAGTACCGCAGGAACCCATCCAGCAGGAGCTGCACACCGAAGTTGTTGATCGCGCTGCCGAAGAACACCGGCGTCACCTCGCCCCGCAGCACCGCCGCCGGATCGAGCGCCGCCCCCGCGCCGCCCGTGTCGTCGAGCATGCGGACTTCGTCGATCGAATCCGCATGCTCGGGCGCCGACAGCAACGCCAGCAGCGCGGGATCGTCGAGGCCGCCGACACGCGAGGGCGCCGCGAACGCGCCGCCAGAGGTCCGCTCGAACAGGTGCATCTGCTTCTCGAGCCGGTCGTAGACGCCCTTGAACACCGGCCCGGTTCCGATCGGCCAGTTCATCGGGTACGCGCCGATCTCCAGGATCTTCTCCAGCTCATCCAGCAGATCCAGCGGCGGGCGCGTCGGCCGGTCGCACTTGTTGATGAACGTGAAGATCGGCACGCCGCGCCGGCGGCAGACCTCAAACAGCTTCCGCGTCTGCGACTCCACACCCTTGCCCGCGTCGATGACCATGATCACCGCGTCCACCGCCGACAGCACGCGGTAGGTGTCTTCGGAGAAGTCCTTGTGGCCGGGCGTGTCGAGGAGGTTGACTCGGAAGCCGCCGTAGTCAAACTGCAGCAGCGTCGAGCTGATCGAGATGCCGCGCTGCTTCTCCAGTTCCATCCAGTCGCTGGCCGTGGCCCGCTGGTCCTTCCGCGCCGTCACGCTCCCCGCCAGCGCGATCGCGCCGCCGTAGAGAAGGAACTTCTCGGTGAGCGTGGTCTTGCCCGCGTCGGGGTGCGAGATGATCGCGAAGGTGCGGCGGTCGAGGATCGGCGAACGGCTCATCCGGGGCTCCGGGGGGAACAGGTGCAACAGGGCAGCTGTGATTCTTCGCTCGTTCGGCTGGCGTGACCCGACGCCGACGGATTCTCGGTCCGGCGGGGCACTTCCGGGAACAGAGCGTCGGTTCGACGCAGGTCCGATGCAGCGCGATGGAGCGTGCGACCAGACGCTCGCACCAGAGTCGGCCCTGGCCGAAGAGCGCGCCTCGAGCACGCTGGACGCGGTCTGGGCCTCCAGTGAGACTGCTCACGTCGCGGTGCTCCGAGACGACCGTGGAGCCAGTGCAGGACTCAGAACAGCACGAGTCGGAAACAGCGATCGGACTCTGGTTGGATTCACACCGGGCCGCGGGGGATGAGTCAAGGTCGGCAGTGTTCTGCGACGTCTTGCACTAGAATTGGATCCTTTGTGGTAAAGGACTCGAATGTCTTTGATGCGACCATATAGAGGGCTCCCGCTCGTAACGCCGTATCTCATTGCTCTGGCGTCGGCTGGCGTTCTGTCGCATCCGCGTGCGCAAGCAAGTTCGGGTTCGATGATCGCTGTCGGTGTGCTCCCGGGCAGAGCATCTTCTTTTGTCACTGGCATGAGCGCTGACGGATCAACGGTCGTTGGCACATCGAGCACCGCGGGCGTCGCGGACGCATCGGCCTATCGGTGGACGCGGCACAGCGGAATTCTGGCGCTTCCGGCACCGCCCGGTGGAGGTGTCACGCAAGCCGGAACCATCAGCGGTGATGGCCGTGTCATCTGGGGCACCGCCAACGGCAATCCGTGCCGCTGGATCGAGTCGAACAATCCGGAGATCCTTGCACTGCCCGGCGGCTGGAGTTCGATCGTCTTCACCGACGCGAGCTTCGACGGCGGAGTGGTTTGCGGGTTCGCGAACATCAACGGCGTCGCGCGTGCCTTCCACTGGTCGGCGTCTGGGCGATTTATCAGACTCGGGACATTTCAACCGGCGGAATCGTTCCGAACGTCCAGGGCGTACGCGATGAGCGCCGATGGGAACCTGCTGTTCGGCGATGCGGAGGGTCGAGAAGTGGAGGGTCCGTTCCGCTGGACTTCCGCGTCCGGCATGGAGTACCTCGGAAAGCCGCCGGGCGCGCTGAGCGCTTCGTTGCGGTGCGCAAGCGATGATGGGTTGTTCGCGGCGTTCTCGTGCACCTCCTTCATGACGCTGCCGAGGGCCTTCCGTTGGCAAAGCGGCGCGGGCATGATGGAACTGCCCGTCTCGCCGCCCGTGATGTACTGGGTGCCTCATGCGATGAACGGCGACGGATCCGTGATTGTGGGTGATGGCCCGGTGAATACTGGGCATCGCATGGTCCGCTGGACCCCGCTCGAGGGCTTGCAGGATCTGCACGTGTATCTCCCGACAGTTGGAATCCCGATGCCGCAGGTTGATTCTCCGACCGGTTGGTCCGACTTGAAGCTTTGGGAGATCAGTTCCGATGGCCTGGTCATGAGCGGAAACGGATCCCTGGATGGAGTCAAGCAGGGCTTTGTCATCCTGCTCCCATCGCTGCATCGGGTGTGCGCTTCGGATCTGACGGACGATGGCGCAGTGGATGACGGCGACTTTGTCATCTTCGCTGGTCAGTACGACTTGTTGATCTGCAGCACGCCGGCGATGCCCACCTGCTCCGCCGATCTCAATGCAGACGGATACGTTGACGACGGCGACTTTGTGCTCTTCGTCAGGGCGTACGAAGCGATCGTGTGCCCGTAGGCGACTGCGTCCATGCCGGGCCAAGCGTCTGCCGCATCGAGCTTTGTCTCTGGGGTGTCCATCAAGGACCCGCGATCGTCGCGAATCGGCATCCGGGCGAGAGCCCGTCTTGCCCGCCTTGATGCTTGTGTGCCCGAGAAGTTGGTCTTCGAATACGGCGCACTCCCGCGTGGTCCGACTCTACACTCCCGCACCCCGTAGGAGCCCCCCCCGTGACCGAGCGCAAGCCCTTTGTCGGCGGCAACTGGAAGATGAACACCAACCGCACCACCAGCGCGGACCTCACCCGCCAGGTGGTCGATGCCCTGAACACCGTCCAGGGCGTCGAAACCGCCGTCTTCCCGCCCTTCCCCTACCTTCTGGCCGTCCGCACCATCCTCCGCGACCGCGGCTCGTCCATCAAGCTCGGCGCCCAGGACTGCTACCACAAGCCCGACGGCGCCTTCACCGGCGAAGTGTCGCTCGACATGCTCAAGGACTGCGGCGTGCAGGTCGTGCTCTGCGGCCACAGCGAACGCCGCCACGTGATCGGCGAGACCGATGAGCTCGTCAACACCAAGATGCGGGCGGTGCTCGAGGCGGGCCTGACCGCCGTGCTGTGCATCGGCGAAACCCTCGACCAGCGCGAGTCGGGCCACACCGACCCCGTCAACCAGCGTCAGCTCCGCGCCGGGCTCAGCGACATCTCGGCCGACGCGATGAGCAACGTCGTCATCGCGTACGAGCCGGTCTGGGCGATCGGCACCGGCAAGACCGCCACCCCCGAGGACGCCCAGGACGTGCATGCCAAGCTCCGCAAGCTGCTGGCGCAGATGTACAACAAGGAAGTCGCCGACCGCACCCGCATCATCTACGGCGGGAGCGTGAAGGCCTCCAACGCCGAGGAGCTGTTCCGCTGCCCCGACATCGACGGCGGGCTGATCGGCGGCGCCTCCCTCAAGGCACCGGAGTTTGCGGGGATCTGCAAGGCGGCGGTGCAGCAGCCGAAGTGAGGCGTCAAGGCTTCACCACCGAGACACAGAGGCACAGAGAGAGGCAATGGGTCAAGGTCGGGCGGGCCGGCGGATGGGGCCTCGGTCGGCGGCTTCCTGCATCGCGGTGCTCCGCGGCCACTTTCAGGTCCGTGGTCTTCACCGGTTTTTCTCTCTGTGTCTCCGTGGTGACTGCCCCGAATCCGTGAAATCCGGCCCGGGATCCACTAGAATCGGCTCCTTCGGGAGCGACCGTGGCCACGACTTCCATCAAAGCACAGCCCTTGCGTTTGTCTGTTGTCGCCGGGCCGGCGATGGACACCATCGAGGTCGCGCCGGAGAAGCCGGTCGTGCTCGGGCGCGCCGGCATCGCGGATATCCGCCTCCTCGACGAGACGGTTTCGCGTCGGCACACGCAGATAGCTCTCCGCGCCGACTCCTGGCTGGCGACCGATCTGGAGTCGCGTCACGGCACCACGCTCAACGGGGTGCAGCTCGCGCCCAACGCGCCCGCGCCGCTCCAGCACGGCGACCTCATCCGCATCGGCCCGTGGATCTTCCGCGTGCTGCTGCAGGGCGGCGGCCCGACGACCAGCATCGTCGCGACGACCGACGACGCCGGCGCGTCCATCAGCCGCGTGCAGAAGGTGCCGGAGAGCGAGCTGGCGATCCGGGCGCAGGAGCGTCTGGACCTGCTGATCGAGGCGGCGGCGAACATCGCCGGCGCGGACAGCGAGGCGGCGCTCGCGGACAGCGTGCTCGACGTGCTGGTGCGGGCGACGTCGTTCCCGCGTGCGGCGTTCATCAAGCGCGTTGGTGACAGCGATGCCGTGGAGCTCGTGGGCTACAAGGGCGCGGACAACGCCGGCGGCACGCCGGTGCCCGGGGCGGCCGGCGTCACGACGGCGAAGCAGACCGAGGGCGGTTTCCCGACGACGTTCGGGCGTCAGTCTCCAGCGGCAAAGGCGTTCTCGCCGAGCCGCTCGCTGATCCGTGCGGCGAGCGAGGGCCAGGTGGTGCGCATCGACGCGGGGAGCAGCGCCAACTACGGGCAGTCGATCATCGACATGGGGATTCACAGCGCGATCTGTGCGCCGGTCATGGTGGGCGCCACGCCCGCGGCGTTCCTGTACCTTGACAGCCGGGGAAGCGAGGACGCGATCGCCCCGGACTCGGCGGCGTTCTGCCAGGCGCTCTCCAAGATCTGCGGTCTGTCGATGGCGAAGATCAGCGCGATGGCGCTGGCGGACCGGCAGAAGAAGCTCGAGTCGGACCTGCAGGCGGCCCGCGATGCGCAGAGCCTGATCATGCCCGCGCCGTCGGCGACGGTCGGGACGTTCACGTACGCGATGCACAACGTTCCGGGCCGCATCGTCGCCGGCGACTTGTTCGACGTGGTGGCGATGGAGCCGGAGAAGCCCCGCGGGAAGGTGGCGGTGCTGCTGGGCGATGTCGCGGGCAAGGGCGTCGGGGCGGCTTTGCGCATGGCGACGGCGCAGGCGTTCATCAACGCGATGCTCCGCCACACCACCGACGCCGCCGCGGTGATCAACGCGACCAACAAGCACATGGCGGCCCGCTGCGACGCCGGCCAGTTCATCTCGCTGTGGTTCGGCGTGTTTGAGCCGATGGACAACGGCAACTGCAGGCTGACCATCGTCGATGCGGGCCACGGTTACTGGCTGCTCAAGCCTCCCGGCGGCGAGCCCAAGCGCATCGAGACCACCGGCGGCGTGCCCATCGGCGTTGACGGGGACTACGAGTATCCATCGGAGACGATCGAGATTCCCGCCGGCTCGCGGGTGGTGCTGTACAGCGACGGCGTGCACGAGCAGCCCAGCCCCGCGGGCGATGAGTTCGGCCTGGATCGCACGGTTGCGGCGCTTTCGAGCAGCAACAACCCCGAAGAAGACGTGGTGAACCTGATCCAGTCGGTGAAGGCGCACGCGGCGCCGCAGCTCGTCGCCCAAGCCGCGGCCGGTCCGTTCAGCACGGGTCCGGAGGTGGCGCTGGCCGATGACGTGACGGTGGCGAGCGTGCTGATCGGCTGAGCGTTTTCGAGGCCGCGGATCACGAGCGCGGTGCATCTGCGAGCAGACACCAGCGCGGTCCGTGGAGCGTGGTGCCGCGGAGCTCGACCTTGGCTCCGGTGAGGGTGCGGCGTGCGGCCTTGAGCTGCTCGCGGGGGATGCTGCAGGCGCCGGCGCCGAAGCGGCGGAAGAGCCAGGCCGGCTGCAGATGCAGGTGGGTCGCGTCGAGCGTCGCGTGGATGCTCCAGCCGAAATTGAAGAGATCGAGCCGGAAGCTCTGGAACGAGCGGCGTTCCGCGCCGGGCTTGACGGGTACGGGCGGGAACCGTGCCGCCAGGGTGCGAAGCTCCCCGGCGGCGAGGGAGAAGAGTGCGTAGACGACGATCGCGTCGACGCAGAAGAAGACGAGGATGAGGATGGTCAGGGCGGTGGGAGACATGATGCTCGGCGGCGGCCGCGGTATGACTTTGGCGAATGATTGGAGCGGTGGGGGCGTGGGGGCGGGTGTGTGCGGTGCGATGCGCGGCAGGGAGGTCGTGCCCGGCTCGATCGAACGTGCCGGCACCTCCGGCGGATTCTGTTGGTCTCATGCGACGTTCTGCGACTGCTCGGCGCGGTTCGCGCATCGGGAATGCTCATGCACCACGGGACAGTCATCGGGTATCGTGCGCGCGTCGGCGGGTGGTTCGGGCTGCTGGCAGTCGCCGCGGCGGCGTGTGGGATGAGCGTGGGGGTGGGGGTGGGGGCGGAACCGGTCGCGGCGGTGGGCGGCGGCGACGCGGTGGTGGATGGGATCATCCAGCAGAAGATGGCCGAAGCGGGCATTGTCGGGGTCGGGGCCGCCGTCGTTGTCGGGAACGAGATTGCATGGTCTCGTGGGTACGGCCATGCGGACCGGGCGAGCGGGCGGGCGTTCACGCCCGACACGGTGATGAACATCGCGTCGGTTTCCAAGACCGTGCTGGGAGCGGCGATGATGCAAGCGGTGGAGAGCGGGGTGCTGTCGCTCGACGCGGACATCAACACGTACCTGCCGTTTCGGGTGGTGAACCCGCACCAGCCGAGCGCGACGATCACGCTGCGGCATCTGGCGACGCACACATCGGGGATCACCGATCGGCGCGAGGTGTATGCGGGGACGTATCACTACGGTGGCGACTCACCCGAGTCGCTGGGGGCGTTCCTTGAGCGGTACTTCGTGCCGGGCGGTTCGTCCTACTCGCCCGACAACTTCCTGAAGGCCACGCCGGGCTCGCAGCGGGAGTACTCGAATATCGGGGCGGGCTTGGCCGGGTACATCGTGGAGCGTGCGACGGGTGTGCCGCTGAACGTGTACACGCGTGAGCACATCTTCGTGCCGCTGGGCATGACGCGGACGGGCTGGTTCCTGTCGGAGGTGGATCGCGGGAATCACTCGACGCTGTACGTGGCGCAGAACGGGCTGACGATTCCGATCCCGCTCTACGGCGGGACGACGTATCCCGACGGCGGGGTGCGGACGTCGGTGGCGGATCTGTCGAAGTTCTTTGCGGCGATGCTGCGCGGCGGCGCGTACGGGGGGGTGCGGATCCTCGGCGCGGAGGCGGCGAAGGAGATGGTGCGGTTTCAGTTTGGCGACGACAACCGGCCGGAGAACTTTCCGGCGACGGCGGGGAACTCGGGGCTGTTCTGGCGGACGAAGTTCAGCGGCAAGCGCGTAGGCCACGGCGGCAGAGACCCCGGTGTGCACACGGAGATGCTTGCCGATCCCAACCACGAGATCGGCGTCGTGCTGTTCGTGAACACGTCGCTGAGCGGCGATGAGCAGGAAGCGGTGTCGGTGATCTTCGACGCGGTGTGGAAGCACGCGGAGAAGATCAAGAGCGAGAAGCGGGCGACGCCGCGGAAGTGAGTGGGTGACGGGGCGATGGAGGACTGGCCTGACGCATCCATCGCACCGGCCCCGCTCGCACCTTGGAGCGGTTAAGTGAGCTTTCGTCGGCGGGCTCAGTTTCGCATCGCTCGCTCCATCATCTCGAACATCCGTCGCGCGTCGAAGTTCTCTCTCGCGTGCAGGTACGGCGTGCTCTGGACCCGGACGACAACCACCTCGAGTTCCGGGAAGACCCAACAGCTCGTGTTCAGGTACCCCTCCATCGCGACGATCCTGGGCTTCTCGTAAAGCCACCACATCATTCCATACCCGGCGCGCTGCGACGTCGGTGTGGTCATTGCTTGCATCCATTCTGACGCGAGAAGGCGGCGGTCTCCGACTCTGCCGTCGTCGAGCACGAGTTGCCCGAACGCCGCGAACTCACGCAGGGTGGTCGCTGCGTCCGCGTAGGTGATGGCGTTACCGACGCCATCGGTGCGGAGCTGCGTGCGGCGGAGGCCCATGGGCTCGAAGAGCGCCCGCTGTGCGTACCGTGTCAGCGGCTCGCCCGCCGCCGCCTCGAGTATCGGCGACATCAATTGTGCCCCCTCATTGCTGTATGCCCAACGCGTTCCCGGTTCCCACTCGGGACGCAGTTGCCGCACGAACGCATTCATGCCCGACTCGCCCGACGCCGCCACACCCATGTCACGTCGCTTAGGCAGCCCAGCCGTCATGGTCAGGACGTGACGCACCGTCGCGTGCGCGGCCAGCCCCTCGCGCCATTCCGGGACGTACTTGCTGACCGGATCATCCAGCCGGAGCCTGCCTTCGCCAACAAGCAGGCCTGCCAACAGCCCGTTGATGGACTTCACGCTCGACATGGTGAGAACTGGCTCGCGGTACAGGGGCGAGTACCACTCGCTCACGATCTTGCCTCGGCGCAAGACCAATACCGCGTCGGCACCGGTGATCCTGTTGTACTCGACATGCTCACGAATCTTCGCAGGGTCGGCACCGACACTCTCGGGCTTCACCACGGTCCAGCGATCGTCTGCGGGCGGAACGTACGCGGATGGCAACGCTGGGCCGCCCGCCTTGTCGCCGAGCGATTCCCGCAGCAGCGCCATCTGCAGCGGCAGCGTGCTCGAAGCAGGGAGATCGTTGGCTTTCTCGTCGAACTGCTGGGATACGGCGGACGCCCCGGGGTCTTCAAGATGTCGAAGCGCGGCGTACCGGTGCAGCAGCACATCGCAGCGCGAAGCCGCATCGTCGAGGTCATTTCGTTCCAACGCTTCAGCGGTGAGTCGAGCCGCTTCTTTCCAGTCGTGCTGCGAATTGGCGTAGCGGATTGACCACAACGTCACGCCGAGATCCGTCGTCGTGCGAGCTTCCCCTTCCTTTGGAATGGATCGCCCGGGCGGGGAAGGCGGGGCGGGCGGGGCGTCACCGAGGATCTGGGTGCGGAGCCCACGAGCCTCTCGGTGGAGCCAGTGGTCGGCTTGCACACCGGCAAGAGCAGGCTCGAGTTGCTTCCAAGTCGCGCTGGCGGCAACGCGGTCTCCGGAGCGAAGCTCGGCGGTCGCGAGCAGGAGCATGGCCTCGGCCCAGTCGACGCTGTCGGGCTTGGAGGCCGCCGCCGCGTCCTTCGCAACGCGGCGAGCGATCTCCCATTCGCCCTTGCGTAGTGACTCCATCGCCTTCAGATTGAGCTCGGACGCGCCTGCGGGCGGCTCGGACGCGAGAGCTTGCATCGAGACGAGTAATAAACTCGTGACGCCGCAAACAACCGCGACAATCCTTCGAAGACTCATCGTGAACCTCCGATCCGTTCCGATTTGTCGGGGCTTACCGAACAGCCGAGATTCGGTTGCACCCGTTCGGGTGCCTGTGATGCGGCCCCTTCGGCAGCTCGCGAGACGAAGCCACGGAGCGGGGCGGGCCCGCGCCGTCGGTTGAACGGTGTCCGCGGCGCTCCGGGCATGGCGTGCGTGGGCGAGGTCGGCCCGGGCGAAGAGGGATGCCGCGTCATCGGTGGCGAGGTAGATGGTCAGGGCGGCGAGGGTGATCTTGAGTTCGTTCGCGATCGACTCGAGGGATTCCTGCGGGGATTGGATCAACTCAAGCAGCACGCGGCGCTCGTGGTCGGTGGGGATGAAGTTGTCACGGCTTTCAACCTGCGGCACGGCCCCACCCCCTTTCCCGTCTCCCCTGCTCCCCTTCTCCGCTGTTCCCCTTCTCCCCTTCTTGCTTCTGCTTCCCATAGTGTCTCATGGATGCGGGGGGTGATTCAACGGGTTGATGGGGTTGCGGGTGAAGATTGACGGCGTAGCGACGGGGTTGTGCGCACGACGACGGTGTTGTGCCGCCAGACACCGTGGTGATGATTCGTACCCGGCCCCAGCGGGGCCGCGGCATGTAGCCACGGGTGAAGCGCAGCCCGGCGGCAGCCGGGCGGAGCGCAACCCGTGGAAGTCGTGTTCTCTGCGTTGCTCTGCCCCGGAGGGGCAGAGGAATCCCTTCGAGCCCAAGGGCGGGCTTATCAATCGAATACATACCGCTCGTCGAACTCGATCTCGTGCCGCCGGAGCATCTGGAGCAGTTCGGACTTGAAGTCCTGTGTCTTGTGATGTTCGTGCTGACCGGCGATGTACTTCTTGACGGCGGCCTCTTGCGACTTGCTGACGGAGAAGACGCTGTAGCCCTCCTGCCACGCGAAGGCATCGAGTGTGGGGAAGGTGTCGTGTACCCACTTCGAAGATTGGGCTTTCACCGTCCGCATCAAGTCCGAGATGGGGGCATCGGTTCGCCAGCGGAGGTAGAGGTGGACGTGGTCTTCGATGCCGCCGATGTCGTAGAGGGTGCCTTTCTCGGCACGGACGATGCCTCCGATGTAGGGGTAGAGGCGATCGGCGACGTCGGGCGTGATCCAGGGCTCGCGGTGCTTGGTGCTGAAGACGATGTGGAGGAGGAGTTGGGAGTAGGTGCCGGGCATGGGCGGCCTTTCTCTGTGGGGACGCGGTTCCGTGGCCCCTCCGGGGCAAGAAGAGGATAAAGGACTCACGCTTCCACGGGTTCCGCGACGCTCAAGGCAGCGTCGCTTCACCCGTGGCTACAGGCCGTCGCCCCGTTGGGGCGAGAGGCGGGAGGTGACGTCGGGCGTGATCCACGGCTTGCGGTGTTTGGTGCTGAAGACGATGAGGAGGAGGAGTTGGGAGTAGGTGCCGGGCATGGGCTTGCCTTGTTCGAAGGGTGGGGTTCCTTTGCCCCTCCGGGGCAAGAACTGCCGAGAAAGAAGAGGATAATGGAATCACGTGTCCACGGGTTGCGCTCGCTCGCGGACTCGCTCGCTTCACCCGTGGCTACAGGCCTTCGCCCCGTTGGGGCGAGAAACACGCTGCGGCTCGGGGACGCTCTTTAGCGTTTAGCGCTTGGCGCTTGGCGCTTGGCGCTCGGCGCTCGGCGCTTGACCTTTGGCCTTTGGCGTTCCGTCTTTTGCCTTCGGTCTTCAGACGCCCATCTCATCCGCCACGGCTTCGAGCGTCTGCTCGCCACCGCCGTCGCCCGACAACTGCTCGACCGGCTTCGCGGTCTGCAGCGGCTTGCCGGTGGCGTCGGTGAGAGCAATCCCGTCCATCGTTTTGATGATGGGGATGGGGTTGGCCTTGTCGTGGGCTTGCATCTGCTTTTCGAGGGCGGTGCGTTTGGCTTCGTCGAGTTCGGCCCATTTGCCGCGGCCTCGGCATTTGGGGAATCGGGAGCAGCCGAGCCAGGGGCCGCGGACGCCGTTTCTCAGGTTCAGCGGCGATTCGCAGATGGGGCAGGGCAGATCTGTCACCAGCGGCGGCTGTGACGGCGCGGTGACTTTGCCCTTCTTGTCGAGGTTGAGCAGGCCGTCGCAGGGGTTGGCTTTGTCGGCGTAACCGGAGCAACCGAGGAAGGGGCCGAAGCGGCCGACGCGTTTGGTCATGCCGCGGCCGCACTTGTGGCAGGCGACGTTGACGGTCTCGGCGGCGGGGCGGGGCTTGCCGTTGCGATCCACCGGCGAGGCGTAGTTGCAGGTGGGGTAGTCGGAGCAGGAGAGGAAGCGGCCGTTCTTTCCGAACTTGTAGACGAGCGGCTTCTTGCAGTTGGGGCAGGTGTAGTCGGACGGCTGCGACTCGGCCTTGGCGTGGACGAGGGTTTCTTCGGCGTTCTTCAGGCTCTTTTGGAACGGGCCGTAGAACTTGTGGAGCATGTCGATCCAGTCGAGGTGGTCTTCCTCAACCTTGTCGAGCAGGGCTTCCATCTCGCGGGTGTAGCCGACGTCCATGATCTGCGGGAAGGCTTCGATGAGCTTGTCGGTGACGACTTCGCCCAGGTCGGTGGCGTAGAAGCGGCGACTTTCCTGCTCGACGTACTTGCGGTCCTGGATGACGCTGATGATCGAGGCGTAGGTCGAGGGGCGGCCGATGCCCTCGCTCTCGAGCATCTTGATGAGCGAGGCTTCGCTGTAGCGGGCGGGCGGGCTGGTGAACTTTTGGAGGACGCTCGATGAGAAGGGGGCGAGGGGCTGCTTCTCGGCGATCTTGGGGAGCGTGAGCTCTTCGCCGCCGCGGGGAACGCCCGTGACTTTGTAGAAGCCGTCGAAGACGAGGACGCGGCCGGAGGCGCGGAAGGTGACGACTTGTTTGGGGTCGATGCCGCCGGAGATGCGGACGCTCGTTGAGTCCCACTGCGCGGGGACCATCTGGCAGGCGACGAAGCGCTGCCAGATGAGTTCGTAGAGGCGGAACTGATCGTCGCTCAGAGCGCGGCGGATCTTGGGGTTCGAGGGCGAGAGATCGGGGTTCGTCGGGCGGATGGCCTCGTGGGCTTCCTGCGCGGATTTGTTGGAGGAGGAGAAGAAGTTGGGCTTCTCGGGGAGGTAGTTCTTCCCGAAGTTCTTCTCGATGTAGTTGCGGGCCATGTTGAGGGCGTCGCCGGACAGGTGGGTGCTGTCGGTACGCATGTAGGTGATGAGACCAACGGGGCCTTCGCCGGGGATGTCGACACCTTCGTAGAGCTGCTGGGCGGCACGCATGGTGCGCTGGGCGCCGAAGCCCAGGCGACTGCTGGCGCCCTGCTGGAGCGTCGAGGTGATGAACGGCGGCGCGGGGCGGGAGGAGACGCGCTTGGTCTCGATGGACTCGATGGTGTAGGGCGTGGCGGGGTCGATGTCGCCGCGGATGGTGCGGATGGATTTCGCCGGGCCCTTGCCGTCGGGGTCTTCGGTGGTGTCGACGGCGAGGTTCTTCACACCGGCGAGGCGGGCGATCTCCTGCACGCGATCGAGAAGGCGCTTGGCCTCGTTCGCCGGGCGGGTTTCGCCTTCTTTGGGAGCATTGATGTCGATGGGCTTGCCGGCGACTTCGATGAGTTCGGCGCGGAGGCAGCCGTGCTCTTCGAGCCAGTGGGATTGCTCGGTGACGGTGGGCGGGTTGTTCTTCTCGTCGCGCTTGGCGAGGAGTTTCTTCCAGTCGGTGGCGAGGCCGGCGGCCTTGGCGAGGTTGGGCGTGAAGTTGGCGCGGACTTCGTAGTACTCGTCGGGGATGAAGGCGCGGATCTCGCGTTCGCGCTCGACGACGAGGCGCACGGCGACGGACTGCACGCGGCCGGCGGAGAGACCCCGCGCGACTTTCTTCCAGAGCAGCGGCGAGACCTGATAACCCACGATGCGGTCGAGGATGCGGCGGGCCTGCTGGGCGTTGACGCGGTCCTCGTCGATCGGGTGCGGGTTGCTGAAGGCTTTGGCGATCTCGGCCTTGGTGATGGCGGGGAAGATGACGCGCTTGGCCTGCTTGCTGGAGATGCCCAGTTCCTGCGCGAGGTGCCAGGCGATGGCTTCACCCTCGCGGTCCAAGTCGGTTGCGAACCAGATCTGGCCTTCGCCGCTGGAGACGTCTTTGGCGGCGCGGCGGAGATCGCTCATCACGTTGGCGCGGTCTTCGTTGATGACGTAGGTGGGCTTGAAGTCGTGCTCGAGATCGACGCCGGGGACGGGGCTCTTGATGCCCTTGGGGTTGCGGCTGGGCAGATCGCGGACGTGGCCGACCGAGGCGAGGACGACGTACTCGGGGCCGAGGTACTTGTTGATGGTCTTGGCTTTGGCGGGCGATTCGACGATGACGAGGTTCTTGCCCTTGGCGCTGCCGGCTTTATAGACGGACTTGAAGACGCGACCGGGACGCTTGCCGCGGCCGCCGCCGCCGGCCTTGGCGGGTGCTTTGGCTTTGGTGGCTTCGGCGACGGCCGCGCCGCCGCCGTCGGAAGCGGTGCCGTCACCGGTCGCGTCGAAGGGAGCGTCGGCGGGCGGCTTGGCTGGCTTGGCGGCGGGCTTGGCGGGTTTCTTGGCCATGGTTGCGGCAGGGGAGGAGGGGAGCAGGGGTGCAGCGGAGCAGGGAGACCGAAGGCGAGCGGTGTGCCGGGGTTGGAGTGCGGCGGGAGGGCTGGGGGAGCGGTCAGCCGGGCGGGGAGCTGGTCGATTCGTCGGCCAATGGCGGCCGCGGGCACGAAATGGCAGGCTGGAAAGACACTGAGATAAGGATGGACGCGGGGGTATGTCAAGGAAAAGACGGCGAGGGCACGGGTGGGTATTTGACGCGTTCGTATTTTGAAAGGATCTGTCTGCGGCGAATAGATCTCCTATTCACCGCACTTCATGCGGTGAATAGACGATACAATCACCGCAAGGAAGGTGATGACCGTGACCTATGTGCATGAGAGACCGGATTGGCCGCGGCTTCGGTGGGACGACCGGGCGCTGGCGTCGCGGCTCGCGGCGGTGCGGCATGCGCAGGGGTTGTTGGTGGGGAGGATGCAGACCTTCGGGCTGGCGGCACGGGATGAAGCAAGCCTCGTGATGCTGACGCGTGATGTCGTGCACTCGTCCGCGATCGAGGGCGAGCGGCTCGAAGCGGAGGAGGTGCGCTCGTCGCTGGCGCGGCGGCTGGGGCTGGAGGTTGCGGGGCTCACGCCGAGCGGGCGGAATGTGGACGGCGTCGTGGAGATGCTGCTGGATGCGACGCAGAACCATGAGCGGCCGCTGACGGCGGAGCGGTTGTATGGGTGGCACGCGGGGTTGTTCCCGACGGGATGGAGCGGGACGAAGCGGATCGCGGTGGGACGCTGGAGGCCAGCCGAAGCCGGGGCGATGCGGGTGGTGTCGGGTCCGATCGGGCGCGAGCGGGTGCACTTCGAGGCGCCCGGCGCGGAGCGGCTGGCATCGGAGATGGCGACGTTTCTGGCGTGGTTCAACAGCGACGGCGACGGCGTCGATCCGGTGCTGAGAGCGGGGATCGCGCACTTCTGGTTCGTGACGATCCATCCGTTTGAGGATGGCAACGGGCGCATCGCGCGGGCGCTTGCGGATCTGTGGCTGGCGCGGGCCGATCGCAGCGCGCGGCGGTACTACAGCATGTCGGCACAGATCGAGGCGGAGCGGAAGGAGTATTACCTGAGGCTCGAATCACAGCAGCGCGGCGATGTGGACATCACGGCGTGGCTGGAGTGGTTTTTGGCGTGCCTTGGGCGGGCAATCGCGACAGCGGAGGACGTATCGACGGCGGTGCTGCGCCGGGCGCGTTTCTGGGAGCGGGTTCACGCGGTGCCGACACCCTTGAACGAGCGGCAGCGGGGTGTGGTCGAGCGCATGCTCGATGGGTTCGAGGGGCACCTGAACACGTCGAAGTACGCGAAGCTGGCGAAGTGCTCGGCGGATACGGCGCTGCGGGATATCCGAGAGTTGGTGGAACGGGGGATACTGGTGCGGAACGCGGCGGGGGGAAGGAGCACGAGCTATCGGTTGATGGAGATGGAAGGCGACGTCTCGGAATAGAAGACGATTGCGACGGATGATGTCGGGCTGACGATTAAAGCTCCGTCAGTTGGTCGGTGGCTCGATTGAGGCAGTGGTCTTGAGATCGTTGGCCAGCGCACTCGCTATCCACCGTTGCTGGCGGGCGTGATTGATTGCCACCAGTTCTTTGGCCTTGGAATCATCGAGCGCGGAAGCGATCGGGGGCTTGTACGAAAGCGTCCATGTCTGCTCGAGGAACTCCGGGTCGTAGAGCGCGGCGCACTCGGGGGAGGGGCCTTCGTCGTCGCAGCCGCGAAGGTCGTAGCCGCAGTCGGGGCAGAACTTGAAACGGTCGGCCTTGAGGCGGAAGAACTCTGCTCGGCATTCGCGCTCGATACGAATTGCGGCGATGAAGATGAAGATCGCGAGGCCACCTGCGACAAAAAGGAGTGAAACTCCTGTCCAGCGCTCACCGCGAGCGATTGCGATCAAGGCGAGAGCGGCCACGACTACCTTGCCATAACGAACGAGGTAGTTGAGTGGCCCCATTCCTTGGGCGCGATTTCGAAGACATAGGGGTCGCGCGACGAAGATCGGTCGGTGATCCGCGGCGGGGAGGGGCGGGAGTTCTTCAGCCTCAGGCGACATGGATCGATCAACTTACCTTCAAGGCCGAGCATCCGATGGCATCGCACGTGTTCCATCCGCCCGGGACGCGTTCACTTCCTTCAGGTAATCGGTCTTGCTCTTCTTCGGCGTGCGTTCACCAAAGTCCCAGTACGCGACTGTCCATGTCAGCTCAAGGTACTTCGGATCGTAGAGTTCGCCGCATTCTGGGCAGGGGCCCTCGGTGTCGCATCCTTCCAAGTCGTAGCAACAGGTTGGGCAGACTCGGAAGCCGCGGGCTTTGAGCGATTCGAGTTCGCGGTGGACCGCGTTGGCGTCTCGAACGACTCGATAAATGAGCGGCAGGATCAGGCACGTGGTCACGAGCCCGCCGATTGCGACAAGCGAAGTGGCCTGCATCACTCCGGCGATCGCGATGGTGATCACGAAGATGCCGATGGCGACGAAGTGCGTCGTGAAGGTCCACGTTTGAACGGGAGTTGCTTGGCGGTGGCTGATTGGGTGGACGATTCGGATCGGGCGGTGGGCCGCGGCGGGGAGTGATTGAGCTTCTTCATGATCATCGCCGTTCATGGCTCAGATCCCTCGCGCTCCATTTTGCGACCGTGCCGATCACGTAGCGAGACGCGGGTGTAGGCGGAGCCGCATTCGGGGCATGAGCCGGAGTTGGAGAGCCCGTCGAGGCGGTAGCGGCAGTTGGGGCAGACGCCGAAGCAAAGGTCTTTCAATCCGCGCTGGGTCTTGGCGTGGCTGAGTGAGACGGTTATGGCACCGACGAACACGAAGACAAGCCCAAGCGCTGCGAGGGCGATGGCGATCGCGCCGAGGGTCGTGAAGTCCAGCGAGAACGCCAAGACGCCGAGCACGCCGCAGATGATCGAGGCGAGCGCGGTGAACGGGAGCACTCTTGGGAGTTGCTGTCTGGGAATGATGCTGTTTGGAGGGGACATTGCGGGGCAAGCGATCGTTCTGAATCAGACGTGAGTGGGGAGGGGTGTGAGCCTTGGGATCGAACGACACCACCCTACATCAGGCGCAGCATCCATCAAGCACGAAGTTGCCGTGTTCGTCCCGGTAGATGAAGACGCAGCCGGCGTCGCCGATCCCGAAATCGTGAGCGTGGTCAAAAGTGGCAGGGCCTTCGCCCCAGTTGGTGGAGACGCGGATCATATTTTGTCGAACGTCGCAGAGCGGCCACTCGTCGCGGAAATAGACCGTGCTCAGCGTTGCGATCAGTGTGCACTTTGGGTTTGAGTCCATGGGCGTCATCTGCGGCAGAAAGGCGTGGGTGCCGATCGACGTGGCTTGGAACGCCGCGATCTGAAAGCCACCCTGGGAGTAGCCCGCTTGCTTGAAGACAACATCGGACAATTCGCGATCGGTGTACTGAACGGTGCGGTGAATGACCCCGGTGTACTCGAAGGGCAACATGCCGGTCCAAGGCACGTCTGAGAGGTCCGCTGGCTTGGCGATCTTCAGCGGTGACCATTCCAGCGCGGAGCCCGCATCAAGCGAGATCCAGCCTTGGCTCGCGGTCCCGTAGATCAACGCGATCATCCCGGGCAACTTGCACGGCAAGACGTCCATCGAATCCACGAAGCAAATCTGTCCCAGAAACGCGAGCGGGATTCCGTTCTCGTCACATGGCCACGGCTTGCCCTTTGGTCGCCACGGGATGCCGCCGATCCGGGTCAGCCACGGCTTCTCTCGAACGCCGTCAAACGACCACGCGAAGACATCGGCGGGCACGGACGGGCCGAGATCGCCCTTGGATCGCATCTCGCGAACCTGCTGCTCGCGCAATGCGATCTTGCAGGGAGAGTCGTACCAACCATGTGCCCGTCGATTGCCCAGCGCCAAGGGACGGACTGACTCCCAGAACGGGAGGTCGAGCATGGGATGCTCGCGGGTTGAATTCGCGAGCGTGCCGTGGATGCGGTGGGTCATTCGATCAGAATATGAACTAGGTTGCGAAGCGAGGCGATCACGATCCAGTGAATCACGGTCCCGACTTCTCCATCGCGATGATGTTCTCCCAGTCCTGCTTCAGCGAATCGGCTGTGTAGACGCGGCCGCATTCGGGGCATGCACCTGGTGAAGGCAGGCCGCGGAGTTGGTACGTGCAGTGAGGGCAGACGAAGTAATTGCGTTTGCGGGTGTGCGAAGTGTTGTGGCGGTCAAGAAAAGCAGCGATGCCGCCGCCAAGAAAAAGCACGATGACCGAAATGAACGTCACGATGCCGCCCGTGATTGCGATCGATTGTCGCCCGGCCAAGCCGCCGAATACCGTGAGCGCGACTCCGAGAATCCCGAGTAGTCCCACAGCAACGAGCCACGAGAGCACGACGGTTGAGCTCGAAGTTGCAGCCGGTAGGGTGTGGTACGACGGCGGCGGCATGTCGGGCAGCATTCGCTGATCGTGCGGCTCATCGGTCGCATCGGGCAGGCCTTGGGCTCGTGGCGGTGTCGGTCCTTGTTCGCTGCAGGCTTTGAGGACGATGCTCGCCCACTCTTCCACCGGCGTCGTTGCCGCGTCGATGACGACGCTGCCGGGGGTCATGCGGAGGCGGCGGAGCCAGGTGCGCTGCGCTTTGGCGAAGTGGCGGGTGTCGATTTTGATCTGTTCGACGGCGTCTTCGAGCGAGCAGTTCCCGTTGAGGTGTGCGAGCAGTTGCTTGTAGCCGAGGGCTTCGCGGGCTTGTGGGTTGGCGCTTGCGGCGAAGGCGCCTTCGGCTTTCAGACGCTGCACTTCTTCGAGGAAGCCGTCGGCCATCATCTGTTTGACGCGGGCGTTGATGCGGCGGTTGATGAGTTCGGTGGGCCAGTCGAGGATGATGAGCACGCAGTCGGTGCGGGCTTCCGCGCCCCATTGCTTCTGGTGCTCGCTGATGGGCGTGCCGGTGAGGCGGAAGACTTCGAGGGCGCGGATGGTGCGGCGTTCGTCGTTGGGGTGGATGCGGCGGGCGGCGTCGGGGTCGACGCGTTCGAGTTCTTCGCGGAGGTTGGCGAGGCCGCGGGCGCGGAGCTCGGCGCGGAGGGCTTCGTCGGCGCCGGGGCCTTGGAACATGCCGGTGAGGAAGTTCTGGATGTAGAGGTGGGTGCCGCCGACGAGGATGGGGATGGTGTTGCGGGCGCGGCAGTCGGCGATGGCGGCTCCGGCGGCGTGGAGCCAGTCGTGGACCGTGAAGGGCGTGGGATCGCGCGGGTCGCGGACGTCGATCAGGTGATGCGGGATGTTCTTGCGGTCGGCGAGGGTGGGCTTGGCGGTGCCGATGTCCATGCCGCGGTAGAGCTGGAAAGCGTCGGCGGTGAGGATCTCGGCTGCGATGGGGGCGGGAGTGCCGCGGGACGCGAAGGCGAGCGCGACTTCGACGGCGAGGGAGGACTTGCCGCCGGCGGTGGGGCCGACGATGACGGGGAAGCGGGGGATGGAGGCGGCGGCGGACACGGGAGATTGTGGGCAGGCAGCGTGTGTGGGGCGCGGCTCAGGGGAGCGGTCGCGCTTGCACGGCTTGGCAAGGTCGCATTGGTGCCATCGGTCCGACGCCGCTTCGGGCGGCGCGACGGATGGTTGGGGCCTTCGGCGGCGGTGGGGTCGGCAGGCGGCATCCGCTTCGCCGTGCCGAGCCGCTCTGGCTGATGGCAGCGTGACGGGCAGGCAGCGACGGGATGCGGCGGGGCCTGGAAGGCCTCGCCCCGGCTTCCTCGGGCGTTTTGTTCTCTTTGAAACAGGCGGATTGCATGGCGCGGTACACTGGAGTCATGCCGAACGGGGGATCCATCGCCACGCGTGTCATCGGCTCGCCGCTGGGTGAACTGCAGCTCGCCGCGACCGACCGCGGTGCGTGCGCGGTGCGATTCCCGCCCCACGAGCCGCGGGCGGCCGATGGCCCGAACGCGCGGGCTGCGAACGGTTCGCAGGCGATGCTTGAGTGGCTGGCGCGCGAGGTGAAGGACTACTTCGCGGGGCGGCTGCAGCAGTTCACCATTCCGGTGGATCAGGCCGGCACGGAGTTTCAGCGCCGCTCGTGGGCGGAGTTGTGCCGCATCCACTTCGGGGAGATCATCACCTACGCGGAGCTCGCCCGGCGCATCGGGAGCGAGAACGGATTCCGTGCCGTGGGCGCGGCCAACGGCGCGAACAAGGTGGCGATCGTCGTGCCGTGCCATCGGGTGGTCGCGTCGAACGGCACGCTGGGGGGCTACGGCGGCGAGGTGTGGCGCAAGCGCTGGCTGCTGGAGCACGAGCGAAGAGTGGCGGGCATGCCGCCGCTGGATCTGTTCGAGATGAAGCTGCCCGGTGAGGAGTCCGCGGAGACATCGGAGGAAAGCTCGTTCGAGCGTGCGTGAGATCGAAGCGGGCCGGAACGAGTGCGGCGGTGCAATGCAATCCGGGCTCCGTCGTTGCCAATACATACGGCACGCACCCCGGAGGCTCCCGATGCGAACGGCGACCATCGTGATGATTCTCGGACTGATCGGATCGGCCGCGGGAGTCGCCTCGGCCGGAACGGCGATGGCCGCGGACGAACCGGGCTTGCTCGCCGGCCCGAAGGTCGACGCGCCGGATCGCCGGGTCTCGCTGGTCAAGATCGGGCCCGACGGCATGCTCGCGGGGCTCGAGGACCGCGAGGAGATCGTGGCGTTGGATCTGCTGCGGCTGTCGGCGGCGGAACGCGAACCGATCGACCGTCTGATCCGACTGCGCGTCGCCGAGGTCATGTCGGGTGGCCTTGGGAAGATCCCGATCCTGCTCGAGCTGCAGGAAGCGATCGCCAGCGGCGAAGACGCCAGGGTGGACGATGTGCTACGGCGCTTCGGCGCGACGCGGCCCACCTGGGCCAACCCGACGCCGCTGGACGAGATCATCGAGGCCGCACTGCCCGAGCACGCGCGGAGCGACTATCGCACCATCGTGACCGAATACCGAGCGGCATGGCTCGACCAGCATCGGGGAACGAACCGGGAGCTGGATCTCGACCGGGGGCGGGGCCTTCCAGGCCCCGCGCATTCTCCGGACGCGATGTCTCCGGACGCGATGTCCACGGACGCGGATGCAGTCGCGGCATCGGACGCGGCACTTTGGGTGAAGTTGGAGCGCGAGAAGAAGCTCGCCGACATCCGCCGACCGACCGACGCATCGCTCGCGCAAGCACGCGAGCGCTTCGAAAAGATCGGGCGGCGGCTGGAACTGACGCCGGAGCAGGAAGGTCGGATCCAGACGCTGATCCAGGAGTACGCCTCGGGTACGAACTTCAAGCCCAAGCCGCGGGATGGATTGAAGTTGCTCGGCGATCTCTTCGGCGTGCTGACGTGGAAGCAGCGGGCGGAGATGGTGCGGTATCTGCGGGAGGAGAATCCAAGGCCACGGTGGAGGCCGCTGCGGGATTCGCCGCAGGGCACGCTGATGGCGGCGGGGTTGCCGTTGATGCTGATCGTGGCGCGTCGGCGACGGAAATGAGAAGGCATTTCACCGCGGAGGGCGCGGAGAACGCGGAGAGATAGCCAGGGTCAGACGTGTCAAGCAGGGCGCCGGGGCGTCCTCGCGCCGGTGCCGTTGCTCGAACAACGTGGCAACCCACTCCGTTCGATGTACCCGACAACGTCGAGAACTGTGAGACCAACCGCACGGGGCGAGGACGCCCCGGCTCGCTACCGCACGGACCGCGCGTGTGATTCGCGTGATCCTGCTCTCCTTCTCCTACTATTCCCCGTGCCCATTCCACGTATCGCCATTGTCGGACGCCCCA
>ERZ1066133.340-NODE-340-length-23096-cov-9.524673_pt1 | contig 23096 bp, 17 predicted proteins | sample MGYA00382780_ERZ1066133 | MGnify/ENA primary metagenome ERZ1066133 (study PRJEB33369, sample SAMEA5778363) | biofilm metagenome | biome: Industrial cooling water; feature: Water cooling tower basin; material: Biofilm | place: United Arab Emirates | collected... | reverse complement strand
CGCCGGCGCTTACAACGAGCTGCTGGCCAGCGGGCCGTTCGGTGTCGCTGTCTTCAACGGCGATGCCGCCGTCGATGACACTGACTTCGTGGACTTTGCCTCGGCGTACAACGAGCTGCTCTGCCCCGGTTCGTAATCGACCGAGTTCCCGTGAACGATTCCGCTCTCCCGAGCGAGTTTCGCCCCGAGCCCCACGGGCTCGGGGCGTTTTTTTTGGGGGGGGGCGGGTGGGGGGAGGAAGTCGTTGGGTGGCGGGATGCGGCTCGAAGGTCTGGATTCGGAGGGTTGCCGAGGCCGCTGATCACAAACAACAACCGCCGGCGTCGACCCAAGTCTCGACGCCGGCGGTTGGTTCGAGACGGCCATTCCCCTCCGAACGGCCGCCTCTACACCCAGAGGCGTCACGGAGCCGTACGGGGTGCAATGAATTTTCCAGATCCAATCAAAACACAAACAGCTTTTCCGAACGATCGACCGCGATTCCTTGCGGGTTCGGCGCGCCGTTGACGCTACTGCTTGCAGAGAGAGGGGTCGGATCGGCGCACGCGGTGTGGACAAACGTGGGGTTTGTCGAGGCGGCGTGCGTCGATCCCATCCCGTCGGTGGTGTAGAAGTCCCGGGCTTCCGCCGGGAAATCGCTTGATCGGCGAGTCTGTGGATGGATCGACAAGAGGCGTTCGAGCGGTCGCACGGAGGTGAGACAATGCGATTCGTTCTCCGGGTCGGATTGATCCGATGAAAGGCCTTGTCGATGGACGCCGATCGATTCCGACTCGTCCGCGAGGTCTTCTTGGACGCCCAGCGATTCCGCGGGCGGGCCAGGGATTCATTTCTTGCGCAGCGATGCGGGCGGGATACAGAACTGCTTCGAGAGGTCTCTGAGCTGCTCAGACTCGACGGCGGGGAGCCTTCCGTCATTGATCGTCCGATCGTTCAGACCGATCAAGCCCCAGCCGGGCCACCGTCGCTCGCCGGTCTGTCGATGACGGCGTCTCGTGCGCATGAGCCGGGCGTGGCACGCACGGAACGGCGATCGGCGATCATTTCCGCCGTCGGCTCGCACGTTCTGAAGGACCGCCTTGGCGCCGGAGCGCTCGGCAAGAGCTACCTGACGCGAGTCGATTCCGATCCTTCGCGCGTCCGTGCCGCGAAGATCTTTCGGTCTGAGCTGAACCTGACCCACAGCGCCGCGGACAGCGTTCTGACGCGACTGCGCGTGGATCACAAGTCGCTCGAGGATGCGGGGCACGGCGGCTCGGCACTGGTTGAATGTGGCTGGTTGCCGGCGGGCGCGGCCTACATCGTCAGCACCTATATCGCCGGCGAGTCCATCACCGCCTATTCCGACCGCCGGCGGCTCGACGTACGGGCTCGCCTGATCCTGTTCCTCGATCTGTGCGAGTCGGTCGAAGCGGCGCATCGCATCGGTGTCATTCACGGTGGCATCAAGCCGGGCAACGTCTGCGTGCAGCTTATCGGAGATCTGCCGCAGGTTCGGCTGCTCGATACCGCCCTGCACCGCGCCGTGCTCAGCGAGTCCACCCTGCGTCAGTCCTGGCTCCGCTGCGAGGTTCTCCACGGCACGCCCGAGTATGTCCCGCCCGAGCACGCCAATGGCGGCGGCCCCGTGGAGACCAGTTGCGACGTGTATTCACTCGGCGCGATTCTCTACGATCTGCTTGTGGGTGTCGGGCCCTTCGATCGCTCGTCGCTCCGTCGCTTCGGTGTGGACGCGATGCAGCGCGTCGTTTGCGACGAAGCTCCCCTGGAACTGTCGCGGCGGCTTGGCGAACTGGGCGCGGACGCCGCGGACTTGGCGCACAAGCGTGACTCGACGCCGGAAAAGCTCGCCTCGGAGCTTTCGGGCGATCATTCATATGTTGTTCTGCGGTGTCTGGCGAAGCAGCCGCGCGACCGATACAAGTCGGTCGCCGATCTAGCCGCGGATGTCCGCATGGTGCTCGACAACAAACCGCTCTCGCCGGCGCCCGCCGAGTCGCTCGGCATCCGCATGCTGAAGTTCGTGGACAAGCTGCGTCGGGCGTGATCGCGGGTCAATCGCCGGCGGCCTGATTCGCCGATTCTCCCAGTTCGCGTCGCAGCCATGCGCGGGCGAACCGCCAGTCATCGGCAACGGTGCGCTCGCTGACCTGCAGGACGCGGCCGATCTGTTCGACGGTGAGCCCCCCGAAGAAACGCAGCTCGACGATGCGTGCCGCGCGTTCGTTGAGATGACGCAGTTTTTCCATGGCTCCGTCAATCTCGATCAGCTCGGCGATCGTGGCGGGCCCGTGGTCGTTTCGATCCGCCGCGTCGTGCTCGCCGAGACGAACGACGTCCCCGCCGCCACGCTTCAGCGAGTTCCGTCGGCGGGCGTGATCGACGAGCACGCGCCGTATGACGGCCGCGGCGGCCGCGAGAAACTGCTCCTTATCCGCGACCTGAATCGCCTTCTCCCAGCCCGCGAGGCGCACGAACGCCTCGTGGACGACCTCCGTGGCCTGAAGCGAGTGGTCGCGGCGCTCACGGTTCATGTACTTGGCCGCGATGGCCCGAAGCTGCTGATACAGATCCGGCATCACTTCGGCCACGTGGGCCTCGAGCGCGGAACTGCTCGGATTCTCGGCGGGGATGGAGTCGCTGCTCGACATCGGAGGGGTGTGCTTCCGGTATTCTACGGGGTGATGGCGGCGTGTTGTACGATGATGACATGAACACCGGATCGATTCCCGATTCTTCAAACGCCTCCGGAGCGGCGGGTGTTGTCAGCCGGTCGCTGCTCGGCAGTCGAACGCTCTGGGTCGCCATCGTCGTGACCCTGCTGGGTGCTGTGGCGTGGGGCTATTCGATCGCCACTCAATCCGGTGCCGTGGTTGACGCGCCCGCGGCCTCGACACTGGCGGGTGCCGATCCGACAGTGGCGCCCAGGAGCGAACGGTTCATCGACAAGTCGGCTCCGAGGACGGTCCGGTACGGACTCAGCTTTCTCGCCGCGTTCGTGCTTGCATACCTCGTGAAGAAGGTCATCAAGAGTGTTCTGATCGTCGCGGGGCTCATCATCGCGGCGATAGCGGGGCTCAAGTTGCTCGGCGTCTTCGACTACGACTGGTCGAGCGCGCAGCGGCAGGTGGAGGAGGGTGTCGAGTTCGCGAAGCAGGAGAGCGGGCGATTGGCCAGAGTTGTGACGGAATACCTGCCTTCTTCGGTGTCCGCGGGTCTGGGTGCGATCTTCGGCGCCCGGCGTGGGTGACCGCCGACTCAACGGACCCGGACCGGGCCCCCGGCATCGGGGCGGTGCTTCCGATGTCCATCGCTGACGCGCTTTGCGACAACGACAGCCGCCAAGCCGAGCACGCCAAGCACGCCGATGAGTACGACGGCGTTGACGCTGTTCTCGGCGATCCAGCCTTGGTTCGCTGCGCCGATCGCGAGGACCCCGAGCAGCGGGCCCCCGGCGTAGCCGACGCCGATCAGCGCTTCGTGCATCCCGCCGGCCTCGACTTCCGCGTCTCCGACCTCCATCGCGTAGTAGATGGCACCGGCGTAGATGACCGCCATGCCGAAGCCGAACAGGGCGAGTCCGGAAAGAAGCACGGTGAGAGCCGTGATGTCGGGTGTGGGCGAGCTGGTCTGTTCCCGTGCGACCCAGGTGCTCGCGATCGTGCCGGCGAATCCGATCGCAACCAGCAGCCCGCCGACCACCGGGGCCGACCAGCGGCCGTGCCAACCGTGCCAACGCTCAAGCGCCAGAAAGCCGACGCAGCGCGGCAGCAGCCACGCGCTTGCGACGACCAGCCGCCATTCTGGTGCGACACCGATGGCGGCGCAGGTGATGGGCAGGATCGGGCCGAGTGCGCTGCTGACGACATAGGACGCGGGAAGGAGCACGCGGAACGTCGTGAGCAGATCAGCGTAGATCGGCGGCGTGGCGGCGTGCTCCTCGTGCACATGTTCCCCCGGTTCCGTCGGAAACGCGAGGAGGATGACGACGGAGCAAAGTTGGATCAGACCGATCAGAAGGAGGGCGCCACCGGGTGCGACCTTCACGGCGGCCGAGGTCGCGACAAAGCCGACCACGAGCGATGAACTCCAGATGACGTTCCATTTGCCGATGGCCTGGCGGAGCTCCTGGCCGCGACGGCCGCCGGAAAGGAACGACTCGACCATGGGCCACAGCACTCCGGTCAGAGGGCTGTAGATGATGATCATGAGCCAGATGGCCCAGGACCCGCCTGCTCCCGACTGGACCTGCCCGAGGCCGAAGACCACTGCGGGAATGCCCGCCAGCAGCGCGAGCGCGACGGTGATTCCGGCCAGAATGGTGCGGCCTGTCAGTGACGGACGGGCGGCCCGCAGGAAGTCCGTGAACCGGCGGGCACCGAGCGCACCGATGATGTACATGATCCCCAGGACCACGCCCAGGGCGAAGTTCTCGAGCGCGGAGAAATTGAATCCCGCGTCGGTGATCGTGAAAATGCCGCTGGTGACGAGGCCGGCGCAGAGGCTGTTGATGAACGTGAACGAGTATGCGGCGGCGAGGCCGGTGGGCTTGCCGATTGACTGCGGCGGTGGGGGAGCGGTGGTTGTCTGAGCCATCCCTGGCCGATCCTCTCTTTGATCGTGCGAACCAAAGAAAAAAGCAGGCCGCGAGCGCGACCTGCTCTGAAAGCGGAGAGGGGGGGATTCGAACCCCCGATACAGACCTAAATCCGTATAACGGTTTAGCAAACCGTCGCCTTCAGCCTCTCGGCCACCTCTCCGGCGATGGGTGAAAGGATAGCCGGTGCATCGGCCGCCGTCCCGCGGTGGCGGCATGCGGCGACGACACAAAAACCGAGGCGGCCTGTCGCGACGGAGTCGGGTCGCGAGCAGGCCGCCTGGTTGCACTTCGCCGCTCACCACCGGGGGAGTCGAGAAGGCGTAATTGTTCGTTCCCAACAGTCCCGGCCCGCGGAGCTGAGGACGGCGGGCCGCGGGCCGGTCCGGGTGGGGCGCGGAGGTGCCCCACCCAAGCGTGGCTTATTCCGCGTTGCCTTCGTTGTGACGCTTCTCAAGAAGGGAACGCAGATAGTCGTTCTCGCGCCGGGTGGCTTCCAGATCGAAGACGAGGTACTTGACGCTCAGGCGCAGGTAGTCCAGCGACTCCTGAAGCTCACCGATGGTCTGACGCATCTTGTCGTGGCGGTTCTTGGTCTCGCCGGCCAGTGCCTGGAGGGGGGCACGCTGATCCTCGGGTAGCTCGCCGATCTGGGCGACCAGTTCCGTCAGTTTCTTCTGGAAGTCCTGCTCGTTCATGATCTCTCTCCCTCTCTGTGATTGAGCGGCGGGTCCGTCCTGCCGCGTCGCGTGGCGACAGGGAGAGAGATGGCAAGGGGTGGGCCAAAGGCAGAGGGGTGAGGTCTTGGGCCTTAGGTCTTAGAAAAGGCGTCGTGGCGCACGGGGGCGTGCGGTTGGGCGTGGGCGCGGTGGTGGTGGGGGATCGGAGGCGGTCCGTCTGTGACGGGTGTCGCCTGCGCTCAACGATCGATGTCGATGCGGCGCAGCGCGGCCTTGGCTTCGGGGCGGGCGGCGGCGAGCACGGCGGCGAGTGCCGCTGGGTCCTGCTTCTTCAGTTCCTTGAGCGTCTTGCGGGCGTGGTTGTCGAGGTTCTGGCGGAAGCGATTGAAGAATGTTTCCAGTTCGTGCCGGTTGTAGCGGCTGAGCGGGTCCCGCAGGCCCGACTGCATCATCGCCCAGTCCAGAAGAGATGCCCCCTGCGGTGAAAAGCGATAGAGGTCCAGAGTCGCCGTCGCCCGCTTGGTGAGCGAGACAAACGGGTCGTTCGCCGGCTCGGGGATCTTGAGGAAGGTTTCCTCGGTGGCGGCCTTGGACTCAAGCTTCAGAAAGTCGTCGGTCGCGGGCATGGTTGCTTCCAGGCTGGGTCGGTCGCGGTTGGACGAGGCGACGAAGGTGTCGGTGGCGGCGGCGAGACTGGCGAACGCCGTGCTGATGGTCTTGCTGCCGACCTTGTCGAATCGGACGGTCAGCCGCTGGCAGCGGACGCCGTCCTGCACCAGGGACTGGGCGGCGGTTACGACGCCAATTCCCCACTCCGGGCATCCGGTGTGGCGAACTTTCGCACCAATATCCCAATCACGTACGGTCGGCGGCACGGTCAGGCACGTCCAATCGGTGAGCAGGCTCGCGCTGGCTTGACGCGTCCTACGAGCCACCCGCGGGGCGACAGGCCCTGCGGGCAACGCATACGCGGCCTACACTTGTGTTCCCCGAAACCGATCGCTTCACGTCGTCCGCTTCGGACTCCCCTCCCCCAACTGCTCCACAGTTCGCGGAGGACGCTGCTTCGGAGCAACGTCGAGAAGTCGTCGAGAGATCGAATCGGGGCGACGGCTGCTGGTCGTTTCGACCGGATCATGATAGTGGATCCGGCCGGTTCACGCCAGAGGCTGTTGAGAAGTTTGGTTCACATGACTCTCCGCCGGTCAATCGGTCGCCGGAAAGTCTGGTATCGGCCGCGGATCAGGTCGTCACAGACCGGGTCCGCCCACTAGCAAGGATCGCAGCACGCATGATCGAAGCCCTCAAGAGCGACGCCATCGTCAATAAGGTCGGCGGACGGTTCAAGCTCACCGCCCTGATCCAGCGCCGCCTCGGTCAGCTCATGGAAGGCCATCGCCCGCTCGTCGAGCGCAACGGGCGCACCGATCTGGAGATCGTGATCGAGGAGATCATGACCGACAAGATCGGGCTCGATTTTGAGAACGCCTCGCTGGTGGAAGCCAAGGCGACTTCGAACGGCTCCGACACGCTGCTCTGATCGAGCCGCGATCGCGAATCTTCAAACTGATCCTCGATGGCCAAGCAGCCCTCGCAACGTCACGCGGCCTCCGGTTCGCCCGACGATCCGCAGGTGCTCGCGCCGGTGTTTCGTGACACCCGTGTGCTTATCGGCGTCACCGGCGGCATCGCCGCGTACAAGTCGTGCCACCTGGTGAGCCGACTGGCGCAGGCTGGCGCCCACGTGACGGTCGCCATGACCGAAGCCGCGACACGGTTTGTCACCCCGTTAACGTTCCAAGCCCTTTCCGGGCGACCGGTCTACACGTCACAGTGGGAGCACGTGGAGTCGCACGACCCGCAGCACGTTTCGCTGGCGCGGGAGGCGGCGGTCGCGATCGTGGCGCCCACGACGATGGATTGCCTGGCCAAGCTCGCGACCGGTCGCACGGATGATGTCGTCACGCTCATCCTATCGGCGATCGATCGCTCGAAGACGCCTGTGTTTCTGGCTCCTTCGATGAACGACGCAATGTGGAACCAGCCGAGCACGCAGCGGAATGTGCGTCAGCTCGTGGAGGATGGGTTCCACCTGATCGGCCCCGGCGAGGGATGGCAGGCCTGCCGCACGGTGGGGGCGGGACGCATGACCGAGCCGGCGCAGATTTTGGAGCTCGTCACCGACACGCTCCGGCTACGTTCCAAGCCCCGGGCCAAGCGGCGATAAGGAGCCGGCCGGGCGTCGGTTTCGTCGCGAATCCGCGTCGCCGCGTGAACCGGGAAAGCCGATTGACCGAACCAAGGAGTGGACGAAAGATTCGGTCCCTCACGGAGAGGTGACAGAGCGGTTGAACGTACCGGTTTCGAAAACCGGCAGAGCGCGTAAGCGTTCTCGGGAGTTCGAATCTCCCCCTCTCCGCTTTCGAGAAAGGCCCGCCACGCGGGCCTTTTTCTTTGGCGAGCTCGGGCGGACGTTTACGTTCGAACCGCTTCGACGATCAACTGCACGTCCTGCAGCCACGTGCCGCCGGTGTCGCCGCCGTTGTGGTGGTCGATCCCGTTCAAGGGGGCGTGGTGGCTGCGGCCGAACGATTCGCGGGTGACGGGGTTGAAGCCGGCGGCGTGCAGCTGCTCTTGCAACGTCTCGAAGTCGTAGATGAACTGGTGGCCGTCGAGGCGGGTGCCGAAGTTGAAGAGCATCGCCGGCGTGAGAAAGCGGCGAGCCTCGGCGTGGTGCCGGTCGCCGAGCCATCGGCGCTTGTGACGGAGGAAGGTCTCCCGATCGGCGGGCTGTTGCTGACCGAGGTAGATGCGAGCTTCCTGAGCGAGATCGGGGGTGGCGAGCCGCACGACGCCGCCGGGCTTCAGGATGCGGGCCCATTCGCACGCCATGCGGAAGCCGTCGTTGAGTGTGAAGTGTTCGTAGAAGTGCTCGGAGTACACGTAGTCGCACGACGTGTCGGGAATGGCGGCGAGCGCATCGAAGACATCGAGCGGGATCACCGCGGCGTCCTGTGGTGCGTCAAACCACTGCCCGTCGCCACCGTCGATGTTGGTCCAGCCGGGAAGGGGGTGCGAGCCGCAGCCGAGGTTGATCCTGCCGTTGCATTCTCGCGCGAGGCGTGCGAGTGCGGCGTCTCGCCGAGCGATCTTCGCGTCGACGTCCTGCTGCAAAAGTGATGCGTAGACGCGGAGGATGGCGGCGTGGCCCGCCCAATCCCGTGCTTGTGCCGCGAGCGCGTTCTCGGTGCTGTCGGACGAGATCAGAATCGCGTCGAGATCGCTGGCGCTCTGCGTTGGCTGGATGTTCAGGCCCAGCATCCGGCCTTGCCGGGCATCGTCGAGGACTGCCACGAGCTCGACGCCGCAGTCATCGAACATCTGGCGGCTGAGCCGGGCGGTGTGGCGGCCGGCGGGGAAGACGCCGATGCGGCGCAGGCCGCCGTGTGCGGCGTCTCGGAGCGTCCGCTCGATCATCGCACGCTGCACGTCGTGCGGCAAAGTTGCAGGAGCGACAAGGTAATGGCTCGGATCGTCGGTCGCCGTCGGTTGGGTGCTCGTTCGTGGCGCATCGGTGGCTTGAGTCGTCTCGGGGCGAGTCATGCGGACTTCTCCAGCACCGCGTCGCCGCAAACAAGGGCGTCGATGTTCGTGCCTCGGAAGCAACGGACGGCGTGTTCAACTGTCTCGACGATCGGTTCGCCGTTGTCGTTGAAGCTGGTGTTGAGCAGCACGCCGATGCCGTCACGGCGACGGATCTCGGCGAGGAGCGTGTGCAGGAGCGGGGTGTCGTCCTTGCTCACGGTCTGCAGGCGACCGCTGCCGTCGGCATGGGTGATCGCTGGGAGCTTTTCGCGGACGCTCTCCCGCACGGACGTGTTGAAGAGCATGTACGGCACCGGGAAATCGGCGTCGAAGCACTCCGCAGCGTGTTCCTGCATGGCGATCGGAGCAAAGGGGCGGAAGGCTTCCCGGTGTTTCACGCGGGCGTTCAGGTGGTCCTTCATCCAATCCGGTCGCGGCCAGCACAGGATGCTGCGAGCCCCCAGTGCTCGGGGCCCGTTCTCGCTGCGGCCCTGGAACCAGCCGACGATCTTGCCGGCGAGCAGCAGATCAGCCGTGCGAGCGATGACATCGCCCCGGCGTCCGCCTTCTGCGACGAGCAACTCCGCGGCGTTCCGCGCGGAAGCATCAGGACCGAGATAAACCTGGTTCTTCTGGAACGGCTGCGCACGCTTGAGGATCTCGTAGTAGCCGAAGAGTGCCGACCCGAGCGCGAGACCGGTGTCGCTCGCGGCGGGCTGGACGAACATGTCGTTGAGGAGTCCTTCGTGCATCAAGTCGTCGCGCACGGCGCGATTGGCGACGACGTTGAGGGCCACGCCGCCGGAATAGCCGAGTCGCTTGGCCCCGGCCTTGTTCATCGCGTGTCGAGCGAGGTGGACAACTGCGCGAGTCATCTCACGCTGGGCCCATGCGGCGGCGTCGGCGAAGTACGTGTCGGTTGGCGGCTCTTTGTCGCGCTGGGTGAACTGCATGCCCCCGTCGAAGTGCTCGCGGATGTACTCGGTCAGGTCGGTGTCGATGCCGCAGAGGACTTCGTCGGGAATCCGCGGGAAACGGGCGGAGTTCGGATCGCCGTAGGCGGCGAGGCCCATTGATTTGCCCGCGTGCATGTGACCGAAACCGAGGATGCTCTGGGTCACCCAGGCGTAGAAGAACCCGATGCCGCTGCGGAGCGAGACATCGACGCGCCGAATGCTGCGGCCCCTGCCGACGAACACGCTCTGAGTCTCGGCACGGTGATCGACGGTCTGGAGGCGTCGTGCATCGCCGCTGTGGGTGCCGTTGTAGTTGTCGTCGTTGCGCTGAAAGGTGTGGAGGGGGCCGCCGGGGCCGGTCTTTCCGTCGGCCCACGTGCTGCCGCGGCCGTCGATCACCAGCAGTGCCGCGAGCTTGCCGTCGAGCGGCCAGTGGGTGTTGTGCCAGGTGGTGGCGGCGTGGGCCAGATGGTGATTGATGTAGTAGCACGGGACGGATCCGAGTGAGCGGAAGAAGTCACGCTCGTCGTCGTCGGACCAGTGCACCCAGTCGCCTCCGGGAATGCGCTCGCACCAGGTGGCCCCGTAGGGCCAGACGGTCTTCTCGAAGACGACCGCGTTGACGTCGCGGGGCGAGAGGCCGGCTTCGGCGAGGCAGGCGGCGATCGAGAGCCGCGGAAAGGCTCTGGAGTGCTTGATACGCGACAGCCGTTCCTCGGCAAGCGCGACGCAGCGGAGTTCGCCACCCTGTTCGAACACGACCGCGGCGCCGGTGTCGTGACCGGGACCGAGTCGAAGACCAAGAACGGCGGCCATCAGGATCCTCCGGCAAATCGGGCGTGCCGCGGCGGATGGCCCGGCGAACGTCTCTCGATGTGCTATCGGCCCTGCGGCGCGGCAGACATAAGGGTTCCGGGCCACCGATGGCCGATAATCCATTCGCTTGTTGGGAATCCATTTGGTGGAGTCGGTTCGAACGTCGGTAGCCGCCTCAGCGAGCTGTGGCCACGCCCGGTGAGCCATCAGGTGCAGTATGACGAGAGAGCGGAGCAACCACCGAAGTACGACGCCGCCGCGGCGGGTCATGCTGCTCGCTCCCGAGGGCTTTGAGCATCACTTCGGATTGCTGCCGAATGCACTGGAGCGTCAGATTGATCGGATCGCCCTTGAGACATTGCAGCCGTACGCGCCGCTGCGTGTGTCGGACGCGATGGCTGACGCGTGCGACGCGATCGTGCATGTGGAGGGCGTTCTTGGGCGTGCGATCGGGGTGCGACGTGCCGCGGCACGAACGGGCACTCCGCTGGCGTTGCTGATGGACGGCGTGCTCGAGTATGCCAATACGTTCCTGAACGCAGGTGCGGGGTCCGCGTTCCTGCGGCCGGCGCCCGCGGACGTGGTCTTCTGCGCGGGGCCGCATGATCGGGCGATCCTCCGGGCGTTGGGCAACCGCGCCGTTGCGACTGGGTTGCCTCGGCTGGAGGCCTTCGAGACGCGAGTGCGGGAATCCACGGTGTGTCTTGGCCCGCGTGGATTGCTCGTTGCCACCGCGAACAACCCGTCGTTCACCTTTGGCGGTCGCGTGCGGCTGCTCAAGTCGCTCGATGGAATACGGACCGCTCTCGCGAGACGGGGTGTCCCCGTGCGATGGCGCATCGCCAGCGATCTCGCCGCGGACCTGGGGGTTGAAATCGATTCCGGTTCGCTTGCGGAGTCGTTGTCCGCGGTTCGCGGCGTGATCACCGCCGCATCGACGTTGGCCTTGGAGGCCATGATCGCCGGAAAGCCGACCGGGTTGCTCCATCCGCATCCGTGGCCGTTGTGGCTCCCCTCGGCATGGATGCATCGTGGTGATGCGCTCGACGGGATGGACGAGGACCGTGATCGCATGCGGGCCGCTGCGGCGGTGTCGGCGGCTGCGAACGCGGCAGCGGAAGCCTCGTTCGCACGTGCTGCGAAGGGTGTGTCGCGTTACGAGTCGTTCTCTGCCGGGGATCTCGTCGATTCCCTGCTCACGCCATCGCGCGAACTGCTCGCACTGCAGGATCGATGCGTGCGGGCTCTGAGCCGGCGCGGAGCGGCGTCGCGTGTTGCGGCGGCTTGCCTCGCCATGTCGAGTGGGCTTCGAGTTCGGGCCGGACGTGCGGCCGCCGACGCGGCCAGCGTTGTTGCAGAGGCGCGCGTTCCGGACAAAGCGCCGGGCGTGCTACGGGTGGTGAGTTGTATCGAGTCACATGAATCGAGCATTGGCGGCGTGTCCGCGTGGTCGGAGCGGATGGAGTCCGCGTTCGCGAGCGTGAGCCGACGCGGGATCGAGTGGTGGACGCTCTTTGTTGGACCGGACGCACCGCCCGCAACGGAGCGGCTTGCGGAGCGTTCGATGGCGAGAGCGTGTGTGGTCGATCCGACCGAGGCGCCGGCACTGCAAGCAGAGACGGTCGCGAACGCGATTCGAGATCTTGGGGCGGACATCGTGATTCCGAACTACGGATCACTCGCATTCGCCGGGGCGCAGCATGAGCGGGCACGCTCGCGCGGGCGAACGCGCGTTGTTGCCGTCGCCCACACGAACGATGAGGTGTATCGCGGCATGCTCGCGGGACACGCGTGCTGGGATGCGGGCGTCGCGGTCAGCGACGCGTGCGCCGCGTGGCTGGTTCCGATGGCGGGTGAGCGGCCGGTGCGGACCATCGTCTACGGTGTGCCGCACGCCCGGGCTCCGCGGTCCGCGATGGCGGGCCCGCTGAGGCTGGCATACGTGGGCCGCATCGTCGAGAAGCAGAAGCGGGTCAGTGATCTTCTTGTGCTGATGGCGGAGTTGGATCGCCTCGATGTCACCTATGAGTTCGACATCGTCGGCGATGGCGATGCGCTGCCAGCGTGGCAGCGACGGCTTGGTGAGCGCCATGTGCGAGGCGTTGTTCGAGTTCATGGGCCTCGGGAACTGGAATGGGTGCAGCGATTCTGGCCGCGGGTTGATGCGAACGTGATCGTTTCGGAGGCCGAGGGGACGAGCATCGCGATGCTCGAATCGATGGCGCACGGCGTGATTCCGTGCATCACCGCGGTTGACTCCGGAGCCACCGCGATCGTCCGCGACGGAGTCAACGGGATCGCGGTTGCGGTGGGGGACATGAAGGCGATGGCTGAAAGGCTGGCCGCGGTCGCATCGGATGTGCGCCTGCGGGGCTCGATGGCGGTCGCCGCGTACCGCACGATTCTCGAGAAGGGGCTCACGGTTGATGCCTGTGCCGCTGCATGGGATGCGTTCCTGCGGGACGTCGTCTCTGGCGGTGTGGTACGGGAGTCGATCAGCGATGCCGCGGTCCGATGCGTCGCGGCTCCGCCGACCGTCGGCCCGCTGAGTGAGGCCGACGCTGGACGACTCCTGGGCGAGGCGGGCTTCGACGTGCGGCCGCATGGCGGTCGTCGTGGCGAAGCGGTCGTGATTTCGGCGTCCATGCCGCATCCAGGTGCGGGTGCCATTGCCCAGCGGCGATCCGGCGGTGTCGCCACGGTGGTCTGTCCAACGCAATCGGATGAGAGCTGGACCCACTTTGGGGAGCTCTACGAGCAACTGGTTCGCGACGGTCGGAAGAGGATCGCCGCCTGGGTCGGCCGTGGTGTACCGCGATCGGTCATCGAATGGCTTGCGTCGCGTACAGCGCCGTTCGTAGGCTTCATTCGTCACGACGCGATGCCCGGCGCGACGCTGCTCGGGGCTCGGGTTCTTTCGCCCGATGCGGCGCGTCGCGAGGCGGTCGACGGTCTACTGGTGTGTGATCCTCCGGGTGAGCTGCAGGGGATAGTCGCGACGTACACGCTGCGTGCGGCGGGCGTGGCGGTCCGATCGGGAGTGACCGAACCCGAGCTGCTCTCGCAGGTCGATGATGTGTGCCGGCGTGTTGAGGAGAACCGACACCAGGGCGGCGGGATCTTGACCACGTGCGATCGGGGTGTGATTCCCGGTGCCGTCGTGATGACCGGGAAGTCGGCAGTGTCGGAACGACCGAGCTGTGTCGTGCTTCGCGGGACCGAGGACGATTTCGCTGTGTTTGCCGGCACCAAGCCTTGGCGGGATGGCGGTACGGAGGTCTTGTCTCTTCGCTTCTGTGTCGCTGAACTGTCATCGCCCGAGCGCTATGCGGCGGTCGTCGAAGGTCTGGCTCCTCTATCACCCTTTGCCATTTACGGCGGCGGGCGGCACACGGAGCGGTTGCTCAAGTACGCCGCGGTGCGAAAGCCGTTGTGGATTCTCGATGATCGCGGCGACGGGTCTCGCAGCGTTGATGGCGTGCCTGTGGTCTCGCCGCAGAGCGTTGAGGGCGACATGCCAGCGGTCGTCATCCTGTCCTCGCCTCGGCACGAGTCGCAGATGTGGATGCGATCCGAACCGTGGCGTGCTCGAGGCATTGAGACAGTGCGGCTCTACGGGGGCGACGGATCGGGGCTGTCGTCGCAGCTTTCGGCCGTCAACGGTTCGTGATCACGTGAGCAGGGACCACTGATTCGGCTCGTTGCGTGATGCGGCGAGCAGTCCCTGCCGCCAGAGGTATCGCTTCAGCAGGACCCAGGAATCTGTCAGTGCGGCGAGCGTTGCGGCAGCGGCGGCCCCGATGGGCAGCGGCGGTGTCTCGGCGAGGGCGAGGAACCGAGACTGCAGCCGCATCGCGTCGCGACGCTCACGCTCAAGGAATCGTTCGGCGTGATCAAGCTCGGCGCGATCGCGGATGTCACGTCCGAAGAGATCGCGGGCGAAGTCGGGGTTGATGCCGGCGTATGTCCAGGCGGAACGTCCCAGCAGGTACTCGCGGCGCAGGACGTCCGACGGCGCGTAGCGATGATCGTGAACAACGCCCGCATCGGGCACGAGTGCGAGCGTCGCACCAGCCCAGATGAGGCGATAGGCCAGTTCGATGTCGTCGTAGCCGTAGGCGTCGAGAATGTCCGGGAAGCCCCCGTGATCGCGTGCGAGCGATGTCGGTACCGACATGTTCAGGCCGTAGCAATCGCGATACGTGGGTGGGCGATCGGACGGCGGCGCGAAGAAGATCAGATTCGTCTGTTGCACGAGCTGGTCGAAGAGCGTCGGTGAGTCAACGGGCTTCCACGTCGCCGAGCCGCCGATCACTCGCAGGCCGGACGCATGTGCCTCGATGTGCCGTTGCACCAAGTCTGGCGCTGCTTCAACATCATCGTTCAGCGAAAGGAGGAGACGCCCCCGTGCGGAGTGGAGCATGCGTCGTCGGACCGCGATGTAGCCGATCTTGGGGAACTGCTCGACTCGGACCGCGGAGCGGATGGACTCGGGGATGTCCGAACTGGTCGGTGCACCGTCGCCGCCATCAACGCCGACAATGATCTCGAAGCGTGCCGCGGTCCGCTGTCCCGCGAGCGACTCGAGGCACCGGCGGAGCTTGTCCGGCCGGCGATATGTCGGAATGAGCACGCTGAGATCCATGTGAAGGCTGTATCGGCGTCGGGTAGCCCCGGCGTCCAAGAAGTGCGGCTTCCGTGCGGTAGTTGCCGATACTCCGACATGTCCGCTACCGACGGCAGCGCGATCGCACCAGACATTCGGATCGACACGATCCCGGGGATGTCGCGCGGTGCTGACGGGCGGGTCCGAGGCGTCGTTGTCTGCCGATCCGAGGTGGAAGTGGTGCGGCGGGTGCTCGCGATGGTGCCGCCGGCGTCGGACGGACAAGCGGCTCCGATCTACGTGCTGGATCGTGACGGGCGGCTGCCGCTTGATTCGGATTGGGGCGGTCGGGTGCGTTTGTTCCAGGGGTCCGAGGCGGACGCGGCGTTCCTGGCGTCAAGACGGTCGCGGATCGAGTGTGCGTTGCCCGAGTGCGTCGCGACCGTGCTCGATGGCGAGGCGCCGTTACGAGCCGAGATTGCGTCCGGTCTGCGTGCGATTGCGTCTGAGCAGTCGGCGTTGGCTGTTGATCTCGGTCGCGACCTTGCTGGCCGGGCGGCCCGGCGCGGGGTGGACTGGTGGCGTGACCGATTCGGCTTGATCATCGGTGGTGGCAGCCGCCGTGCGGGAAAGGTGCTTGTCATCACGTCTCGCTACTCGACGTTCATCCGGCATTCGGCAGAAGACCTCGTGGCATCGCTGCACCGCCTCGGCCATGAAGCAACCCTGCTGATGGAGCCGCAGGACGGCGAGACGTTCACTTCGATCGCGTATCTGCGGGCGATCGCGTCGATCGATCCGGACCTGATCGTGCAGATCAACTTCCCGCGATGGATGATGGGGCCGGCGGTTCCGCAGGGCTGGCCGCACGTGTGCTGGGTGCAGGATGCGATGCCGCACCTGTTCCAGGCCGCGAACACCGCGACTCCGCTCGACTTTGTGATCGGGCACATTTATCGCGAGGCCATGCTGCGGGCCGGGTACGCCAGTGAGCGGATGCTGGAGCATCCTGTGTGTGTTTCGGAGAGCAAGTTCCACCGAGCCGCTGCGAAGCCGGACCGGCGACTGGACTGTGACGTCGCGTACGTGAGCCACCGGTCGGAGTCGCCCGATGCGTTCCTGACGAGGTTCCTGCGGGAAAGTGCGATTCCCGCGTCGGCGCACCAGGCTGTGCATGCGGCGAAGCAGCAGATCGACTCGGTCATTTCGCGGTGGGGTACCGCCCCGGCGGCAAACGAGTTGCCCGGGCTGGCCGCATCGCTAGCGCGATCACTGGGGCGTGCTGGCGACCCGAAGGCCGCGGACGTGCTGTCGTATCGATTCGTGCGGCCGTACGCCGAGCAAGTGCTGCGGCACGAAACGCTTGAGTGGGCGGCGGAGATCTGCCGTACCCGCGGACTGACGTTGCGATTGTTCGGCCGGGGATGGGAGCGGCACGAAACGCTTGGCGAGTTCGCGGCCGGCTCCCTCGAGCACGGCGACGATCTGCGCCGGTGCTACCAGTTGGCCGCCGTGCATCTGCACGCGTCGATCGAAGGCTGCGGCCATCAGCGGATTGCCGAGTGTGCGATGTCGGGCGGTATGCCGCTCTGCCGTCGTTCGTGGACGGATTTCTATTTCAACGATTGGGTCGCGTCGCGGGAGTTCGTCCTCGCGGGGCGTCCCGCCGAGGTATATCTGAGCCCGTCGCGATGGCCGGCGCACTTTGTCGCGAATCACGTCGAACTGCTGCAGCTCGTTCGGAACCGTGACCGCATGGGGCCGAACCCGGCGGGGTGGGATCATGCGTATCTCCAGGGGATTTACGCCCAAGTCGAGAACTCGAAGGTCAAGCCGCACGACGCTCCTTTGCCACCGAGGCACGCTCGATCGCTGGCGGTCTTTGGTGATCCGCTCGAGGCGACGTTCTCGACTCGCGAGGAATTGGCAGATCGCATCGTGAAGGCCGCCGAACGCGGCTCGTGGCGTGAACAGATGAGTCAGGGCATCGCGAAGCGGGCGGCCGAGTGCGTCGGCGCGACGCGTTTTGCCGGCCGCATGATCGAACTGGTTGCTGCTGGCTTGGGCGTTTCGGCGTCGCTGCCGATGAGCGGTTATGCACTGCCGACGGAGGCCGTCGCGTGAGTACTCCGCTCCGCTTGGCGTTGGTGAGCCGCGAGTATCCGCCGTTCTTCGGCGGCGGCATCGGGACGTATGCGCGATGGATTGTCCCTGCTCTGGTGGACGCGGGCGTCCGGGTGCATGTCATCACCGAAGCTCACGATCAGACCAATCCGCGTGTCGAGTTCCACGGCCCGGTGACGGTGCATCGCGTGTCGATGGCGATGGGACGGGGGGGCTGGACCAGTGCGGCCGCACGATTCTCGATCAACGCGGCCCGCAAGATCGCCGCCCTCGCCGCGAGAGATGAGATCGATGTCGCGGAGTTCGCCGAGTGCGAGGGAGCTGCGGCGGCGCTGCTGCTCTTGCGGTCAGCGCTGCCGAGCGGCACGCCGGCGACCGTGGTGCACCTCCACACTCCAAGCGAGGTGCTTTACGAGCTGCGCTCGCTTTCGACGCGAGCGCTCGATCAGTCACTGGCGGCGTACTTCCTGATGGAGCGGCTTGCGATATGGCTGACCGATCAGGTCTGCGCGCCGTCACGCTTCATCGCCGATTGGGCGGTCTCGCATTACGCGCTCGCTCATCGCCCCGCGGTGATTCCGTACGCGATCGCGCCGGCTCCCGATGCTCCGCCGCCGAGCCAGACCAAGGACGTCCTGTATGTTGGCCGCATTGAGCCTCGCAAAGGCGTGGAGTCGTTGGCGGTCGCATGGAAGCAGGTTCTGGTGCGTCACGCAGAAGCGAGGCTCGTGCTCGCAGGCGCCGACACATCCGGCGCGCCCGACGGCGGCTCACTGAAGGCGTACTTGCTTTCGCTGCTCGACGAGCCGCAGCGAAGGACGGTGCAGTTCCTCGGGCGACTGCGGCCGGAATCGCTCGGCCAGGAGTACGCGAGGGCGGCGATCTGCGTCGTTCCAAGCCTCTGGGAGAACTTCCCGAACACCTGCATCGAGGCGATGCTGCACGCCCGGCCTGTCGTGGTGTCGGACAACGGAGGCATGTCCGAGATGATCGGCGAAACCGATGCAGGCTTGGTGTGCCGCGCCGGCGATCCCGTGTCACTGGCCGGCGCGATCAGTCGATTGCTTGCGGAGCCTGTCGGAGTGCGGGCGACCCGGGGAGCGAACGGGAGGCAGCGAATCCTGCAGATGTGCGATCCATCGCGTATCGCGAAGGCTCGCATGCAGATGTATCGCCACGCGATCGCTTCGTCCCGCGGGTCACGTCCGGCAGCGGACCGCGCGACGTCCGTGTTCGCCGAATGGAAGCGATGCGAAGCCGTCCTCGCCGGTGATGTTGCAGCGATGTCGATGCCGACGTTCGAGGGCGCGATCACGCGATGGATCTCTCTGGATCGAGGGAGTTCCGAGACGGTGGGGGCGCACGCATGAGCACGCTCGCCACCGTCATCATCACGCCGCACTTTGACGAGCCGTCGGACGATCGGGCGATGGCCGCGCGTGCGCTCGCGGCTGCGTGGTCGTCCGAGGGTGTCCGCACGACGGTGATCTGCCCGGAGACGGCTCTGCCACCCACGCTTCGGCCGGGAGCGATGCTTGAGATTCAGCGGGTCGAGCTGCCTCGGGGCGAGAACGCGTCGTTCTGCGTGCGAGCGATGATCGACGCCTGGCATCGGGAGCGGCGGCGTCCTCTTGTGGCGATCCACTGCGTGGATGACGCCCGATCGCTCATCGCTGCGAAGTTCGCATCCATGGCGGGGCTTGTGGCGGCACCGGTGGTGCATGTTCGTGTTGGTGTGGCTGCCGATGAGCGCGACGCCGCGGCGGACGCACTGGCCGATGGCGTCATGGTGTTTTCCGGCGCCACCTCCGAGCGAGACGACGCCGCGATCATGTCTTTGCCCGCTCTTCCCCGGCTCTGGACGCCGCCCGCGGCGGCGCGCGTTTTCGCCATCGCGACCACCATCGCTGAGGCTCGGCACCGCGACATCGCGGCGGCACTCGCTGCCAGCGGCGCGGCTGCACAGGGCTGGAGTATCGCCGCGTCCGGCCCGAACGCGCGATGGATCCTCACTGATGCAGCGGCGGCCGACTCCGAAGGGTCCGCGTGCGAGTGTGTTGCAATTATCCCCGATGGTCCCGCCTTTCCGGCGGTAGCGCTCCAGTCGATCGGGCGCGGCGGGCTCGCCATCGTGCACGCCGAATCACCTCTGGCGTCCGCGTTGCCGTCGTGGCTGCGAGATCAGATCGTCTACAGCGACGTCGCGAGCCTCTCGACCGTGATGCGGCGTGTCGCGACCGCGACGGCCGCGGCACGCGGCGTGTGGCAGCAGGCGTTGGCGAGCGCGTTGGTGGTGTCGGCATCCTCGTTCGTGCAGCAGTCGCGTCGGTTCTGGCGGGAGCTGCGGCGGACACACGATGCGGCGGCGGTCGCCCGGATTTGGAAGTTGGTCGAACGCGAGGCCGAGCCCGGCCCGCTCTTGCTGGAGGCCTCGAGGTGATGCGATCCGATGCCCTCATCGTGCGTGCAGGTCCCCGCAGTGTTGAGCTCACAGTGAGCGACTCCAGCTTGTGGACCCAGCTTCTGGGCCGATTTCCGGTGCCGCGGGAGGGATCGATCGATCGGTTGCGGGACGCATTTGCGGACGCGGCGCCTCTCGATGCGGTGACCTTATCGGGCTGTCCGTCCGCTTGCCTGCTTCCGATTCTCTGGCTTCGGTCGATGTGGCTTGCGCCGGATGCCAAGGTGACCTTGGAGTGGCATCGGGTCGAGGATCCATCGGCATCACCCGGCCGTCAGGCCGCCGGGCGTCTGGCTTGCTTGCTTGGCAGCGACGTTCGGTGCGCTGACCCGGCGAAGGCCATGAAGTGGTGGGGCTGGGACGGCCCCTCAACGCGATGGAGCGACAACGCGCTCGAGGCGTTCGATCTGCTCACGAACCTTGTCGATTGCTGGGGCGGCGCGGATCGCTACGCATCTCCGGCCGCGGGCTGGTGCGAGGCGGCCCGGAAGGCGATCGCGACATTCCAATCGCTGGGCATGAAGCGGATCGCGCTCTACGGCGCGGGGACGCACACGCGTGCGATCGGCGAGGCGCTTATGGATCCGGGTGTGGAGATCGTCGGGATCATCGACGACGATCACCGTCGCCACGGACAACGGTTGTGGGGGTTTCCCATCATCTCCCCAGCCGCGGCACTGGAACTCAAGCCGGACGCGATCATCCTCTCCGCGAACTCCTTCGAAGACCAGCTTTGGGAGAAGACCGCTGCCCACCGTGCCGCGGGCATTCGCGTGGCACGCCTCTACGGCGGTGCCGAGCCCGCCGCGGCCTGAAACGCCAAGGTCCGAGAGCCTGCCGGATTGTCCAAAGAAGGGTCCGCAAAGGACCGATATCTGTCGATACACCCGCGTGCGACCCGAACACGTCCGTTCGGGTGGCTGCCGCGTGAGAACGACCGCGCCGCGACCGGAGTTTTGATGTCAACCGCGACCCACCGCCTTCGTGAACGACTGACCCCCGCGCCGCTCGTGAACGCGGCTGGCCAGATCATCGAGCCCGGCGAGGCGTCGCCCTTCCCGGTGGCACATCGCGTTCCGACCATGCTCAGCGAGCGAGAGCTGAACTATCTTCATTGGCTTGGCTCCACCGTGCCTGCGGGCGGACAGGTTGTCGAACTCGGCAGCTTTCTGGGCGGGTCCACGGCGGCGCTCGTCGAGGGCATGCGTTCTTCCGGTCGGTCTCACCACCCTGTCCTCGTGTATGACGCATTCCTCGCGCCCGACAGCGAAGCGTGCGTGAACAGCTGGTGGATGAAGCCCTTCGGACTTCGCGCCGGTGAGAACTTCCGATCAAAGTACGAAGCTCTGCACGCCGCGCGGCTTGATCGGATTGCCATTCGCGAAGGCTGGATTCCCGAGAACGCGGATACGCCGACCCAGCAGCGGGTGTATGCCGAGCAGCGACCGATTGATGTGCTGTTCGTCGACGCCGCCAAGTCGTGGGGCGTGCACCGCACGATTCTGCAGGCCTTTGCCCGCCACGTCAAGCGCGGCGGCGTCGTCGTGCAGCAGGACTTCCTTGATATCCAAACGCCGTGGCTCCCGATCCACATGTGGCAGCTGCGGGATCTCTTCCGTCCCCTCGATCACGTCAAGGCCTCGCCCTCCATGGCCTTTGAGTGCATCGCCGATCCGAGCCGGCGTGTCGATCAGGCATGGGATCTGGAACGCTTCCGCGACCGCGACCTGCGAGAGGACACGTGGAACCGGGTGATCTCGTACTGGTCCGGACTCATCGGGCCGGCCGCCGGCTTCCTGCACGGCCATGCCGCGAAGCACGCCGCACTTGTCGGTGACTACGGCGGCGTGCTCGGTGCCGCTCGGCGTTACGAGGGGTGGCTCAACTCGCGGGACAGCGACGGCGTGTACGCGACGCCAACCTGGAGCGAGATTCTGCACGGGTTTGCAGCTGCGGAGCCCGCGACGACGGCCGCTGCGATCCGAGACCTCGCCGCGGAGAGCGATGTTCGCCGCTCGCTGCCGCGGTACGCGTCGCAGAGCAGTGCGACGTTCCTTTCCTACGACATGCGTTCGTCCTATTGGCACGCGTTGATCGAGCGGCTGAAGCAGGCGGGCACGACGCGGATCGCGCTGTTCGGAGCCGGCGCACACACGGAGTGGCTGCTTCGGTCGTGGTGGCCTCAGCACGCCCAGGGAATCTCCATCGAGTGCATTCTGGACGACCACGCCGCCAAGCGGGATGTTCTGGGCGTCGCGGTTCGCAGGCCGTCGGAAGCCGGGATCTCGTCACGGACGGCGATCGTCCCGTCCTCGGATGCGCACGAGGAGACCATCCTCGCGCGGGCCGGCGAGATGTTCGGCGCGACGCACGCGATCCTGCCGGTCTACACGTTCGAGCGCCGGGCCGCGGCGGTGCACGTGCAGTGTGCCGAGCCCCAGTTGATCCGGATCGACGCACGTCATCTCGAAGCCGAAGCGAGTCATCGAGCTGCACTGGGTCTTCCGACCCGACGCCCGTGGATCGAAGCGTTCTCGCAACGCCTTGGTGTGCCGAGCTGGGTCAAGGGGTACGTCAATTACCGCGATGCGCAGTTCCTGTGGGACCTTGTCGAGGCCGTTCGTCCCGACACGATCGCCGAGATCGGGACCGCCTCCGGCGTCTCGACCGGGCTACTTGCCGCGGCGTCGGACTACTTCGGCGGCACGACGCGGCCCCGGGGCATGGTGCATTCGTTCGATATCGCCGATCGCTGCTACTTCGACCAGACCCGTCCGGTCGGTTCGGCCGCACTCGAGGCCCTGCCGCAGCTGCGGGACCTTATCGAGCTCAATCCCTGCCGCACCGCGATCGATGCGGCCCGACGCTTCGGTGTCGGCGAGATCGACCTCGCCTTCATCGACGGCGATCATCGCCATCCGACACCGACACTGGATTTGCTGGCGTTGCTCTACGCCCTTCGCCCCGGTGCGTGGGTTGTCCTGCACGACATTGAACTCACCGAGGTGGCCAAGGTCTCCCGCGCCAACGGCAAGCTCGACTGGGACGTGGTGACCGGTGCGGAAAGTCTCTTCCATCGCTGGCCGTTCCAGAAAACGCAGCCGCAGCACCCCGATGCCTGGGCGAACAACATCGGTGCGATCAAGCTCCCGATGAACCCCGGTGACGCCGTGTCATTCCTTCTCGAGCACCTGAAGGAAGCGTGGGAGATTCCTGATGCGGCCCCCGCGATCCATGCCGCGCTGCGCTCCAAGGCCGCATGATGCTGGCC
>ERZ1066133.339-NODE-339-length-23108-cov-8.586041_pt1 | contig 23108 bp, 12 predicted proteins | sample MGYA00382780_ERZ1066133 | MGnify/ENA primary metagenome ERZ1066133 (study PRJEB33369, sample SAMEA5778363) | biofilm metagenome | biome: Industrial cooling water; feature: Water cooling tower basin; material: Biofilm | place: United Arab Emirates | collected... | reverse complement strand
CCCGCTACCCGGGCCATCGATCGGCACGCGGGGGTAACTCGAAGCCGGATCGACCATGCCCCACGCCAAATTCAGCGGACTTCACGACTTCTGTGCGACTTTCTTGGTGACGGTCCTGATTGCTTGCCTTGCATAGGTACCTGCATCCGCGTTCCACAGCACTGATGTATCCACAATTCCGTGGCATTCTGGATAGGAATGGTCATAATGCAATCTCGCTACAAATCACAAGAACTCGCTCAAAGCCCATTGCAGCACCCTCCGGAATCAAGTAGGTTACCTTGAACCCTTCAGACCAAGGAGCAAGGACCCCATGAACATGTTCTCCCGAACCAGGTTGTTGCTGACTCGCCTTTGTACCGTGGTGGTACTCGCCACTTCGATCCCGAGCTCCCTCACGTTCGCGCAATCTCCCCCGCCGGATGAAAGCATTCCTCCGCTCATGGATGAACCCGTGCTCGTGCCCGGAGGCGAGTCTGGCACTTCACCGGAGGTCGTCCGCGGAATGTTCTGGCCGGCGTTCTTTGGCCAACCCTATTCGGAGGGACAGTCATCTATCTGTATCGGCTGCGAGCAAACACAGGGACGGCACGATGCGTACGTCGTCGGCCCGGTCGGATCTGCACAACCTTTCAGAAAGTTCGGCTGGTTCATACCCCTTTCCACTCCGGTTTCGGTGACCTGGATTCCGGATAGCACCAGGTCTGAAACTGGCGTCATAAGCAACGTTACGTACACCGCGAACCAATCCAGCCGAACCAAAGCCGTGGCGGCCTTGCTCATTAGCACCACAGGCAATTGGAGCGTGGTCACCGGCACGATCGACGAACTCGATACGTCTCTCACGACGCCAAACGGCGGAACGCAGTACACGCAGAGTCTCTTTTCGATCTACGCGACCCATGCCGACCCCACCGACGCGACGCAGTGGGCCGCTGACTTTGCCACCGGAGCACTGTTCGATCAAGACATCTTCCGCCCTGGTCCTTCGGGCGGAGAACAGGGGGGTGAACCGGACTACGCTGGATACGCGGATTGCAAGCTCGCCGCCGAGATTCGTAAGAACGATCGCATCTACAACGCTGGCCTTACTCGTGACAATGGGATTGCTGCCCTGAATCTCACGCAGCGCATGCTCTTTGTGGGAGGTGCCGCGGGAGCAACCGGAGCAACAATTGGCGGCGTCGTTGGTTCATCTTGCGGCGCCGGGACGATTCCGGGCATCGCCTATGGAGGAGTCGGCGGGTTCCTGATCGGCTCCATTGTCGGAGGGATTTCGTATGTCGAGGCGAAGGACCGCCTACACCGCGCCTATCGACAGGCGGTCGCCAACGCGAGGTTGGCATATACAGCTGACGTTCAGGCGTGCAAGACCCGCTTCCGCATTCCGATGCACTACGATTGAACTGTGAAGTCTCTACGTGTGTGCGTTGATTCAGTCCGCGGCTTGATCGTTCCAGCGGTCCCAGAAAGATGGAATGTCCCAACGGTGGCAGCACGAATCTCTCCGTGTTCCTCGAGCCTTGGCAAGGCGCTGCGGGCCGTTCACATCCACTCAGTGGGTTGGTCCGCTTCTGGCACTTCTCACGATCATTCTGGGTGCATTGGCGGTGCAGCTGCACTTCAGTCGATCCGCACTCTCGCTCCCGGTGCTTCTCGCTGACCTTGTAATCGTTGCAACAGCCGTCGCTCTTGAAGTTCTGGGACAGAAGCGACGCAGAGATTTCGAGGCCACGGTGCGAGAGCACCGCGGTCTCGTTTGTACGGAGTGCGGGCACCCGCACGATCGGGACGAAGAGATCGTCCGGTGCCCGGAGTGCGGTGCCGAGTTGGACGTGGCGAAGGCGCGGGCGTCGTGGGCGTCGGCGATCAAGGGTGCGAACTTCCAACCGCCGCCACCGCCCCGGTAGCGTCCTGCCGGATTGCCACGAAGGCCGCATGGCACCCGGTTCCATGATTGAACAACGTTCGTTGAAGAGACGAAGGCCCTCCCTTGCGGGAAGCGGCCTTCGTTGGGGTGGGGGCTTGGGGCTTGGCGACCGGCACGGTCGTGCCCACCGCCGTGCACATGAGTATACGAATCACGTCCGCTGTTGGCGGACCCGCTCGTCCGGCAGCCCCCGCCAATGGGAAACCCACCGCCCCGCTACCCGGGCCATCGATCGGCACGCGGGGAAACATGAGAACGCGATCGGCGCGACAACAAGTGAACTGGAGTCAAATGAGCCAATTCGACGTGGCGAGAGCGCAATGCGCAGTGACGGAATCGGGCGATCCACCCGCTTCTTCGCCGCGGCGTCTCTGAGTTTAAATCAACTACATCAATGAAGGACGGGGCACCATCAGATGGCAGGCCCTATCCGATCCCACTCAAGGCTCTCGACAGCACTCATCGAATCTTCGCGGCTATGCCCGAGTTCGCCGCAATGCGCCCCGTAGGGCTTGAAGGTCCATGCGGCTGCTGGGGTGGTTCGCAAGATTCCTTGCTTCCCCACTTCGGAACTCTTCCTGGCTCTTCGCGTAGCCTTCTTTCCCAGCTTTCAAGGTCCAAGCCCTTAGCCAGATCGATGGCCCTCTCGACGGAGTCGCGAACACCACAGTCCTTCAGCGGGACTGGGTCGGCTTGTGCAATTGTGTGCCTCATGAGGGTTCCGCCTTGATCAGCTTGCCGATTAGGGTCGCGTCTTCCAAGAAAGGAAGGAGCCGGTCTGCGACTTCTTCCTGCTCCGTAGTAAATGCCTCAGTCTTTAAGCCAAAGCTCTCCGCTTCTTGCCGGTCGATCACGAACCCGTGGTCCGGGTACTTTTCGACCAAATGCCGTGCGATCTGTTGAGCTTTTGATGGCGGATACTTGGGTTGCAGAAGCCGCGTCGCGTACTCCTCCGCGATCTTGAGGGCTCGCGACGCCGCGGTGTACCGCACGGGATCAGTCTTGTCTAGCAGTGGCTTTGTCAAGTCTGCGGCAAAGTGAAGGACTTTCGGAAGCAGCGTATCCAGCTTCTTTCGGGTGCGGGGAAGCAAATGCAGCATCGAGCGGTCGGCCACTTCCAGTGCGAAAGCATTAAGGCGCTCCAACGCCTGAAATTCGTCCAGCGCTGACCGCCATTCTTCTGACTCGTCATCCCTTAGCTGGGCGTCGAGAGGCCCGAGCTCCGCCTGAACACCCATTTTGATCGAGGACGCACCGAGTGCGAGCAAAGTGCCTGCGCTCTTCGCGTACCGCGGAATCACCGCCACGAATCCCCCGCAGTGGCGGCGAAGCAGGGTCGCGATCTGATACGCCGCCTTTGCCGAGCCACCGGGAGAGTCAATCAGCAGCGCGACCTGCTGTCCCTTCGGTAGCTCGTGCTTGCTCATCAGCAGCAAATCGTGAAGTCCGTTATGGATCTCGCGTGTTCCCTTTTCCGTTCCGTGGACAAAAAGCCAAAGAGGCATCCCCAAAGCTGCCTCCATGTCCTTCAAGGCGGTCGCGAATTCCGAATCAATCTGGCGACCAATTCCGGGGACAATACTGGCTGTCAATTCGAGCGGTGGCGGGGGCACTGTGTGTACGCCCTCAGGTGTCGGGTCACTCGCAGCCCCGCCAGAACTTCCGGGGACGGCTGACCCTTTGGCCTCAATCTCCGAGGTTGGTTTCGGAGGGCTCGTCGCTTCTTGGGAAGAAACTTCAGCGATTTCGGCACCGGTGGTCGTGGGCATATCGCTCAGAGTATAAGACGCCGCATCCGGCGGGGAAATGGTCGGGAAAAGGTGCTACGCCGCCACCGTCCCCGTCACCACATCGCTCCACGGCCCGACCACGCCGCCCGGCGCGACCCAGCGCAACATGTAGACCGCGGTTTTTCCGCCGTCTTCGGACTTGAACACGGCCTCGGCCTCGCCGTCGGTGGCGAGCGTGAGGTAGCTGAGCGCGTCGGGGTTGGTGGGGGTTGGCTGGCCGGGGTTCACGAGCGTGAGCCGCACCTCCGCGCCGATCGCGCCCGCGGGTTTGGCCTTGCGGGTCGGGGTGGATTCATCCGAGAAGCGGAGCGTGTGCTTCAAGCGCTGCGCGACCCCCACCTGCGCCACGGGGCGGGTCTTCGGGGCGGCGGTGGGGGTGCGGGTGGGCTTCGCGACCGTGATCCCCATGTTCGCGCGGTCGGAGTCGGTGGTCAGCGGGTACGCCTGGATCGCGCGGGCGGCCTCACGCGCGACCTTCTCGAACGTCGCGCGGGCCTCGGCCTTGGCCGCGGCCGCCGCGGACGCGGCCGCCTGCGCGGCGATGTGCGTGGGGTACGCCTGATTCCACGCGATCTGAGCGGTCAGCAGCTTGATCGCGAGTTCCTCGCTGATGAGGTTGTTGATCAGGAAGTCCGCCGCCTGCTGAGCGAAGTTCTGCTGCCAGGTGTTGAAGTCGCCGTCGGGACGGGGGACGAACTCGGTCTTGGCGCTGGGCATGGGGGAGGTCTCCGGGGAGGGAGAGATCGCAAATCGCAAATCGCAACGGGTCAAGAGGAGAGTGCAGATCGCAAATGGCAAACGGCAAAGGGCCGAGAGGAAAATGCAAGTCGCATATCGCAAATAGCAAAGGGCCAAATCAAGGCATGCCATCACGGGGTGTCTTGATTTGCTATTTGCTCATTTGCCATTTGCTATTTCCGCCTTCGTCCTTCGCCCCGGGTCTCTTCACTCCCGGCCCCCGAATGCCCGCCCCGCGGCTCCGGACGCCGCAGATTCCAGCGCACAACTTGCCGGTGATGCATCGCCATCGGTTCGTGATGCATCGCCAATCCGTCGTGGAGCATCACCAGCACGTGGTGGAGCATCACCGCCGCGTCGCGGAGCATCACCGCCGCGTCGCGGAGCATGACCGGCAAGCCGCGGAGCATCACCGATCACCGGTGATGCACCACCACGCTCCCGGACGCTCCCGCCGCCGCGCCCCGCCAGCCCGCTCCGGCCGGACGCCGCGCCCGCGCCGCCGCCCGCGGCCCCAGCCGACGCGGCCACCGCCGCGGTTCGCACCGCCACTGCCGCCGCGCCCGCCACGGCCAACAACGACCAGGCCGCGATGCAGAAGGCCGAATCGCTGCTGCGCGAGGCCCTGAACGCGGACCTCTATTTCGGCCCCGCCCACAACAACCTCGGCGTCATCTTCCTCCACCGCGACGAGCTGTACGAAGCCGCCGCCGAGTTCGAATGGGCCCGCAAGCTCATGCCCGGTCACCCCGACCCGCGCGTCAACCTCGCGTTCACGCTCGAGAGCGCCGGCCGGATCGACGACGCCATCGCGACCTACCGCACCGCCCTGGAAGTCCTCCCCGACGACATCGCCGCGATGCAGGGCCTCGCCCGAGCGCAGGTCCGCACCGGCCGACGGGACGAGCAGACCGCGCGGCTGCTGTCCGAGATCGCGATGCGAGGGGAATCTGCGGCGTGGCGCTCCTGGGCACGAGAGGCGGCGTTCAGTCAAGCGTCGGGTCGGTGATGGTTCGGCGCGCGGAGCGGGCCGGGTCGGAACGTGATGTCCGATCGGATCACATCGTTCAGGGTGGCACCCAGCCGGGTGCCGGAAGAGGGGTTCCGCATGAGTCGCACAGCGCAGCATCAGGTATCGGCGTCTCGGGTCGGTCGGATCGTCGGTGCAGTCGGGGTGGCGGCCGCCCTGATTCCGGCATTCGCACGGCAGGCGTCGCAGCCGCCAACCGGTATCCCCATCCGCGTGCCGAACGACGTGGCCGAGCTCGGCTCGGCGGCATACTTCGAGCCGGTCCATCCGGTTCCCTCGAACAGCTCCGGGACGCCGCCGGAGATCAGGCATAAGCCCGGAAGGACGCGAGCGTGGGCCGCGTACACCGCCGGTCCACTCTCGGGTCACGATGTCATCACGGATCTGATGCACACCTGGCGATACTACGAGGACGGCATCACGCGATTCTTCGATGGTGGCGGTTTGGAAGCCGGTGAACTGAACTGGATGCCTTTCAACCTTGGGCTCCTGGAGGCTCCACTCCCCGGCGACTTCATGCCGGTTGGCGACACGATCGCCGATGGCTCCGCGCCGCTGCTCCCCGCGACGGAGAAGTTCAAGCCGCTCTCCTGGAACGGAATCAGCCGCGCAACCCTGCACGAATCCGTCGACCTGGTCACCGGAGTACCGCTCGTCGAGACGAACGACCTCGTACTCCCGTTTGGAGGCGCCGAGTTCCGGCTGAACCGCACACGCTCGGCGAATCGCCAGAACACAGGCAAGACGTTCCGGAACGAGATCGGTGTGTCGTCGGCGGACACGCGCTGGTGGGACTGGGTCGGTCAGGGCTGGATGATGAGCGAGAACCCGATTCTGCTCATCGACAGCCGCGTGGCGGACGTCGTCGGCGATGGCGCACCGCGCACGTGGTTCTGGCTCGACGCCCACCACTCCATTCCGTTTGACTGGGTGAGCGACAGCGAGGTTGGGACAAACCCGAACGGTCTGAAGGAAGCCTTCGGCGGGTACGACGCCGCTCCGCGCTATCGCGCGACGCTCCGCGCCCTCCGCGGGGGCACGGTAAAGGTCCCGAGCACCGCGTCTTCGAATCCGGAAGCACCACGGCGCATCGGCGCATTCGGCGGTGCGCCTCATCCAAGCGCACACATGGCCGGGAACTGGATGCCCGGGTACTACCCCGACACATTCGAGGTCTCCCTCTACGACGGCGCCCTGACGTACGTCTTCGATCCGATCTACGAGGACGTCCCGACCTGGCCCTTCATCTGGCCGAATCAGGACGAGATCGACCTGCATCGCCAGCCGCCCAACGAGAACGCGAGCATCTACCCGCTCATCAAGTACTCCTCGTTGCACGGCCGACCGCTCCTCCCGGGTTCGCTCGTCAACGAACAAGGGTCGCCGCCGGCGAATCCGTCCGACACGCGGGTGTATGCGACGCAGAATCAGCACCCGTGGCTTCCGACCGCCCTGAATGCCAGTGACGTCGTCGGCCGTAGCGGTTCAGGATTGGGGATGCCCTATTACGGGCTTCTCCGTGAAATTCGAGATCGGCAGGGCAATCGGGCCGTGATGGAGTACGCGACTGTCCTGGAATGGCCGAACCTCGCCGGGCCGCCGGTCCAAAGCACCTCTCAGAAGGGCGCGCTGAGCCGCGTTCAGTTGTTCCCCGCAGGTCAATCGACTCCAGCATGGACGCTCGTCTACGCGTACCGGCTCGTGCCGCGGGCGCGCACCGCCGCTGCCGGCCCCTACAGCGACATCACGGAGCAATCGTCTTCAACACCCCCTCCGCTTCACGAGGGAGAATACGAGGTCACCGGCCTCGGTTGGCCGGGGCAGCATTGGCACAGCATGTCTGCAGAAGCGAGGGTGGCTTGGTCCGACCCGGTGCTTGAGTGCGTGTACGTGTTCGACCGTGATGTCGAGACACGCGGCATAACTCTAATGCGACCGCCGGAGGAATCGCTTTGGCCGGCCGGGAGCGCGACAGCGAGACGGTGGGCGACCGACGCCGATGATCTGTTGGCCCGCTTCCAAGCTGGCAACGCAGGGATTGAGGCTCTCTACGCGAAGAGCGCCGTCCCGGGTCCGGCCGACATCAAGAACCGCTCGGATTGGACGTTCCGCGTTCGCTACTGGTACGCGTCGACAGACCTCCCCAACGGATACGTTGCCGACGATACCGGCACGGGAATCCCTGAAAATGTGGCCCAGACACCAGGAAACGTCCGGTACCTCCAGGGCGTCCGCTCGCACCCGCTGCTCGTCCGAACGCAGACCCAGATGCGATCCGGAACCGAGCTGAGAACCTTGCAGAATCTGGTGTATCAGTACGAGTCGTACGGCCCGTTCCATCACACGCGCTGGCTGCACTCAGTGTTCGACGATGCAGGCATGGAACGGATTCATCGCAGCATCCGCGAAACGTCGCCGGCGACCCTCGAACAAACCATCCAGGACCTCGCCTCCGGCAAGTCCGGGCGCAGCTCGATCAACGAGTCGGAATGGAGCCTCGGGTTCAAGAGCACCAACGACGGGCAAGCGACGACGATCGTGCCGGCTTCGGCCTACCGCGACGCGGCACGACTCTGGTTCGGAAACGCCGGACCCGGCGGCGTGTGGCAAGACGACGGCGAGTCCCTCACACTGCTCGGCCCCGGCGGTGACGTCCTCAGCGGATTCGCCAAGCCCGACTTGTCTCAACTCGCCACAGATGGCCTGATCCCTGAGCAGCCCAACGAATACTGCGCCGACAGCGTCGCGGGGACCGTTGCAGCCTTCTCGGCGTTCGATCCGGCACTCGGAAAGCGCCGCCACTATCGCGTGCACCGGCTGATCCGGGCGCCCGGCGCGATCGCCTCCGCCGCGCCAGGTCTCTTCGACGCCGGCGAGTGGGGTGGAACCGCCCAATGGGCAAAGCCCATGCGCTCGATCTTCTCGAACCCCTACAAGTGGCACGCGTACGCCAGCGCTGGTGAATACGAGTGGCCCACGATGCAAGCACCGCTTCATTGGCTCGAGGACCCCACGCCCGGGACAAACGCGGCGGTCTCAACCAAGTCGCCGACCACAATTGAGTACGACAAGCACCGTTGGGTGACCATCATCGACGAGTTTCCGACCTGGGACAGCGCTCGCAGCGCCGGCCCGACCACGGTCAGTGGCAAGGGATCCTTCTTCGCCGGACAACTGTCCCGCCGGATCATCGGGCTCAGCCCCGCCGGGAACGTGCTCTGGGAGAAGACCTTCACGCTCCGTGGCGACCGCTTCGACGAGGGCGGCGACACCGGTCTCAACGAGTCGTACGTTTACAAGACCGGCAAGCAACTCATCAGTGAGGTCTGCCCGACAGTCGATCCGGAGACCCTACCGGAGACCGTGAAGTCTGAGTTGTTCCTCGTGCAGAAGCGATCGGTCGGATGGGCCGCCGCCCCGCTCGACGGTGGCCCCGGCCCCGGGCCGTCTTCGTCCCCGACGAGTCAAGTCAAGGCCGCGGGCCTCATCTGGAACTACGAGTATCGAGACGAAACGACGCGCCAGCTGCCTGCAGCGCCTTCAGAGTCGCCGGATCCGGACGCTCTTCCGTGGGGCGAGCGCATCAAGCCCTTCGCGGAGTCCATCCAGTTCGGCAACAGCTCCAACGCGAGCCGTCGATACACCTCGCAGACCTTTTACGACCAGAACGATCCGACCGTTGTTCTCGGCACGGCTCAGTTCACCAAGCCACGTGCGCAGCCATTCCAAAAAGGTGCCGATGGCCTGACGGAGGCGCTCGACGACGTTGACGCGATCGTCTCGCGGTCGATCACGAAGCGCTATAACGACGGCGAGGCGAACGCCAAGACCGTTACCGTAAGCGTCTCGCCGCCGCGCACCGCGCAGCCGGGCGGAGCGCTGATGGCCGACATCAGCATGTCGATCACCAACGCGTCGGGCAATACGGTGTGGACAATCGCCGCGTTCGTTCCATACCCCGGCGAATTCGTTGATCCCGATGCGATCAGCCTCGGTTCGAGTCCCGACGCTCGCGTCCGTCTCACCTATCACACGTTCGATAATCTGGGCCGACCGACCAAGACCATCGACGACGTCGAGTCCGATGTATCCCTGATTCCCAACGGTGAGACCGACTTGGTGGAGGGCGACGATCGGACCCTGCTGCCCGCCGGAATCGTCCGTCGTGCCGGTCCCGGCGGATCGCCCGCTGCCAACCTCACCACCACACGCGACTACAACGACGAGGGGCTTTCCGATCTCGTCATGCCCAACGGCAAACGCTGGGCACGCCGAATCGAGCGCGAAAGGCCCAACCCCGACCCGGCCTTCAACGAAGGAAAGCCCTTCGATCGCGTCCACACGATGTACGACCTCGCGGCAGTCGGCGAACCATCCGAGTTCACCTTCTCAACAACCCAGCCAGGGAGCGTCGTCGATTGGTCCCGGTACACCGGAAAGTCGCCCTACATCCGCAACGACGCCGACCGCAGCGAGATCAAGATGCTGCGACAGGCCCAGGTCCGCTACCTCTCAAACGTTTGCTTCGATCAATCCGGCTTCACAACGAACCCCGATGTCGAACTCATGGGCCCGAGCGAGTTCGTGTACGACTCGGCAGGTCGCTCCGTCGCTGCCGACGCTGTTGAGTACGACGCCAACGGTGTCGCCACGACCTACTCCGCCGAGATCCTCGACAACGCCGACCGTGTCAGCACCTTCGAGTGGGATGGCACGTTTACCCGTCGCACCCGCAACGCTCGCGGCCAGATCGTCCGAACGTTTATCGGCACCACCGCCACTAGGAAGTCTTTAGCGTGGGATAACGACCTGCCCGGCTCCAACCCGGATCCAGGGGCTTCGTCTTCGAGCAACGGTTCCGACACGTTCGACATGCTCCTCCGCGAGCGCGTCGAGTTTGGAACCCATTGGTCCAACGCGCTGCAGCGCGTACGTCAGTGGTCGTATCTGGAAACACCGACAGACTGGTCGCCCGAGCAACGTGCCCCGTTCGGGCCGGCCCCGGCGGACGATCCGCACGGCACGGTCACTGAAACCCGGTTCGACTGGCGAATGCGCCCCGTCCGCGTCGACACCTTCGGACCCGAGGGCTCGAACGCCGAACGCCCGCTCCAGAGTTCGCGTCTCACCTTTCTCGATCACGCCGACCGCGTCGTGCTCGAAGCCACCTACGCGACAGGCGCCACGCCACCCGCGGACATCGACCCGTCCGTCGCGCCGGGCGCCGACCTGCCATCGCCCTCGACGGACTTCTACCCGTCGCCCCCGACGCCCGCCGCCATCCTCAGCGCCACCCCTGCGCCCGCATCGCTCACCGAGACCATCTACTTCCCCGACGGCAGCGTCAAGGAGCGCCGCACCTATCGCACCCCAGGGCCCGGTTACACATTCTCAGGTTCCGCTCAGTTCCACGCCGAACGGTCCTTCTACGGCTACGGCGGCAAGCAGACCTTCTCCCAGCGGCCCGAGTCGCCGGTCCAGATCACCACGCTCGATAACTTCGGTCGCGTCATGCGCGAAGCCACCGTGATGCCTCGCGCCGACGGTACGAGCACGCTCTACGACTTTGAACTCACCCGCACCGAGTACCGCTACGACTCCGACGGCAACGTCGTGCTCACCGATCGCTACGAGCGGCTCCGCGCGCCCGCGTCGTCCGCTGAACTGACCGCCGGTGCCGCGGCACTCGTCGCCGGGACCAATACTTCCGTTGCTCGCACCGAGACCTGGTACAACTACTCCAAACGCGTCATCGCCGTCTGCGAACACGGTGACGAGCACGCGGCTCTCGGCTCCGCCACGCTCGTGCAGTCCATCGACGCGGCGCTCGCGGGTCACACAACAAACCCCAACAGCTCTCCGCGCATCACGGGCACGTTTACAACCGTCCCCGCGACGGTCGCGACGCAAGGCGCTTCCGGCCCCGGCCGCTGGACATTCCACGCGTACGACGACGCCGGGCTGAAGATCGCCACCCTGGCCCCGGACGGCAAGCTCACCGTCTTCTCCTACGACAAGAACGGTCGCCTCATCAAGGAAGTCGCCAACGCCACGGCGACAAACGCGTCCGATCGCACCATCACCGAGCACGCCTATTGGCTCGGCCGTCTCATCTCCACCTTCACGAAGCGAACCGATCAAGCCGGCACCGAGCAGTTCCAGAGCGTGGCCTACGGCGCACAGATCGTCGCCGTGCGCAAGCGGGCGATCAATCACGATCGAAGCCTCAAGGTCCTGAATCAGGGCACGGGAGCATGGGTGGATCCCACCCCCAGTGTCGAGGTCGACGATCTCGAGTACATCTCCAACTCGAATCAGCTCGTCGGCGCGATGATGTCGGTCAGCCCGCACAAGGACAACCTCGAACTCGTTGGTCCGGCAGGCGGGCAGACTCTGCAGGCTCGCGCGCTCGTTCCACTGATCAAGTCGATGCTCGACTTCCAGTACGCCCGACCCGACTTTGCCTACCGCTACTACGCCGATGGCCTGCTCGCCGAGCGTGTCGACAAACGCGGCGTTGCCATTCGCTACTACTACGACGACCAGCGCCGGCTCAGCGCTCAGGAAGTGTGGCATTACGAACGATCCGTGACGCCCCAGCACGATGTCATTCCTGTCGGCACCTGGCTGCCCGACCTGCAGCCCACCGATCGGAACATCTGGAAGATCACTGAACGCTCGTTGCGTAGTGACCCGAATGTAGCCGGTTCCGCGACCGACATCCCCAACGCCGTCCCCGGCTACCCCGGCTGGATGGGCATCCCGAACTCCGCCACCGGCTTCGACCACCCCGTCGATCGCATCGGCTTCATCTCCTACACCTACGACTCCCGTGGCAATCTCGAACGCGTGACCGCCGGTACCTCGCGGGCGGCTGTCAACGCCGTGCCGCCCGCCATCGTCGCCGAGACCAAGTACCTCTACGACGATCGCAGCAACCTCATCAAAGAGATCCAGTCCCACGGCGGGTCCGCCGACCTCGCCGGCGTCCCGTTCATCGTGTACACCCGCCAGTACACGGCGGGCTTCTCGAACGCCTCCAGCTTCTCACCCGGCCGCGACCGCCTGCTCTCCATGACCTACCCCGGTCACGCCGGCTACTCCGGTCCGCGCACCGTCACCTTCGACTACGGCAATGCCACCGGCCTTGACGCCTTGGTGGACCGCGCCTCGTCGTACAACATGGGCACGTCGCGTATCGCCGGGTTCACGTACACCGGCTCAGGCCGCCGCGTCGCCACCGCGCTGGGCGGCACGGCGACGACCCCGTGGGTCCGTCAGACCTTCGACACCGACCCCAACACCCACGCGCTCGAAGGCCTCGACGCCTTCGGCCGCGTCAAGGACCTGCACTACCGCAACACCGCTACGAACCCCGCCACACTCTGGCGCGGCCAATACGGCTACGACACCGGTGGCAACCGCCTCTACGAACGCCTCACCCAGCGCCCGCCCTCGCAAGCAACCGTGGGCGTACTGCCCGGGGTGGGGGGCGATAACACCCGCTCCCGCCGCTTCTTCTACGACGCCATGGACCGGCTCAAGAGCGCCGAGTCGGGCGCGCTCAACGCGGAGAACACCGTCATCGGCCACAGCGCGGCGTACCCGGGCCTGGGCGCGGGTGCTCTACCCGCCGGCCTCCGCCGCGAGTCCTGGGGGCTTGACAAGCTTGGGAACTGGAGCGTGGGACTCGATCCGCCGCCCACGACGGTCACGCAGTTGCCCTCACCGGGCTGCGGCTGGCCGACCATCCCGTGGGGCCAGACCGACGACACCATCACGGTTCCATGGCCCGGCGGCGGCCCAACCGGCGGGACCACGTCTGCGATCGGCCATAGCGTGGAACGAGTGGACTCCGCGGCGAACGTGACCAGCGAGTCCGCGGGAGGCCACCTGCCGTCGGACTTCAACGTGCAGGCACCGTGGTCCGAGCAATGGGCGTTGAACGCTGTGCGTTGGCGGATGCAACGCGACGCAGCAGGCCAGGAGACCTGGACGCGACACCTCACCGACGCGAACGGGAATCTCGTCTATGACGGCGCGTACTTCTATCAGTACGACGCGTGGAACAGGTTGATCCAGGTGAACGACGCCACCGGCACCCACTGGGTGTGGTTCGAGGGCTATGACGCCAACGGCGGTCAGAAGCTGGGCACGCCGCGGTGGAAGCCGCCGGAGGGGCAGTTCCCCGCAACCTGTCCGCCGGGCACGATCGGCTGGCTGATCAAGCACTTCAACTACGACGGCGTGGGCCGCCTCTACCGCACCAGTTCGCGGCTCGATCCCTCGCTGCTCGCCGAGGGCTACGCCTACGCCGGCGGCGGGGTCGCCAACCGCTCTGAACGCTTCTTCTACGACGGCACCCGCCGCATCCAGGAACTGATCACCGACCCGGTCGTCGTCAACAACGGCGACGGCGACGTGTCGACCATGCAGCAGGAAGGTCAGCAGACCCAAGGCACCGCCGGCGGCGAGGGTGGCAACCAACTGCCCGGTCCATCGTTCACGATCACGTACGTCCGCGCGATGTACATCTGGGGCCCGGGCGACTCACCCACCAGCGGCGTCGATGAACTCCTCGTCCAGATCGACCCGCGGGACACGGGAGCGGGCGCCGTGAGCGCCTTCGGCGGCAAGCCGTGGTGGGCGCTCAGCGACGCCCAGGGCGACGTGATCGCGCTCCTGCACAAAGCCAGCGCATCCACAACCGCCGAGGTCGCGGCCCAGTGGACCTACAGCCCCTACGGCGAGGTCCTCACGTACGAGCAGTTCCACCCGCACCCAGTCCTGGTCTTCGGCCACAAGTCGCTGGTGGCCGATCGCCTTGACACCCAGGCCGTCTCATGGGACACTGCCCTCGGCACAATCTCTGACACCCAAAGACTGATCCCGGGCGCAAAGCTGATCGCCTACGCGCGGAACCGGACGTACTCGCCGAGCCTCGGGCGGTGGTTGCAGCAGGATCCGAATGCGAGTGGGCAGGGCGAGTCGTCGGCGATGTTCCTGCTCGGAGCATCCCCTGATCGGGTCTCGGGTCGAGTTGAGTTGCGAGAGCGACTCCGCGACGGGCCATCGATGTTCGGATATGTGGGGCAGAATCCAATTACGAACAGCGATCCGGCAGGTTTGTTCATCGGCGGCTTGCTGATGCCCGGACCTGCCGATGTCTTGATGATCGGTGTCAAAGGACTTCGCGGCGGGCTTGAGGAAATGCTCGGGCAGTATGCCGCCAACCAGGAGGCAGACCTCGAGTGGGCATTGGACTGGTCGATGCCCGAGAACATCCACAGCCGGATGAGCAATAGTTGGGTGTCGAAGTCATTTGAGGAGGGGCTCTACGGCGGGCTTCGGGAGGGACTGCTCGATGCCCTCGACCCAACTGGCGGATACCTCACGAAGGGCCCAGACGAGGGGGACGGCGACCCTGCGATGGCGGGAATCGGAGGGACGGTCGCCCGTGGGGCGTCGAAACTGATCGGCGTCAGTCGGGTAACGTACAAGATGCTTCGAAGAGAGTATAACGCCAATCGAATGAAGTATTGGAAGGCTGAAATACTACGTGATCAAAAACTGGCGAAGAGTCAGCAGAAATACAGTCAGGAGCAAGTAAAGGATGTCCTTGTCCACGGACGCGCGCCGAAGGGAAAAGATGGGCACCCAATGGAGATTCACCACCATAAAGGACTGTACGAAGGCGGATCAAACTCCTTTGGAAACCTTCGATTCATGACAAGAACCGAACATCGCGGTCCAGGAAAATTCAAAGACCTTCATCCGGGATTATTCAAATGAACAAATATGAACAATTCTATGACGAGTACTCACGTCGACAGGGTGTCGTGGTTCATCGCGGCTGTCCGGAAGACTTGATCATCTATGCTGAGAAAATTATCAATCGCAAATTCCCAAGGTCGTACAGAACAATGCTATCGATGTTTGGCTGGATGCAGGTGTACAGCGACATTGTCTATGGGCTCGGACCGGATGTAAGCGATGCTGAATCTGTATTGGAAGTATCGGTATTTGAAGGGGTGCATGCTGATCCGCCGATGTTGAACAGGCTTATCCCAATCGTCGCAGTCGGAAATGGCGATCATTTCTGCCTAGATACCGCAAAGATCACCGACGGTGATTGCTGTGTCGTATTGTGGGAGCACGATCACCCCAAGGGAATCATGCAGCGTCCCAGGAAACAATGCGGGTCACTTATTGAATGGCTTGAGAAGCTCTACGAGCGCGACGTTTATTGATCGCTCTCTCGATCGCGGCTGTCGCAATGGGCGACATGACCTTCCTGTAAAGCTCGGTCGTTGCACCAGTACGATGCCTGGAACCGTCTCATCCAAGTGAACGAGGCGGCACAGACGCACTGGATCTGGTTCGAGTGGACCGGCCAGCGGGTCGGCACGCCGCGACTCCGCCAGCCCGGCGGCCAGTACCTGGGCGAATGCCCGCCCGACACCATCGGCCCCGTCATCAAGCACTACAACTACGACGGGGTGGGGCGGCTGTACCGCACGACCTCGCCGCTGACGGCGCCGGAAGGCTTGTTCTTCCAGATTCTGAACCCTAACCCTCCTGCGCCGCCAGCATCGCCGTATCTCTACGTCACTTCTCTGAACCGCTCGGAGCGATTCTTCTACGATGGCACACGCCGCGTGCAGGAACTGATCACCGATCCGCTCCTCACCACCGACGAGGGCGACGCGATCACGATGGCGAACGAGCTGTACGCCGGTCAGCCGGGCAGCAACGTGCTCAACGCCGGTGCGCCGTACGTGCGTGCGATGTACATCTGGGGCCCGGGTGATTCCCCGACGAGCGGCGTCGACGAACTCCTCGTCCAGATCGACCCGCGGGACACGGGAACGGGCGTTGTCAGCGCCTTCGGCGGCAAGCCGTGGTGGGCGATCAGCGACGCCCAAGGCGACGTGATCGCGCTCCTGCACAAGGCCAGCGCATCATCAACCGCCGAGGTCGCGGCCCAGTGGACCTACAGCCCCTACGGCGAAGTCCTCACCTACGAGCAGTTCCACCCCCACCCGGTGCTGGTATTCGGCCACAAGAGTCTGGTGGTCGATCGCCTTGACACCCAGGCCGTCTCATGGGACACTGCCCTCGGCACCATCTCTGACACCCAAAGACTGATCCCGGGCGCGAAGCTGATCTCGTACGCGCGAAACCGGACGTACTCGCCCCATCTCGGACGCTGGCTGCAGCAGGATCCGAATGCGAGTGGGCAGGCTGTGGTGGAAGAGGTCCGCTTCCATGGTCATGCCCCGGGCATGTGGACAGTGAGCGCGGAACTTGGCGGGTGCCTCGGTAACGGCCTTGGTCTTTTCGCCTACCTCGGCAGCAACCCGCTGGCGCGATTCGACCCGACAGGTCTGAGCTACGACCCGTTCGATATGGTGGACGACTTCGTCGCCGAGGACGCTGCGAGCAAGGCAGCGTTCATGGAGCAACTTCGCGGCGGATTCAATTCCGCGGCGCATATCGGATGGCAGGTCGCGCAGCTCCATCCTGCCGTCGGCATTGCGATGGCGGGCTATAACCTCGCGACCGGCCAGTTCGGAGCCACCGACCTCTTGAGCTTCGTCCCAGGCGGAAACCTCGGGGGCAAGTTTGCTGGGAGGATATTCTCGAGCTATTACAAGGCGAAAAAGACGGTCAAGGCCGCCCGCGAAGCTGGAGAGATCATCGAGCGACATCACATTGTACCGATGTTTATGACTGGGTGGGCAAAGGGAAAGGTCATCACCCTTACTCCGAAGCATCATGATGAATACCACGAACTGCTGCGGAAAGCACTCAAGAAGCGTACTCTACCGAATGAAAATGCGGGACTCGACGTCTGGGGCCCGTGGTTGGAGAAGAACACTCAACGACACGGCGAAGGTCGAGAAGCGCTAATTGAATCCGTTCGCGACTTCCGCATCAAAACCGGCATGACATGGAGGCGGATCTCTTTGCAGAGATGGCGCGGCAGGGTTTTGCACTTGGACTGTAACATGCTATTCATGATTAGATCGCGAAAGCACGGCTCATTGCCAGTGCTGCCGGAATGGCGTGTCAAAGCAAGGGCTCGCTATGCATGCCACGGATGCGGAGCAATTCGCCCTGAAATCTACCCGACTCCGATCGAGTGTAGAATCGATCGGTCGCCGCGGAGTTCGATGGCGAGTGGCGCATATGTAAGAGTGATCGCGAAGTCCTTGTTCACTCTGTTGTTGAGAGAATGTCCGTCCATGGTGCCGGGTCCTGTATTTCTCACGTCGGGCAAGTGCCTTGATGAGTATGTCACAGTGCATGTGCCGCGAAGCGAGTGGGTCGACCTTCGAGGAGGCGCTGGTAGTCGCGAGCGTCGCATGTACCGGGTCTGCGAGGTTTGTGGTCGCCACGTCGCCAGTCTCGGAGTTCACACCAACCCCATCTATGTGCTGCGCCGCACACTAACGGATCGACGGGTACATTTTACGGAAGACTGGATACTCGTCGACGAGACGATAGCGAGCGCACTGACTTATCCGATCTTGATAAACTGCGAACTCGATCCGGTCGAGGTGCGAGACACTCCGATTGAGGCAATCCCAGAGTTCGGCGACTCTGAATAACGAGACGACGATCACGGTACGACCGACATCGTGAGCCCCGTCGTCAAGCACTACAACTACGACGGGGTGGGGCGCATCTATCGCACCACCTCGCCGATCGATGCCGCGTCGTTGCCGGAGTCGTACATCTTCAACTCCGGCGCCACCGCGTTCACACGCTCGGAACGCTTCTTCTACGACGGCACGCGCCGCATCCAGGAGGTCGTGACCGATCCGGTGATCGTTCACGAAGAGGGCGATGTGCCGACGATCGGGCAGCAGATCCTAACGCCGCCGCCGCAGGGTGTTGGGGAGTTCACGCGGCTCAAGACGCAGTACGTGTGGGGCCCGGGCGACTCGCCCACGAGCGGAGCCCTGGAGCTGCTGCGGGTGACAGAGATCACCAAGAACGCGTCGGGGGCGACGGTCGAGTACCCGAGACTGGTGCCGTACGACGCTCAGGGCGATGTCGCCGCGCTGGTGCAGCCGCCGGGGGTGGGGGGCACAGCCGCTGCTGCGGTGACGGCGCAGTGGACCTGGAGCCCCTATGGCGAGGTGCTGACGTACGAGGAGTTCTACCCGCACCAACCGCTGAACGTGGGGCACAAGGGCCTGTTCGTCGATAGACTGAACGCTGGGCCGCTCGTCTTTGACATGTACACATGGACCGCCGCGGAACCGGCAAGGCTGCAGCCCGGCGCGACGCTGATCGGGCACACGACGAATCGGACGTATTCGCCGGGGCTTGGGCGGTGGCTGCAGCAGGATCCGAATGGAGCTGGCGCATCGACGGTTGGAGACAGTCGATATCACGGCGAAGCACCCGACGCGATCTCAATTCTTGTTGACGCGAATCGCCGTGCCGGTGACGGGCTGAACTTGTTCGGGTATCTCGGCCAGAACCCGCTGTCACGCTCCGACCCAATGGGCCTGTCATGGGACCCGTTCGATGACATGCTTGATGACTTCGTCGCCACCAACGCCGCGCAGCAAGCGGCGTTTATGGAGCGACTGCGCGGTGGTTTCAACAGCGGCTTGCATATTGCGTGGCAAGTAGCGCAGCTGCATCCTGCCGTGGGAATGGCTGTCGCGGGCTACAACCTCGCCACCGGCAACTTCTCGGCGTGGGACTTGTTGGCGATCGTGCCGGGCGGAGCGCAAGCGAAGGCACTCGCGAAGGCCGGGGTCATGCTGGGCAAGGTCCGCGGTGCATACGAGGCCGCGGCGGTCGCTGGTCTGGTGGCGAAGGGGGCCGCGCGGGTCGGGAAGGCGGCATCCAAACTCCCTGACGCATTCCATAGCGGCCCGAAGAACACATGGGTGTACTTGGGGTGGAAAGAGGGAGTGCCGGTATACGTCGGAATCACGAACGACGTAGAGCGGCGCCGGAACGAGCACAGGCACAGATTCCGAGTCATCGCACTGCCTGGCGGCCCATACACGCGTTTGCAAGCACTGTCGATCGAGACCGCGATCTACCTTACCATGAAGGCGACTGGTCAGTTCGAGAACAAGATTTCTCCGATGTCTGCAGGTCGTGAGTACTATGCCGACGCACTCGAATGGGCCTCGCAGAACATGCCGAGTCTGCCATGGTGAAGATTGATTCCATCTTCGTGGATCTCGGAAAGGACCGCAGAAAGAAGCGCCCTGGCGAAGTGTTTACGTTCTGCGTGAAGCCATCACGCTGGTTCTTGGGGCAGATCACGACGACCGAAGGGAGCGTCGGTGTCGTCAAGAAGATCATCGTCGCCAACTTCTTCGGGCGGGAGTTCCCGTCGGAGCCGACGCTTGACGATTTCCACAAGCTGACGACCGACACGCCGTCCCTGATCCCGCCGCAGTTGATGAATGCGACCGGTTGGCGTGACGGTCAGTTCCGAACGATCGGGGTTGCAGACATTCTGCAGCCACGCGACGTGACGCCGCACGCGTTCTACGACCCGTTCGCCAAGTTGTACATGGATGAGTTCGAGAACTTGGTTCCAGAGCCCCCAGCACTCAAGGGTTTCCGCGGACTTGGAAACGTGTACGTCATCAGCGACGAGATTGAGAAGGTCCTTCGAAGATAGCGTCGTAGCTCGGAGCGCTTCTTCTACGACGGCACATGCCGGATACAGTAACTGATCACCGATCCGCTCCTCACCACCGACGAGGGCGACGCGATCACGATGGCGAACGAGCTGTACGCCGGCCAGCCGGGCAGCAACGTGCTCAACGCCGGCGCGCCGTACGTCTGTGCGATGTACATCTGGGGACCGGGCGACTCAGCCACCAGCGGCGTCGATGAACTGCTGGTCCAGATCGACCCGCGGGACACGGGAGCGGGCGTTGTCAGCGCCTTCGGCGGCAAGCCGTGGTGCGCGCTCAGCGACGCGCAGGGCGAAGAGACGGCGATCCCCCGGGTAGACCGTCCGATCGACTGCTTGTCGCGGCCGCGGCTCCATGCGGCAGCAAAGCGGTTACCGAATGATGCGGAAGCGGATCGCGGCGATCGGGGCGCGATGAAAAAGCCCGAAAAACGGGCTTGTCGTGGCAAGCGGAGAGGGGGGGATTCGAACCCCCGAAACGGTTGCCCGTTTACGCGATTTCCAGTCGCGTTCCTTCAGCCTCTCGGACACCTCTCCGGCGAAGGGGCAAAGTGTAGAACCGTCGCGGGCTGAAGGCTCGTCCGCCAGTGTCCGAGAAATCAGGCATAGGACGCTTGCACGGTCAGTCCGTCGCCGGTCGTGCGTTGGGGCGAAGGCTGGGGGCCGCCAGCGTCGCCAGCCGCGAGCCCAGTTCTTTCCGCAGGGCGAACGCCGCGATCATCCAGCCCAGTGCCGCTCCGATCAGCACATCGCTGACATAGTGTGCGTTCAGCAGCACGCGGGCGGAGCACACGATCACCGCGAGCGCCACGCTCAGCGGCCGGAGCTTCGGGTACAGCGCCGAAAGGCAGAACGCCAAGCACGCGCCGGCCATCGCGTGGCTGCTGGGGATGGACCACAGGTCGCTCACCCCTTTCGCGCCGAGTTCCCACGCCGACATCAGGCGAACGCCGCCGCTGGGAGTCTCAACGGGGTACTTGCCCAGCGGCCCGAGAAGGTGCATCGGATCATCAAAGAGCGGCCTGGGGCGACCGAAGAACATCTTCAGGAAGTTCCCGATCAAACCGCTCAGCGCCGCCGCACCGGCGATATCCGCGATCCGCCGCCACTTCAGTCGTCCGTCCGCCGGATCCAGGAGCAGGATCGCCAGCGCGATCAGCACGATCGACGAGATCGCCCCGAACTGCTGGAGGAACTCGAGCTCCCGCTTGACGTCGCCGCCGACGCGCCGGGTCCACAGGAAATCCCGCACGGATCCATCCAGCGGCACCGCGGCTAGGCCCAGCGCGATCAAGCCGAGCCCAAAGACCAGCCGCCGCCTGCGCGTCACCGGGTTGTCGAGATCGAGTGTTTCCTGCACGCGGGATTGTTGGTGGAGCCTGCCGTGCACGCGCGGTGTTCGGCTCGACCTTGAACCGGTCTCCGCCGCGGCATCGATCCGATCACGCGGCACGGACACGCCGGGTGCGATGCGTACCGTTCGCTTCCGCGTGACGCCCCGCTTTCCGCATCTCCTCGACCCATCCCGCACCCGACCCTTTGGTGGTCTCACCGGCCGCCTCGCGCCGCTCTGGCTCGTGGTGATCTGCCTCGCCGCGTACCTCCCCGGGCTCTTCAGCATCCCGCCGATCGATCGCGACGAGTCCCGCTTCGCGCAGGCGAGCCGCCAGATGTTCGAGAGCGTTGCGCTCCCGGCCGACCAGCGTCTGTCCGGTCTGCACTCCGGCGGCCTCGCGGTGCCCTACGTCGGCGACACGCCGCGGCTCAACAAGCCCCCGCTCGTCTACTGGCTTCAGTCCGCATCCGCGGCGGCCTTCACCGGCGGCCAGCCGCTGCGGGACGCGATCTGGATGTACCGCGTTCCCAACGTGCTCTGCACCATCGGCGCGGTGCTGCTGCTGTTTCGGCTGGGTGCCTCAATGCCCGGGATCGGTCGGAGCGCCGCGTTTCTCGCCGCCGCCGGGTTCGCCGCGTGCCCGCTGGTGGTGGTGGATGCGCACCAGGCCCGTGCCGATCAGTTGCTGCTGCTCACGGTCGTCGCGACGCAGGCGCTCCTGTGGCGCATCTACTCCAGCCCTCGCACGAACTGGGGTCTGGTGCTCGCGTTCTGGCTGAGCGTCGCGATGGGCGTGCTCGCCAAGGGGCCGATCACGCCCATGATAGCGGCCCTCAGCGCGATCGGATGCAGCGCGATCCGCGGGGAGTGGCGCTGGCTCTGGCGGTTGCAGCCACTCGTTGGCGTGCTCATCCTGGCCGCGGGGGTCTCCCCATGGGTCATCGCCGTCGGTCAGCATGTCGGGCTTTCCAACTACCTGAACGAGGTCTACAGCGAGACCATCGGGCGCAGCAAGCAGCCGATGGAAGGCCACTGGGGCCCGCCCGGCTATCACGCCTTGTTGTTCGTGTTCCTGCTCTGGCCGCTGACGCTCGCGCTGCCGCACGCGCTGGCGCGCGTCCGCCGCCGCTGGCGTCGTGATGCTTCGACCGCGTTCCTGCTCGCGTGGCTGCTGCCGGCATGGATCGTCTTCGAGATCGTCAGCACGAAGCTGCCGCACTATCCCATGCCCCTCTTTCCAGCGGCGGCGTTGCTCCTCGCTCGCGCCGCCGTGCTGGTTACGCGCCTGCCCGCCCGGCGAGCGTCCGGCGTGTTCCTGCACTGGAAGCGCTTCTGGGCGGGCACCGGGCTGGTGGTCATCACCGCGATCGCGGCCCTCGGCGCGTCGATGCCGTGGTGGCGCGAGTTTGGTTGGATCGAAGGCCCGAACTGGGAGCCCTCGGCCGTGGCGATTCCCGTCGAGGTCGGGCTCGGTGTGATCGCCTTCGCCTTCGTGTTCCGGTCGGGTGTGCTCGCCGGCCACGCCGCTGCCGACGCACCGCGTCCTGCTCATCATCGACAAGCAGCCCAATTTCACCTCGATCGACGTGTGCGCCATCATC
>ERZ1066133.338-NODE-338-length-23111-cov-9.266698_pt1 | contig 23111 bp, 16 predicted proteins | sample MGYA00382780_ERZ1066133 | MGnify/ENA primary metagenome ERZ1066133 (study PRJEB33369, sample SAMEA5778363) | biofilm metagenome | biome: Industrial cooling water; feature: Water cooling tower basin; material: Biofilm | place: United Arab Emirates | collected... | reverse complement strand
CTGGTACCCGGACTTGGGACCGCGGGGCCTGGAAGGCCCCGCCCCCGATGCACACGGACCGGCTGGAAGCCGGTCCTACTGGTGTGACGCCGCAAACTCATCGAGCGTCTTGCGTTTCTTCTGGATCGCGGTGCTCACGCCGATGATTTTGCCCAGGTGCACCGGGCCGGCCTCGATGCGTTCCATCGCGCTCTTGGCGTTGCCGGGGCCGAACTCGGTGCCGATGAAGCGGCGGCCGAGGGCGTGAGCCACCACCGCCGTGGTGCCGCTGCCGGTGAAGGGGTCCATGACGATCGAGTTCTCCTCGCTGCACGCGAGGATCACGCGTTCGAGGTAGGCCTCGGGCAGTTGGTTGTGGTGCCTGCTGCGGCGTTCCTTGTTGTTGCCCTGGATGCGCCCAAGGAACGGGCCGTACCACACGTCCATGGGCACGCGCATGCCGCTGGGCATGCCGTCTTTCTTGTTGAGCGTGCGCTTGTCGCCGTAGGTCGAGGCGCGGTCGGACATCTCGAGCACGCGCTCGGGGTGCCAGATGCGCTTGGTGGCGTCGTCGTTCTTGGCGAAGTAGAGCGCGTGCACCTTGCTGTTGATGAAGCGGCTCTTGGTGTTCTGACCGAAGCGGTAGTGCCAGACGCACCAGTTCACCATGTGCAGGCCGATCTTCTTGAGATACACCACGATCTCGGCGGCGGTGTCGTCGGGGATGTTGACCCAGAGGCTGCCGCGGTCTGACAGCGCGTCGGCGCAGGCCTGGAGCCACGCGTAGGTGAAGTCAAGGTAGTCGTTGCGGGGCATGCCGTCGTGCCACTGGTCGTACGGCACCGACCAGTTGAAGGGCGGATCGGCGAAGATCAGGTCCACCTGCTTGGCCTTGCACTCCGGCAGCGACGGGATGATCTCGCGGCAGTCGCCGATGTGGATGCGGGAGCGGCCGTCCTTGGTGGTGAGGACTTTCTTCGTCTTCGCGGGCTTGGAGTAGGCCTCGTGCTTGGACGCCGCGTGGGCCTTGGCGGCACGCTTGCGCTCAGACACCGCGGCCGGGCCTCGGGCCGGTGTTCGGGCCGGTGCGGGGGCGTCAAGCGTCTGCGGCGGAACGTGCATGGGCGAGGGTAGGAAGCGGCGCTTCAACCAGTGGGACCGGCCTCCGGCCGGTCTTTCCTGTGGAGGCTGAGGAGATTCAAGGCACTGCGGAATGGGAGGCTCCGTCGACCGGCTAGAAGCCGGTCCTACTGGTGCTTTGCAGGCCGGCTGAAGTTGGTGGGGCCTGCCCCCCAAAAACGAAGCGGGACCGGTTGATCGCCGGTCCCGCGGGAATGCCCTCTTGAAGAGAACTTACTTCGCCTTCTTCGGCCCGAGGTTGCGGACCGCGATCAGTTCCATCTCGACCGTGATCGGCACGTTCCCCGGGAGGGTGCGGCCGGCCTGGGGGTTGGACTGGTTCATCTGCTTGGGGACGATCAGCTTGCGCTTGCCGCCGACCTTCATGCCCTCGAAGCCGAACTGCATGGCCTGCAGTTCGCCGGGGATCCAGATGTACGGGTTGCTGGCGTCGTGCTTCTCGACTTCCTTGCCCTCGGCGTCCTTGATGACGTGGGCGGTGACGGCGACGCACTGGCCTTCGGCGGCCTCGCCGGTGCCTTCCTTTTCATCGATGATCTGCAGGGCATCGACGAGCTGGATGGTGAAAACCAAGTCGGAGTTGGGCGGGATGGTGGCGCCGGCGCCGCGCTCGCCGTAGCCCAACTTGGCGGGGATGGTGAGCTTGCGGATGCCGCCGATCTTCATGCCGGGGACGCCCTTCTGCCAGCCCTCGATGACGCCGCTGAGGGGGAAGGAAACCGGCTCGCCGCGTTCGAAGGACGAGTCGAAGACCTTGCCGCCTTCCTTGAGCGTGCCGTGGTAGTGGGCGACGACGGCGCCGCCGGCCTTGACCTCGTAGCCGTCACCGACCTTGAGGTCTTCGATGATGAGGCCGCCCTCGAGCTCCTGCTTGTTCACGACCTCGCCGGTGGGAACCGGGATGGCGTTGGGATTCGGGCGGGGCGGGAGCGCATCGCCTTCGGCCTTGGACGGGGTCTGGTCCTGGCCGCCCTTCTGCGGGTCGGCCGCGAAAGCGAATGAGGCGAGCGAGAGACCGGCGACGAGCATCAGCGAGAGCGGCTTGCGCATGGGCGAAACTTCCTTAAAGAGAGAAACGATGAGCCGGAAGGGTAGAACGCCGGCGCGGGGCGCGGCTCCGGGCGGTTCGCGGCCTCCAAAGAGCCCCCGGGGGGCATGTCGTACCCTGTTCTCATGAAGCTCACTGACTTTCTGGCCACCGTCGCCCTTGCCTCGGCGCTCCTTCCGGCGACCGAACTCCATGCCGCTCAGGATCCGCGCTCGCACCCGACCAAGGAGAGCGTCGGCGACCGGCCCGCAACGCCGCCGGCGGGCGATGCCAACACGCCCGCGAGCGACCTGGCGCCCCGCGAGGAGATGCCGAAGGAGACGCGTTCGAACCTGCAGGAGCTGGTGGACCTGATGGTCGGCTCGTTCTCGAGCGAGAAGCAGCACAAGGAAGACAGCGAGAACTTCTTCGACATCCGCCTGCACATGGCCCCGATCTGGAAGGACATCTCCAGCGACGAAAAGGGCTACTGGCTTTACGTCGAGCAGGCGACGGCGGCGATGCCCGACCGGCCCTACCGCCAGCGCGTCTACCACGTGACCGTCGAGTACGTCTCGGACGCAAGCGGCACGGCGACGCCGGTCTTCAAGAGCGCGGTGTATCTGCTGCCGGGCACGCCGCAGGAGGTTCTGAAGTTCACCGGCGCATGGAAGGACGAGAAGAAGCTGGAAGGCGTGACACCGGAGAAGCTGATCCTGCGCGACGGCTGCACGGTGGTGATGAGCCGCACGGCCGAAGGCCGCTTCGAGGGCGCGACCGTGGGCAAGGGCTGCCCGAGCGAGCGCGGCGGAGCGAAGTACGCCACCGCCGAGGTGCACGTGAACAAAGACGGCCTGCAAACCTGGGACCGCGGGTACAACGACAAGGACGAGCAGGTGTGGGGCGCGGAGAAGGGTGGGTATCGGTTTGAGAGGGTGGAGACTGCCCGGAGTCCCAAGTAAAGGGACGATCCGATCAAACCTCTGTCAGTCCTGCATCACGGGAACATTGCCGCCAACGCCCGGAACCGGCACCGGGAGTTGTGCGAATAAAGAGCGACAACGAGGGGATGCGGGCGCCGGACAGACTGAGCGGCTGAACGCGCGGTGCGGGGCCGCGGCCAGCACCGAGAACCCTCGACATCCGAGCGGAGCCACCGGCCCCTCGGTGACGACAAGGCCCGCAGGGCTCTTGGAGATTGCAACATGTCGGCAAAGACGAGGGCGGCGGCGTTGACTCTGGCGGGTGCGATGGCCAGTGCGGCGAACGGACAGGTGTGTGAGGGGCAGTGGCTCCCGGGGTACGGCGTGCGGGGAGTTGATGGCTCTGTAGCCGCGATGACGCTCTGGGACCCCGATGGCGCGGGACCCGAGCCGCAACTGCTCGTGATTGCTGGCACCTTCTCGATGGTGGGAACGACCCCCGCTCGCAACATCGCGACCTGGAACGGACAGGAATGGAGGTCGCTTGGGAGCGGGACCAGCGGCCCAGTCCGAGCGCTGACTGTGTTTGACGGAAAACTGTGGGTGGGCGGAACCTTCGCGTCCGCGGGCGGCGTTGAAACCGGCCCGCTTGCGTCCTGGGACGGCAACACATGGAACGGCACGGGCGCCGAACCGTTTCGGATCGACGCCCTTCAGGAGTATCAAGGTGCTCTCGTTGCGGCGGGAGTCATCAGAATCGCCGGCTCGAGCACACCCATCGCAAAGTGGAACGGATCGGCGTGGAGCACCCTTGGCGCTGGTTCAACGATCGGCAGCGGAATCAACGCCCTCGCACTGCATCAGGGCAAACTCATCGCCGCGGGATCGTTCACGTCCGCGGGCGGGCGATCCGCGGGCGGCATCGCGGCGTGGGATGGCACGTGGACGCCGCTCGGCAGCGGGATCGAGTCTCCGGGTGGCACCATCAAGTCCGTGTGCGTGTACGACGGAGATCTGTATGCGGGTGGCACTTTCACGAAGATCGGCGGGGTGGAGGCGACGCATCTCGGCCGTTGGACCGGAACGCAGTGGGAATCGACCGGACTGCCGGTGACCGCGTGGAACATCTCAGCAGGCGTCAACGCGATCTCCGTGTTCGACGGCAAATTGATCGTCGGAGGCAACACGACTCCCGAACGCGCATACGAGTGGGACGGCACTGCGTGGAGCCGACTCGGGCAGCGACTCGAGGCGCCGCCGCTTTGTTTCCAGAGTTACAACGGATCGCTCTTCGCGGGCACCGATGGTCTCTTCCGCAGCACCGACGTTGGGCGTGGCCTCACCGAGTACCGCGGCGGATCGTGGAACTCGGTCGGAGTCGGCTTCGACATTGGCCTCGCCACGATCGAGTCGTATAGCGGGAAGTTGATTCTCGGTGGACAGATGAACCAGATTGCGGGCGTGACGACGGGACCGATTGCGCAGTGGAACGGCGCCACCTGGTCCGGCCACGGCATGAACGCTCCGACGAGGGTCCTGGAGGTGCGCGAAAGCAACGGATTGCTTTACGCCGCTGGAACGCCGGCCTTGTCCGCATGGAATGGGAGCGGGTGGACGCAGATTCCCGGGCTCGCAGGCTCGAACAGCATCTCGGTGTTGTCGCAGTTCAAGTCCGATCTGCTGGCTGTTGGCAACATTCGCCTCACCGATCCAGACAGCGTCTGGCCCGTCGCCGCGTGGACCGGGAACCAGTGGAAGACGTTCGGCACCGATCTGCAAGGTCAAGCGCAGTCCGCCGTCGAGTTCGAGGGAGACCTCGTGGTGATCGGGTCCTACCCGCTCCTTCGGTTGAGTTCCAACCCAAACGCTCCGGGACCGTATCGATTTGACGGTACGACATGGCATGCCTGGCCCGTCGGACTTTCCAGCACCGGGACTCTTTTCGTGTACAACGGAAAACTGATGGTCGCATCGACCGACGTTCGAACCGCCGGCGGCGTGAGCTACGGCGCGATCGCGCAGTGGGAAGGCGATCGCTGGGCAAGCGTGGGCGGCGGCGTGTACGCGACCGCTCCTTCCGCAAGAAACGTTCGGGTGCTGAAGGAGTACAAAGGCGATCTGATCGCGGCCGGATCATTCACCCTGGCGGGCGGCGTTGCGGTGCACAACATCGCACGCTGGAACGGCAGCGAGTGGAAAGCGATGGGCGCCGGCCTGACGGGCGGCACTGTCATCGATGTGCAACAGCATCAGGACGAGCTCATCGCCATTGGCGAGTTCACCATGGCGGATGGTTCTCCGTCGGCGTACTTCGCGCGTTGGACGGACGATCCGAAGCCGTGGCTCGCCGTCCAGCCGCAGTCCAAGCCTGTGAATCAGGGCCTCACACTCTCGCTCCGAGCCGCGGCGGCGAGCGGGTACGTGAACGTGTCGTACCAGTGGAAGCGCAACGGCGAGGCGGTGCAGAACGGCCCGGGCGGGGCGTCGATCGGCGGCGGAATCGTGAGCGGTGCGGCCGGCGCACTGCCCTCGCCGAGTGACGGCACGGACGTTGTGCTCCGCATCGAGGGCGTGCAGGCTTCCGACGCGGGCGAGTACACCGTGGAGTTCAGCAACGCCTGCAACACGACCACTAGTTGGGCGGCAGCGGTGTCGGTCAACACCTGCCCCGGCGATCTCAATGCCGACGGTTTCGTCGACGACACCGATTTCAATCTGTTCGCCGCGGCGTACGACACGCTGTTGTGCGACGACGCCGCGATGCCGGCGGGCTGCCTGTCGGACTGGAACGGAGACGGGTTCGTCGACGACCGTGACTTCCAGCTCTTCGTCGTCGCGTACACCGACATGACGTGCGAGTAACCCCGGAGCAGCGGCCCACGCCAGCCGGCCCACGCCAGCCGGGCCTCGCCGCCGATCAGAGCGGTGCGTCGGCGCCGCTGCCGAGCATCGCGGCATCGTCCCGTCAGCCCCTGTGACCGGCATCACCCTCGTGCCGATCGACCCTGCGAGGCCCGCAGCTTCTTGATCGCGTGCCCGACTTCCACAATGCCCTCAATAGCGGGCAGCAGCCTGGCGCCGAGCGCAGTGATCTCGTACTCGACCGTCGGCGGCGAGGTCGGCTTCACCGCACGGGTCACGATGCCGTCACGCTCGAGCCGCTGCAGACGGGCCGACAGCGTCTTGGCCGAGATCTTGGGCATGTCGTAGCGCAGTTCACCGAAGCGGCGGACGCCGCCGCGGAGGTACCAGATGATCTGGACCGTCCACGAGCCGCGGAGCAGCTTCATGCACTCGTCGAGCGGGCATTCCAAGGGCGGGGGCTTCGCGGTGTTGCGGCGTCGGGGCACCATGGTTCGGCTTTCTCGGAAGAGTTGACGCAAATCGAACCACCGTTCCAACGAGAGCGAAGATCCCCGCGATCGTTGTTCGGCGAGCGGACGGTCGTTACCACATGGTAACCCGATTTGTACTTGCTTTCGACCATTTGGTATCGATTGGTAACCATGTGAGCGGTAGTGTTGTTCGGTCGCGCGGACGGAGGTCCGTCCGCCTCGCGATCCACCAGGAGATTCGTTCATGCCCACTGCCATCGTCACCGGCGCGTCGAGCGGGATCGGCCTCGCGATCGCCTCGGCGCTCGCCGCCCGGGATTACGCCCTTGTCGTCACGTCACGCACCATCTCGGCCGCACACCCGAGCGTGCGGGAGATTGGAGCCAAGCGGCTCATCGCCGTCGGAGGCGACATCGCCGATGCCGCCACCTCCCGCGCGGTGCTTGCCGCGGCGCTGGAAACCTTCGGCGGCGTGGACCTGCTCGTGAACAACGCCGGCATCTTCATCCCCAAGCCCTTCGCCACCTACTCGGACGACGAGTACGACCGGCTGATGGGCACGAACGTGCGCGGGTTCTTTCAACTGACGCGGCCGGTCCTCGCGTACATGCTCGCGAAGGGCTCGGGGCACATCGTCAACATCACGACCTCGCTGGCCGAGAATCCGATCAAGCAGGTGCCCTGCGTTCTGCCGATGCTGGCCAAGGGCGGGCTGAACGCGGCCACGCGGGCGCTCGCGCTTGAGGTCTCCGGCACCGGTGTTCGCGTGAACGCCGTCTCACCGGGCATCATCCGCACGCCGATGCACCCCGAGCACACGCACGAGATGCTGGCCGGCCTGCACCCGATCGGGCGCATGGGCGATGCGGATGAGATCGCCCGTGGCGTGCTGTATCTCGAGGAGTCGCCGTTCGTCACCGGTGAGATCCTGCACATCGACGGCGGCGCGTCGATCGGTCGCTGGTAGAACATCACATCCGCAAGGAGAATCGCACATGCCGTACGTCAGCATCAAGATCACAAGCGAGCCCAAGGCGACGCCCGGGCAACGCGAACAGTTGATCGCCATGGTCACCGATGCCCTGGTCGTCACACTCGACAAGGACCCACAGACGACCTTCGTCGTCATCGAGGAGATCGACACAGCGTCGTGGGGTGTTGGCGGCGAAACGGTGACGGCTCGCCGCGCACGAGCGAAACGTTCACCCGAAGCCGACAGTGACGCCCGCGCGATTACACGAGTCATCGAGTCGTACTTCGACGGCATCTATCGGGGCGATGTCGCGCTGCTGCGCGAGGTGTTCCATCCATCCGCCCGGCTCATTGGCTTCGCCCCGGCGGATCCCCGCGACGCGGCTCTCCCCGAAACACCCGGGTTTCGGGGGCTCGACGAGTACCTGCAGGCGGTTGGCTCACGGGTCTCGCCGCGGGACCGTGGGGAGGCCATGGCCTCGCGCATCCTGTCGGTGCAGCGTGATGGTCCGCTGGCGTTCGTGCGGGCGTTCGTGCCCATGCTTGGGTACGCCTACACCGACCATCTGCTGCTCGTCCGTGAGGCGGGGCGATGGCGGATCGCCCAGAAGCACTTTGTCCACGGGCTTTGGCCGAGCAAGCCCGCCTGAGACCAGCCGCGCCCGCGGCAATCGCGACCCAACACCATCGACCCGTGTGCTCGTACTCAACGCAGCGTGGGAGTCCGATGAAAGCTGAGATTGACGAAAGCGCCCGTCTCGCGTTCCGATCGAGAAGGCCCCGCGACGATCGCATTCTCGTTGCGGCGAGGCCTCGCAAGTGGATAGACCCGGCCCGGTACCATCTTGCATGCCCCACCCCGTCCTCATCTCCAGTTGGAACGGCGTGCCCGCGCTCGACTGCACCGCGGCGATGCTCGCCCAAAGCTCTGATCCCCTGGATGCCCTCGTCGCCGGCATTCAACTCGTTGAGGATGACCCGGAAGAACTCTCCGTCGGCTACGGGGGGCTCCCGAACGAGGACGGCGAGGTCGAGCTCGATGCGATCGTCATGCACGGGCCGCTGCATCGGTCGGCGGCGGTGGCGGGCGTCCGCCGCGTGCGGCATGTCGCGCGGCTCGCGCTCGAGGTGCTCCGCCGCACCGATCACTCGCTGATCGTGGGCGAAGGGGCCAACAAGTTCGCACGGGCGCTGGGATTCCCCGAAGAGAACCTGCTCACCGAGAAGAGCCGCAAGGCGTGGCTGGACTGGAAGGCGAGCCTCAGCACCCGCGACGCGTGGCTGAGCGCGGCGGAATGGGCGGGCGAGAAGGACTCGCAGACCGGCGACGCAGCCCGCAGCGGCTTCGGACAGGCGCTCTGGGCTGGCAATGTGGACCCAAGCGCGAATCAGGCAGTTCCTTCGCACCCCTCACCCCTCACGCCTTCCCGCTCTCCCCAACCCAACGACTCGCGCACGCCGTCGGCCGTGCCGCACACGTACGGCACGATCCATACTTCGCTGTTGGTCGCGCCGGGTTCGGACCTCTACGGCTGCACCAGCACCAGCGGCCTGTCGTACAAGCTCGCCGGCCGCGTCGGTGACACGGCGTGCGTCGGCGCGGGTTGCTACACGGACAACGCGGTCGGCAGCGCGGGCGCGACGGGCCGCGGCGAAGCCGTCATGCAATCCTGCGGCGCGTTCGCGATCGTGGACGCCATGGCGTCGGGCCTGTCGCCGACGGACGCGTGCCTGAAGGTGCTCAAGCGGATCGCGGACCACACGAAGGAGAAGCGGCTGCTCGATGCCAAGGGGCGGCCGGGGTTCAACGTGACGTTGTACGCGGTGCGAAAGGACGGCCAGTACGGCAGCGCATCGATGCACGAGGGGTATGAGTTCGCGGTGCACAGCGAAGGCACGACGCGGATCGAGCGGGCGGCGTTTTTGTTCGCGAAGTGAAGAGAACGCGGAGAAGCGGAGGAGGCGGAGTTTCGCGGAGGGGAATCTGAACTCCGAGGGATGGAGGGACCCGAAGAAGAAGACGAAGAAGAGAGGACGTGGGTGATCCGCCAGCGTTCATGCCCAGCCTTGCCAGCCTCACCTTCGCATCTTCGAGCCCTTTGAGCCCTTCGAGTTCAACGCCCTTTTCATAGTCCACTCTCCGCGCGACTCCGCCTCCTCCGCCCCTCCGCGTTCTCTCTCGTGTTTCTCGGCCCGCTCGTACAATGCGGCCAGGAGCCTCCCATGAAAAAGCTCATCAAACGTCTCTTCGCCCTCGGCTTCGTGCTGGTCGTCCTCGTCATCGGCGGCATCGTCCTTGCCGTCGTGAACATCAACTCGCTCGCCAAGACCGGCATCGAGAAGGGCGGCACGTACGCCCTGGGTACCAACACCACACTGCAGTCCGCGAACGTCGGCATCCTCGGCGGCACGTTCTCGATGAACGGGCTCAACGTCGCCAATCCCCCGGGGTACAAGGCCCCGGCTTTCTTGTCGCTCGGCTCGGGCGGCGTCGCCGTGTCGTTCAACACGCTCAGCAAGCCCGTCGTCGAACTGCCCAAGCTCAGCCTCGACAACCTGAACGTTGCGCTCGAGAAGTCCGGCGGAAAGGCCAACTTCAACGTCATCCTCGATCACATCAAGAAGGTGGCGGATCAGGCAGGCGGCGGCGGTTCGGGTGGGGGCGGCGGCGAGAAGAAGTTCGTCGTCAACGAGCTCTTGCTCACCAACATCAAGATCAGCGTGGATCTCATCGGCGGCCCCGGCGATCTCACGAAGGTGAACATCCCGATCGACGAGATCAAGCTCAACAACGTGGGCAAGACCGGCACCGGCGTCGCCGGCACGGGCGTGACCATGAGCCAGCTCGCGTCGATCATCGTGCAGGCGGTGCTCGCCGCCGCGGCGGACAAGGGCGGCGGCCTGCTGCCGGCCGACCTGCTCGGCGACCTGCAGGGCGGGCTCGCGGGGCTGGGCAATCTCGACAACCTCGGCATGTCGGTGGCCGCAAAGGCCCAGGGCACCATCGAAAAGATCGGCGGCGAGGCGATCAAGAACGTCACCGACAAGATCGGTGGCGAGGCCGGAAAAGTCGTCGAGGACGCAACCAAGAAGGTGACCGACCTGATTCCGGGGCTGAAGCAGCCGGAGAAGAAGTAGCCGAGCGAAGCTCGCCGCGCTTCCCCGCCCCGCGCAGCGGGGAGGGGTGGTCGAGCGCAGCGAGACCGGGAAGGGGCGCTTCGCGCCCGGATGTTCGTTGTGTCGGGGTACCCGCCATCCCCTCACCTGACTCAACGCGTTGCGTCGAGTCGTCCTCTCCCCGCAAGCGGGGAGAGGAGGCGCGGCAGGAAACTTCTGTGTGCTCATCCAGCACGATTCTCCACATCACGTGCGGTTTACGCGAGGAACCAACCGCGCAACGCTTGGACCCGACGCGGGCTTCTTCGTCGGCGCAACACTTGTGATCTCGTGGCTCGTCGCGACCGCCGTGGGGCTCGTCTGGCTCCCGTGGAGTGGGTGGGGCATCGGCTGGATCGTCTGGGCGGCTCTCTGCTGGCTTTTCGTCCTGTGGATGTCTCCTCGCTTGGTCCGCGCGATGGCTGGCGGATTCCTTATGTCGACGAGGGACCGAATCGAGCGCGACGAGATCGTGGTGGAGCACCGCTTGCCGTCGCGGCAATCACGGTTCCACAGGATCGCACGCGATCGACTTCGGATCGAGTACGGCATCTGCGGCGTTGTCGTGTTCACGCCTCAGCCGTGGGGTGTCCGGTGGCGGCGTGATCGCTTCGTCGTTTGGCTCCGCGGCGAAGGCGGCAGCGTCCGATCCGCGGTCGGAGTCTTTGGGACGCAAGCTCGCGCCCGGGCCTATGCCGGTCGGTTGAGTGAACGCCTCGGGGCGCCGTTGGCGGGTTGTGCTCGTGCTAGGACGGCGCTGATGCTGGGTGGGTGACTGCCCGCGTCGCCGCGGCCCGCTGCGCGTCACAGGCTCTGGCACCGCCGGTACGGCGATCCTCTCCGCTCAGAATCGCTCCTTCGACTCGTCCCGTGTTGCGGGGTCGGGCTTGGGCTTCTGAGCGTCCGCGTTCATGGCTTTGCGGATCTGCTCATCGATCAAGGCGCTGCGCTCGGGATCGTTCTTCTGGAGCCAGTCGCGGAGCGCGTGGGCCCGCTTCCAGTCCTTTGTCTCGATCGCGATGAGGGCCCGATTGAATCGGGGCACGGCGAAGGTCTCGGAACAGGCGATCGCTCGGTCGAAGGCTTCTGCCGCCCCGGGCTGCTTGGTTCGGAGCAGGGCGACGCCGAGGGCGTTCCACGCGCGGGTCTCTTCGGGAAGTCGCTCGGTGGCCTTCCGGAGCACCTCCACGGCTTCGCTGGAGCGTTGCTGCTCGTTCATCGCCATCCCGAGCAGCACGAACAACTCCGGATCGTCGGTGTATTTCAAGCCCTCCCGTGCGGCGTGCTCGGCCTGCGGCCAGCGTCCGAGGCGCAGGCTGCATTCCGCGAGGTTGCGCCATGCCGCACCGTCCGTGGGCTTGAGCTCGATGACTCTCTCGAACCGAGCGGCGGCCTCCTCGAACAGCTTGAATCGCTCGATCAGGGCATAACCGACTCCGAAGTGGGCTCCGGCGCTCTGCGGGTCGGCGATCGCCGCCTCGCGGTAGTAGTAATACGCGCGGTCGAGATCCGCGGCGGCGGCGTAGATGTCGCCGGCGTATTCCAGTATCTCGGCGTTCTCTCGGGCCATCGATGCCGCTTCGGCGATCACCGGCGCCGCCGCCGCGGGATCGGACCGGACCTCGAACTTGATCGCAGCGAGACGGAGCAGCGCCTCGGCGTTGGCGCGACCGTCGGCCCGGAGCCGTTCCAGCTCGGCTTCGGCGAGGTCGTACCGCCGCAGTTGGCGGAGGGCGGCGGAGTACTCGAGCCGGACGTCCGCTTGCGACGGATCCAGTTCGAGCGAGCGCCGCCAGGACTGGAGCGATTCCTCGCCGCGATCAAGCTTCACGAGCATCGCCGCACGCAGGTGATGCGACCTGGCGTCATCGGGAGTCGCCTCGACGGCGCGTTCGGCGAGTGCGAGCGCGGCCGGGAAGTCGCCCCGATCGGACGCGTGCCAGGCGCCGATCCGCAGCAGCGTGGCGCTCTGCGGGAACCGATGCAGGCCGGCGTCGATCGCCGCCTGCGCTTCCTGGGGCCGGTCGTGCTGCAGCAGGAGATTGATCAACCGCCGGTGCACGTCGTCGGAGGCGTCGTCAAGGCTCGACGCCCGGCGAAACTCGGCGATTGCCTCGTCGATCCGGTCCATGCGGACCCGGTTGATCGCGACGTTCACGCGATAGCTCACGTTGTCGGGGCGAAGTTCCGCGGCCCGTTCCCACCACGGTTCGGCTTCCTTGTCTCGCCCGGCATCGGCGTATGAGTAGGCGAGCCAGAAGGCGCACTCCGCGCAGGCAGGATCCGATGCAACCGCAATCCGTCCGTGCTCGATGGCTTGATCGAAGTTCTCCTTCCAATGAAGGACGCGCGCCGCGATCATGTTGGCCGCCGTGTTCGTCGGATCGATGGCAATCGCCTCGCGCGCGCGCTGCAACGCCTCGTCGTAGCGCTGCTGATCGAGATAGATCGCAGCCAGATCCGCGAGCGACGCGGCGCGATCGGTGCCGCGGTCGATGCGATCGAGCAAGCGCACCGCCTCCCGGTCCGCATCGGCCGCATCCCGCAGCCCGCCGCTCGGCGCGGCAGGCTTGCAGCCCGAGATCGCAAGAGACCAAATCAGGCTCCAAAGAACACACCCAACCCGAACCGCTGATTTCATAAGGTGATGACTCCCGTCGCCGGAGGGTAACAAGAGCGTCGGCTTGACACCGGATCGCTGTTTGCTATGCTGCCGCTGTCCCTCGGTGTCCGACCCGTGTTCAGCACGAGTCGGACTGAAAAGGGAAGTGTGGTGAGGTGAAGACCCTAGTTCTCCACCGATTCCACCGCGGACGCGCCGCCGTAACGGGCTTGGCGCTCTCCAGGGGCTTGCGAGCGACTTCGCTCGACAGGCCCGGCCACTGCCGACGCTCCTCTCCAGGGCACCACGGCGGGAAGGCGGAGAGCACTCTCCCCGAAGCCGGAAGACCTGCCGATGGACGCCGCACGGGATGTTCCCGTGACGGTTGACTGGCGGCCCTCGCGAATCGGGGCGGTCGGTGGAAGCGCTCGCGTTTTCCTCACGCGGCGTGCCCCCACTGAAACCACCGCTCCGGCGCAGGCTCCTGCCGCGGCGTTGTTGTCATGCGTTGTCATGACCTCCGTCGCGGGTGAGCCGTGCGTGTGAAGGCCGCCGCCTTGGCGAGGAACGCCCCGCGCGTCTCGGGGTGCCGTGACCGGTTCTCGTGCGCTCCCGCATGAAAATCGGATGGAGAGATCGCATGTTGCGTTTGGTTGCTTTGTCCGGCCTCGTCGGTGCTGTTGTGTCGTCCGCGGCGGTCGCGTCGCCGTTTGCCACCTCGTGGTCGAGCTTCGTGCCCGGCACCGGCGGGAGCGCGACCTACGCCGACCCCAGCGCGGCCCTCGGTTCGCCGACGCGGTTCACGGGTGTGCAGTTTGGTTTCCCCGGCGCGGTGACGCCCTTCAACCCGCCGTTCGATCCGGGTGACATCGTGAGCATCGGCAAGGGCGGCTCGCTGGTGCTCGGCTTTGACCACGACGTATGGAACCGCCCGAGCAACCCGTTCGGCGTCGACTTCATCGTCTTCGGCAACTGGTTCTACGCCGACGGCGGCGGCTTCGCGAGCGGCAAGTTCGGCAGCCGCAATGCCACCATCGAAGTCTCGAAGAACGGCACCGACTGGTTCCTCGTGCCGGGCGCCAACCCCACCAGCGGCTACGCGACGCTGGGGTACAGCGATCTGGCATCGCCCTACGAGACTTCGCCGGGCTCGGTGCCGACGGACTTCACCAAGGCGGTTGATCCCTCATTCGATCCGATCGGCAAGACCTACGCCCAGATCGTCGCCGGCTACAACGGCAGCGGCGGCGGGACGGGCATCGACTTCTCTGCCACCGGGCTCGACTACATCCGCTTCGTGCGCCTCACCAACCTCAGCGACAGCCCGGGCTCGCTCAACATCGATGCGATCGCGGCGGTGCCTTCGCCTGTCACCGCGTCGCTGTTTGTGATCGCGACGCTGATCGCACCGAGGAGGCGTCGCGGGTGCTGAGCCCACGCGAGGCATTCCGGTCTCGAACCCTCGCGTACAGCGAGAAATGGATATCTCGTGCGCCGGGGCGGGGACGCCCCGGCTCGCTTTTGGTGGGACGCTGCGCACCTCGCTCGCGTGCCGGTCACTCTGCATTGACCAACCCCCTCTCTCTGTGCCTCTGTGCCTCCGTGGTGAATACCTTTGCCTTGAGCGCCGCAAGCGCCCAGCAGACGTGGCCCACGCTCGGGGGCAACGCCGCGCGGACCTCGGTCGCCACGCAGCCCGTGCCCGATCTCACGCAGCAGACTTGGACGTGCACGCTCGACGAACAGTCGCGGCCGATCATGTTTCAGGCGAAGGCTGGCGTCGCCGTCTCGCCGACGCACGTGCTCGCGGCGGGCTTCATCAACGACGGCGGCACGGTGTGGAAACTCTTCTGGGTCAACCGGCGCAGCGGTGTGGTCGAGCGCTCGGCCGCCATCGACGCTCCGGTGCTGGAGAGCCTCACCTCCCCCACCATCGACAGTGCTTCGAACACGGTGCTGGTCGCCAGCGGCTCCACGCTCGCCGCGTTTGATCTGGTGACGGGCGCGACGCGGTTCGAGACCTCGTTCATCAACCCGCTGGTGAACGTTTCGCCGCTGGTGGTGCGAGCGTTCCATGCGCCTGCTCGCATCTTCGTCACCGACTACGACGGCTTCGGCGACTCGGCCTCGCTGCACTGCATCAACCTTGACGCGTTTTCGACGCGGAATCCCTTCACGCTCGGGCAGGTGATCTGGTCGGCGCCGATCGGCGCGTCGTCGGGCAACACCCCGGCATACGACGCGGCACGCGGGCGGGTGATCACCGCCGCGGTCGGGCTGTTTGCCACCGACCCCGGCGAGGTGCTGGCGTTCCCGGCCCATGCGACCGAGACGCCGGCCCCGGCGTGGCGGTTTGTGAATCCGAGCGGCGCGGGTTTCTTCGGCGGCGTGTCGGTGGATGGCTCGACGGTCCTTGCCGCGTCGTATGCGTTCTTCGGCGGGCTCAACTCCGGCAATCTCGTGCGTTTACGAGCCGACAACGGGACATTGCTGAGCAACACCGCCGCCAATCGCACGGCGTCGATCCCGGTCGCCCTCCCGAGCGACGCCCTCGGTCGCGTCGTGCTCTCCACCGGCGTGCAAGGCTTCGGCTCGCTGCCATCGCTGCAGGTCTTTGGGTTCTCGCCGTCGTTCTCGCCCACATTCGCCTGGTCGACCCACCTACGCACCTGGACCGACAGCAACAACAACGCGATCATCGAGAACGGCGAGTTCACGCCCATCGGTGGGTGGAACCTGCAGCCGATCCTCTCCGTTTCAGGCCTCGGCACGCGACTCGTCACCGGCGGCGCCGACAATGTGCTCCGGGTCTTGAGCCTCGCGGGCGTCAACGGTTCGACCAGCCCAGTGTCCGTCGTGCAGAGCGCCACGGGCATCACCGGTTCGCCCGCGATCGCCGGCGGCAACCTCTACGCGATCGGCTCCGCCGGGCTCCGCAGCTTCGGCCCCGCGCCGCTGCTGCTGGATGTGACCCGCGACGGCGTTGTCGATGTCGAGGACATCTACGCGTGGGAGCAGGGCCGCGGGTTGCGCGATGTGGACGGGAGCGGCGCTGTGAACGCCGCGGATCGCGAGCAGTTGATCAACGCGATTCGCGGGAACGAAGAAGCCGAGCAGACGGAGGGAAGGCGATGAACCTCTCTCGCTTCGCGATCGCGACCTCGCGCCTCCTCTCCCCGCGCATGCGGGGAGAGGACGACTTGAGGCAAAGCCTCAAGTCAGGTGAGGGGATGGCGGGTACCTGCACGGCCGAGTGTTCGGAAGCCCAAGGCCCCTCCCCGGTCTCGCCGAGCCTCGACCACCCCTCCCCGCTGACGCGGGGCGGGGAGGCGCGAGCGGCCCAGCCACGCGTTCGATTCGCTCGCCGTGCCTTCACGCTCATCGAGCTTCTCATTGTGATCGCGATAGTCGCGCTTCTGATCGCGCTCGCCTTACCGTCGCTCCGCGGCGCGATCGCGGCGTCGCGGACCACGAAGTGTCTTTCGAATCAGCGTCAGCTCGGCGTCGCGTGGACGATGTACGCGAACACCTACCGCGATCTGGCGACCCCTGCCGCGTACTGGCGGCAGGAGCAGATCGGCTCCGGCCCGGTTGTCTACTGGTTCGGAGCCGACGCTCCGGAGAACACGCCCGACGGCGCCCCCACCAGCGGCCTGCTGACGCCGTTCTTCTCCGCCGCCCGCGCCGAACGCGGCTCGCTCGAGTGCCCGGAGCAGCCCGCCGGCACGTACACGCCCCAGACCAAGCACCTCAAGTTCTCGACGACCTACGGCTACAACGGCTACTACCTCACGCCATTGATGACCCCGGGATGGGGAGATCAGATCGGCTCGCGCCCGTGGCGACGAACGGCGGATATCGTGCAGCCGTCGCTGCTGCTGGTCTTTGCGGACACGATCCTTGCCGGTGCGTCGGCGAGCGCGCTGCCGCGATCGAGCGCCCTGCTCGATCCGCCGCTGTTGTTCTCGCCCTCCACCGGATGGTCCACGAACGGAAGTCCGACGATGTCTTTCCGACATGCGGGTCGTCAACGCGTGAGCTCGCTCGCGGCGGGCGTGCGTGCCGACGGGAGTGCGAGCGCATCGAGCACGAGTGTCGAGTTGCTCCGACGGGATGGCCGCGGGCGACTGCTCGGCGTCGGCAGCTTGTCGAAATCACCCGATCCGTGGTACGTGCCCGATTGGCAAGCGTGGCGTGCGTCGATACACTGAATGCCTCCGGGGAGCACACGAGTGGTCGATCGCTGCGTCTGCAAGAGCGTCTCCTTTGCACGCCTCAAGGAACTGGCCGCTCAGGGCCACGGCGACCTCGACGCGCTGTCGAAGAAGACCGGCTGCGGCACCGGCTGCGGGATGTGTGTGCCGTACATCCGCGTCGTGCTGGCGACCGGGCGGACCAACCTGCCGATCATGACGAGCTTTCAGATCGAGAAGTTCCTCGCCGGCGCGGCCAGGTGAGCACGCGGGTCGTGCACGGGCCCTCGGCTCTGGAATCGCACAACAACGTCCGTTGATATGGGTAGAAGCCCGGGGTGAATCCACGGCGGCGGCGACGGTCTTTGCGACGCGCCCGGGGGTTGTCCTGATCCCGAGCCGCAGAAAGTCGATGGTGTTTGCCGGAAACGGGCGCGACGCTCTTGACAGGTGCCACCTCGATCGGGCATGCTTGATGAACGAACTCATGGAAATGCAAAGAATGGGCGTCTCGAGCTGCATCTGCTACCGCACCGACTTCGCCGTGTTGAAGGCGATCGCCGATGCCTCCGGCGGCGGCCTGCAGGAACTGCACGCGGCGACCGGCTGCGGGTCGCGGTGCGGCCTGTGCATTCCGTACATCCGAGCGATGCTGCTGACCGGCCTGATCGATCTGCCGCCGATGCTGCCCGACGACTTCCGGAAACTGGGCATCCGCTGCAGCACGCTCGAGCGGCTCGTCAATCAGTTGGAATCCCGCGGGGAGACGATCACGCACGACGCCGCCGGTGCCTTGCGGCTGACGGAGCAGCATCGCCCGGAATCGCCGTCGAACTCCTGAGTCGCGGATCGGCTACGGACACGGGACATTCGGAACGTTCTTCCACGGACCCCAGTGCGTCGCGTTGGGCGCCTTGCACGCCGGCTCTTCGCTGAGATTGGGCGTCGGGCAGCTGATGGGCTTCTCGAAGCCGCAGGTGGGAGGCGTCGCGTCGGGCTTGGAGATCATGCAGTAGATCGTCTGCCCCGGGGTGTATCCCTCGCGCTCCCGGTTGCAGGTCACTTCGCTGCAGTCCTCCTTGCGGAACTTGGCGGATCTCCACTCGGTGAAGCGGCGACGGATCTCGTACATGCAGGACCAGCGATAGTTCTCGTCGATCCGCGGCTCGGAGCGCAAGCCCGTCAGGGCGAAGTAGCAGGATCCCGGAGTGACGGTGGCGGCCCAGGGTGTCAACTGCTCCGCGACGCAATCGGGTTCATCGGGCTCGCACCGCATGAGGTTCACAGCCATGGCGGCCACAAGGGTCGGGGCTTCGGCCTCGGTCGAGAACACACCGACCCCGGCCCAATCGGCCGTCTCAGCCATCGCGGTGAGCATCCGCGACTCTTCGATGCACCCGCCGGTTTCGCCGCCGCCCTCGTTGGGGCCGGCGAGGCTGGTGACCGCCGCCGCGGAGTAACCCATGGAGACGAGCATCTCGACCAGCGCGCCGGGGGTGTCGCTGTTCTGGACGATATTGAAGAGCGGGTCGTCGGTGAGCATGCCGGCGAGATAGGCCTGCGGCGGGCGTGCGCCGAAGGGGTCGAAGAGCTCGACAAGGTCCGGGCGTCCGAAGAGGTCGTGGTCCTCGTCGGGGATGTTGAGCACGGTCTTGGCCGTGTACAGGGCCTGCGACGGCGTGGCGGTGCGCCAGGAGTACGCGTCCCAGCCGGTGGGAGTCCGCATAAACAGGACGGTGTGCAGGTTGTCTCCGATGATCGCGTCGGGCTTCGCCATTGCGACGATGGCGCTCGTGAGGTTGCCGCCCTCGGGATAGGCGATCACGAAGTTCCAGCCAGCGGTCTCGAAACGGTGTGGGCTGAGGCGCCGGGGAATCTCGTCGGCTCTTGCCGACGCGACAGCCACCCCGAGCGCAACACAGCACAGAAGCAAACGAATCGCGATGTTCACAAAGCCTCCCGTCCCGCGCGGACTCCGCCGCCGTGCCCAGCAACGTACCGCGCGATTCTGGAATGCAAAACAGAATCCGGCATGAATCGCTGCAAATTCCACAGAAATCAGCACCGGGTCGAAGTGTGGGGAGGCGGTCGGAACGTCGCCGTTGGAGTTACACCACACGCCCGTCGGTGATCTCCGCCTGGCCCGTGAGCCATGAGCGACGGCTCGGTTCTGTGGCAGCCGGCGAAGCCGCCCGCTCCGCGTGGCGCGACGCATGCGATCGGCGGAATGTCTGTGCGGCCATTCGCCGGGCGCTCGTCATCGCACCGGCGTCCACGAACGGGCGACAGGTTCGACGCGCCGGTCCCGCCGACCAAGAACGTCCGTCGCCCGTGCGCACGGCCTCGTCTGAATGAAAAAGCCCGGGCTTTCGCCCGGGCCTGGTTCTCCGATCGTTGTTCGCCGTGCGCGGGCGTTCGCCGCTCAGGCGTTTGCCGTCGTGCCGGGGTTGGGGATCTCAACCTGCGGCGACTCGGGCTCCTCTTCGAGCATCTCCAGGTCCTCTTCGGGCGGGAGCTCGACGAGCGGGCGGACCTTGATCTCCTGGTACGGACGGAAGCCCGTGCCGGCGGGGATCAGGTGGCCCAGGAGCACGTTCTCCTTGAGGCCCACCAGCGTGTCGGTCGCGCCGCGGAGCGACGCTTCGGTGAGCACCTTGGTGCTCTCCTGGAACGACGCACCCGACAGGAACGAATCGCTCGACAGTGCGGCCTTGGTGATGCCCAGGAGCAGCGTGCGGCCCGTCGCCGGACGTGCACGCTTGGCCTTGGCGCCTTCCTTGCCCGCGGCCTCGGCCTTGGCGTTGGCTTCCTTGATCTCGTCCTTGCCGACGAGCGCGTTGAGCGGAAGCTCGGTTGCGCCCGGGTCGGTGATGCGGTACATCTGGCCGACCTCGAGGTTCTTCTGCTTGAAGGTGAACTTGTCGACGACTTCCTGCGGGAGCAGGTCGGTGTCGCCGGGGTTCTCGACCTTCACCTTGCGGAGCATGGACGAGAGGATCAGCTCGATGTGCTTGTCGTTGATCACCACGCCCTGAGCGCGGTAGACGTTCTGCACCTCGTCGAGCATGTACGCCCAGAGAGCTTCCTCGCCCTTGATGCGGAGGATGTCCTTGGGGTCCATCGGGCCGTCGGTGAGCGAGTCGCCCGACTGCACGAAGTCGCCGGTGTGCACCAGCAGCTGCTTGTCGCTGGGCACGTGGTGGTCCTTCTCGATGCCCGAGTCGGAGATGACGCGGATGGTCATCTTGCCCTTGCGCTTGTCCGAGAAGATCTCGACGCGGCCCGAGATCTCGGCCATGAACGCCGGGTCCTTGGGCTTGCGGGCCTCGAAGATCTCGGTCACGCGGGGCAGACCACCGACGATGTCGGCGCTGGCCGCGGCCTGCTTGGGCTGACGGGCGAGCATCTGACCGGCCTTGATCTTCTGGCCGTCGGTGACTTCCAGACGCGCCTTGGCGGGCAGGAAGTGGAAGTCGAGGATGTTGCCCTGGTCGTCGACGATGTTGATCGCCGGGTGCAGGTCGCCCTTGTGCTCGATGATGATGAGGGCCTTCTTGCCGCCGGCCTCTTCCTCGCGGACGGTCTTCTCGAGTTCGATATCCACGAACTTGACGTTGCCGTCCTTCTCGGCGAGGATGGGCGTGCGGTGCGGGTCCCACTTGATGAGGATCTGGCCCTTCTTCACGTCCTCGCCGTTCTTGGCGTAGAGGAACGCGCCGTAGGGGACCTTGTACTTCTCAAGCTCGCGGCCCGCGCTGTCGAGCACGCCGATCTCGGCGTTGCGCTTCAGGACGACGTGGCAGTCGTGGCCTTCGTCGTCCTTCACCGGCACCTCGTTGCAGTCACGCAGCTCGAGCTTGCCGGGGTTGAGGGCGAGATACTGGGTTTCCTGGGCCGAACGCTGGCCGATGCCGCCCGTGTGGAACGTACGCATCGTCAGCTGGGTGCCCGGCTCGCCGATCGACTGGGCGGCGATGATGCCGACGGCCATGCCCGGCTCGACCAGGCGGCCGGTCGAGAGGTCCATGCCGTAGTCCAGCACCGAGCAGCCGAAGCGGCTCTCGCTGGTCAGCGGCGAGCGGACCATGACCTCGGAGATGCCGATGTCCTCGAGGTCGGCGGCGATCTCGGGGGTGATCAGCTCGTTCTCGTGCACCACGACCTCTTCGGTCTTGGGGTTGGTGATGGTGTTGACGCTGACGCGGCCGATGATCTGGTCGCGGAGCGGCACGTCCACCTGTTCGCCCTTGTACAGGGCGCGCTTCATGATGCCGCGGCGGCTGCCGCAGTCGAACTCGCCGATGATGACCGACTGCGCCACGTCGCAGAGCTTACGGGTGAGGTAGCCCGAGTCGGCGGTCTTGAGCGCCGTGTCGGCCAGGCCCTTACGCGCACCGTGCGTCGAGGAGAAGTACTCGAGGATCGACAGACCCTCGCGGAAGTTCGAACGGATCGGGGTCTCGATGATCTCGCCCGACGGCTTGGCCATGAGGCCGCGCATGCCGGCGAGCTGCTGCATCTGGCTGATGTTGCCGCGGGCGCCCGAGTCGGACATGAGGTACACAGGGTTCAGGTAGAGCTTGCCCTGCTTGTTCTCGATGGACGTCTCGTTGCCGTTCTCGTCGCGGCGGTCGTTCTTGAGGGTTTCGACCAGCTTCTTCTGCACCTGCTCGCGGCAGTGCGACCAGATGTCCAGCAGCTGGTTGTACCGTTCGCGGGCGGTGATGATGCCGCGGTCGTAGTTCTTCTCGACGCGGTCGACCTTCTTCTGGCTCTCGGCGAGCAGCTCGGCCTTTTCCCGCGGGATGCGCAGGTCGGTGATGCCGAACGACAGACCGGCGAGGGTCGACTGCTTGAAGCCGACCTCCTTCATCTTGTCGAGCAGGTCGATGGTGCTCGGACGATCGGCGAAGAGGTACGCATCGTCGATGACGCGGGCGCAGCCCTTCTTGCCCAGCACGCAGTTGTAGAACGGCATGCCCTTGGCGAGGATCTCGGCGAAGAGCACGCGGCCGACGGTGGTGATCAGCCGCTTGTTGGCCGGCATGTTCTTCACTTCGCCGCCCTGGTTGTCCACGAACTGCGTGAAGCCATCGAGGCGGACGCGGATGCGCTCGTGGATGCTGATCTTGCCCTGGTCGTAGGCGAGGATCGCCTCGCGACGGTCCTTGAAGGACTTGAGGTCCTTCTCGGCGCGCTCGTCGGGGGCCACGTGCGTCAGGAAGTACACGCCCATGACGATGTCCTGCGAGGGCGAGATGATCGGCTTGCCGTTCGCGGGCGAGAAGATGTTGTGCGTCGACAGCATCAGCACGTGCGCCTCGGCCTGAGCTTCAACGCTCAGCGGCAGGTGCACGGCCATCTGGTCGCCGTCGAAGTCGGCGTTGAACCCGCCGCAGACCAGCGGGTGGATGCGGATGGCGTTGCCTTCCACCAGCACGGGCTCGAAGGCCTGGATGCCCATTCGGTGCAGCGTCGGGGCGCGGTTGAGCAGCACGGGGTGCTGGTAGATGACCTCTTCGAGGATGTCCCACACCGCGGCGTCGCGGCGCTCGAGCATGCGCTTGGCCGACTTGATCGTGTCCGCCAGGCCGTGCTCCTTGAGCTTGCGGATGATGAACGGCTGGAAGAGCTCGAGAGCGATCTTCTTCGGCAGGCCGCACTGGTGGAGCTTGAGCTCCGGACCGACGACGATGACCGAACGAGCGGAGTAATCGACGCGCTTGCCCAGCAGGTTCTCGCGGAAGCGGCCCTGCTTGCCCTTGATCATGTCGGTCAGCGACT
>ERZ1066133.335-NODE-335-length-23425-cov-7.658494_pt1 | contig 23425 bp, 23 predicted proteins | sample MGYA00382780_ERZ1066133 | MGnify/ENA primary metagenome ERZ1066133 (study PRJEB33369, sample SAMEA5778363) | biofilm metagenome | biome: Industrial cooling water; feature: Water cooling tower basin; material: Biofilm | place: United Arab Emirates | collected... | reverse complement strand
TGATAGTTGGATAGAGTGGATGAAAATTGAACATATTCCAGAAGTTATGAATACAGGTTGCTTTGAAAAATACCAGTGGGTTCGTTTATTAGAGACCGACGAAACAGAAGGAATTACTTATGCCGTTCAATATTATTGTGCAGAAAAAAAGAATTATGAATCCTATATACAGCTGCATGCTCCTTTACTTCGACAAAAAGGATTAGATAAATGGGGCAATCAATTCATAGCTTTTCGCAGTCTAATGGGCATTGTGAATTGAATGTGGATAGTTTCAAAGCAATAAGTTGCCCTATTGTTGAGGTTTCGTATATTGTTTCAAACCCTTTACTGATGCGGATTTCAGGATACAACACGCTGAAACTCAATGCCACACAGCGTTTCAGGCAAATTATGTTATATTTAACAAAGTGCCTGAAAAATAGAAATACGCTGTAACCCTTTGTTGACAAGCATTAGAAAGAATTACATGTGTCAAAAAAAATTCAAAAAATATTTTGTTGGTATCTAAAAGCGAATAAATTTGATCATTATTCACACAACAATCTAAACACAACACTATGAACAAAGCTGAATTGATTGCGCAAATCGCAGAAGATGCAGGAGTAACTAAAACACAAGCTAACGCAGCCCTCGATTCTTTCGTGGATGCAGTAACTAAAACTTTGAAAAAAGGTGATAAAGTTACTTTAGTGGGTTTCGGTACTTTCTCTGTTTCTAAGCGTGCTGCTCGTACTGGTCGTAACCCTCAAACTGGTGAGACTATTAAAATCAAAGCTAAAAAAGTTGCTCGCTTTAAGGCTGGTAAGGAATTGAGTGGTAAACTCTAATTATCCGTACAAACAACTGATTTATCCTGCATTTCGAAGGAAATGCAGGATTTTTTTATATTTGCAGCATTCAATCACAAAATTTAATTGAACGTAACATGGGTAGAGGTGATAAAAAAACTGCAAAAGGAAAGCGATTCAAAGGATCTTTCGGCAAAAGCCGTCCTGCAAAACCAGCAAAAAAAACTGCTGCTAAAAAAGAAGCTTAATTAGTAAGTTGAATCGGTGAACGAACAGATCCTGTGCTTGCACGGGATTTTTTTATGCCTTCTTTGCAGCTATTTCTACTATCGCCTTCGCTAAAGCATCTACTTGTTCTTCTGTTGTATATACATGCGGAGTAACACGAACACATTTTATATTTTCCCATTCAATTCCCACCGTATGAATTTTGTACTTATTCATCAATATACTATCAACTTCACCGGGGCGCATACCATCAATTGAAAAACCAGCAATTGCACAGGCATATTCATCTTTCATACTTGTATGTAATCGAACTCTTTTCTCTCCAAGTACTTGCTTGCACCAACGATTTTTTAAATACCTAATTCTTGCTTCTTTTCTAGCTGCTCCAATGGATTCATGAAATTGGATTGCTTCGCTAATAGCTTGCTCAATAGCAAAGCTTCTGGTACCCAAGGTTTCAAATTTTCGAATATTGTCACTCTTAGGCTGATCGTTACATATTAAAGGCCAAACTTTCGATATGTGCTCTTTTTTAATCCATAACATGCCAGAACCAATAGGCGCACTTAAAAATTTATGCAGTGATGTACCAAAATAATCACAATGTAAATCAGCTATAGAAAAATTTAGTAACCCAAAGCTATGGGCGCCATCTACCAGTACTTCAATACCCTTCTTATGTGCCATATCACAAATCTTACGGACTGGTAAAATTTGTCCAACCCAATTCACTACATGGGTAATATGCAGCAATTTTGTTTTAGGAGTTATTGCACGCTCAAAAGCACCAACAATAGTATCATCATCTTCAATAGGAAATTGAAAGTTAATTTGCTTGTACACAACACCATCTCGCATAGCTCTTTGTCGCCATGCTTGAATCATATTTGGATAGTCTTGATAAGTCCCAATAACTTCATCTCCTTTGTCAAAATCTAAACCGTATATAACAGTATTTAATGCCTCTGTAGCATTTCTATTAATGGCAATCTCATCAGCATGAACACCTGCTAATTTTGCCAAACTGTTTCTGAGTGGCTCTCTGCCTTTATCTAACAAACGCCACATGTAATAAGAAGGACCGCGACTACTAAAAGCATTATATCGATCTAAAGCTTCTTGAACAGATAGGGGCTGTGGACTTACACCTCCATTGTTTAAAATAACTATATCAGAAGTAGATGCTGTGTATGCTTGTTGAATGGTTTTCCAATAATCTGCATCAGAGGCAATTTTAGCTGGGTCATTGGACGAAAGTTTTTTCTCTGCTAATGAAAAATTAGCTGCATGCAGTTGCTGGAAAATTGAACCGGCTCCCAACATACCCAAATGTTTCAAAAAATCTCTTCTTTGTGACAAGCTCTGAATTGTGATTCTAAATTATTGATTTTATTCCTACACCTGCAAATCTTTGTTAAACTATGAAAAGAGGTGTCCTAAAGCGGCTTCAAAGTGCATTTTAAGAACCTTTTTGTGACTCATGGGTTATATTTGCATGCAGATGGGAAAGTTCACAGCATACATTAGTATTTTTTTAGTGCTTATTCTGATATCAATTGATTCATCAGCACAATGCTCCATATGCACCAAAACAGCCTCTCAGTTAGGTGAAGGACCAGCAAAAGCCCTCAATAACTCCATTGTTTACCTGATGTTGGCACCTTTTGCAGTTATGGGATATATAGGATATCGCTGGTGGAAAGATGAAAAGAATGTAGAAGCCTAAGTCAGCTCTACCGTTTTATGACTGCCATCACAGAAAGGCGGATTCTTGGTATGCTTACAATTGCACAGCCAAACCTCTTGATCCTCTTCTGAAGTCCATTTAAAGCTTTTATAAGGAAATACCGTTTCACCGTTTTCCTCTTGTGCTAGGGTTTTATGTTTGCCATCGCACATGGTAATTTTTTCACTCAAGCCACAAGTACACCAAGCATATGTTTTTCCTTTCTCAGCTTTAAATAAACTTGGTTCACATTTTTGAACGTTTGGTAGTTTCATATTCAGATATTTTAATCGATGCATTTTCTAAAGTGGGAAGTTACAGCATCCCAACTATACTGGGTACGAACATAATTTATAGCTTGTACACTGGCTTCTTTGTATTTGTTTTCATTTAGCAATAAATCCTTTAATGCTACAGAAAAGTCCGTTGCATTTGTAAAAGTGCCCCCGCCCTCACTATTTCTAATATGTTCTGCAAGCACATCGCACAATTGATTCGCTAAGACTGGTTTCCCGTAGGCCATCGCTTCTAACAAAACCAAGGACAAACTTTCATACCGAGAAGGCATAATAAGCATTTGCGACCCCTTTAGTAATTTCCATTTCACATCTTCTTCAATAAACCCTGTACAAATTACTTGAGCTGTGTCGGTAAATGAAGGTGCTTTTCCTGCACCTACCACAACCAACTGGTATGCCAAATGCATAGATTCATTAAACTCTTGGAAAAAACGAATCATATCATCTGTACCCTTATGCTGATCTACCCTTCCAATATAAATAAGATAGGGTTTACTAATGCCTTTTTCAAGCAACCAGTCCTGCGTGGGTTCTGAAACTTCAGGCACTGTTACACCGGCGCCAATTACTCTAGTTGATTTAGTTGGACTATGAAATAATTTTTCTGCTATGTGAGACTCTGCTCTGGTTAAGAAAAATATATGTTTTGCCATATTGTAATAGTCCTTGTAATAAGGATAATACATGGCTTTTTCATCGTGAAGAGTGGGAACCAGTATAGATTTACTTCCTGCAACCTCAAGTCCCTTACATGCTGTGTAATACAATAAAGTAAAAAAGACGAAACAGCTATATTCATGCTGATGGGATTTGATATAGTCCATCATTGATGGCGTGTAGGGGCCTTGATGGATAAGCCAAGCATCGTGGTCCTTTTTTTGCACCCCAAATGATGGAAATAGTTGTTCAATGTATGCCAATAAACCCATTTTTTTTGCAACCCACTGCCACCAAAGCCTTCTTCCTAACTTTTTTCTAGAATACCTCAATTGGGAACGAGTGCCCCTGCGTGAATTTTCAAAACGATGAACAGTAACTTTTCCATCTTGCTCAACTCCCTTTTCAAAAACAGGCTCCCATGTAACATAATCTTTAGCCTGAGTAGTTAGCACATCAACCTGATAAAAATCGGCTAGTTCCTGTGCAAGATTTCTCGCATACACTTCAGCCCCACCGTTTACTTGGGAGCCATAACGTTGTATGATGATTGCAATTTTTTTCATGAAGCAAGTAGTTCTTGATACAATTGAGTGTACTCAGCTGCAACTTCATTCCACTGAAAACTTGCAGCATGCTGTTTCGCTTCGGCTTTCTTTGAATGGGTCCATTGTTGAATAGTAGTCTCAACAACATTAGCCATTCCTGCTGGATCAAAATTGTTGAAATAAGCAGCATAAGAGTTGCCAATTTCGGGTAAGCAAGTAAAAGTCGACAAAACACAACAAGCTCCACACTCCATAGCTTCTATAACAGGCATACCAAAACCTTCTGCTTTTGATGGAAATAGAAAAGCACGGGTGTGGGTATACAACCACTTTTTCTCCCCTTCAGAGATGGGTCCAGATAAAATCACCCGATCTTGAAGACCTAAATTTTGAATTTGTGTTGTAAGGTGCTCATAATATGATGGTTGAACAATTGTACCTGCTATGATTAGCTTGTAGTTATTATGTTGCATCATTGGAAGCAATACGTCAAAATTTTTCTTTTCATGTATTGTGCCAATAGAAAATAAAAAGGGAACTTCTTCTTGTATAAACTTGGGCTGAATTGCTATCACTTCTTGTAGGCTGTTACAACCATTATAAATTACTTGATATTTTTTTCCAGCAATATTTAAATGCGAGGAAACATCATCATATACATACTTTGAAATAAAACTTAATGCATCTGCACGATCTATTTTTTTTTGCAATTTTGCCAAATACTTCTCTTTCTTTTTGTCTGACTTATTCTCATGCATAAAATTAATATCATGAATAGTCAGCAAGATTTTACCCTTGAACGAAAAAGGGAAATAATTAGTTCCTTGATAAGTTGCATGCCATAGATGGTATTGATTCAAATTAGGCATCCACCATTTATGCCAAAATTTTTTTTCAAGTATCTTAGGTCTATTCATCCAGACAGATGAAGCATTTATATCTTGGTAAATAGTTGTGGCAATTTCTTTACGCTGCAATAAAGCTGCACCTAAAAATTTACAAAAAGCAAATAACCCTGTATTAGGATACTTCATACGTTCGCCGTCGAACACTATTTGAAGTAATGAAGAATTATTTTTTTCTTGTTGCTTCAAGGGCATGACAAAATCCATTAATAGGACGATGAGTAATATGATATCCCCAACCCTTCAATACATTTGAAAAATATTGCAGGTTCATTGTTTCTTTATCTAAATCGTGTACTTCTGCACTGATAAATGGAATTTTTTGGATCAACTCAACCGGTGTATTATAAAAAATATCATACTCGCTGCCTTCACAATCAATTTTCAATAAAGCAATTTCATCCGTTTTAAGCGGTGCTAATATTTCTGCGAATGTAATAGTAGGAACTTGAATAGAACTTTTATTGCGTTCATCAAAATGAGATACAGATGATGCAACCACAGAGTGCTCCGATTCACTTTCAATGAATAACTCTATATGATCAATTTTTTTTCCAGTTACAGCTACACCACTCACCATCATGCGATCTTGTAAGGTTGGATTATTATGAACCAACCGTTCTAAAGCTTGCACATTTGCAGGTAATGGCTCAAAAGCATGAATTTTTAAGCCAGGTTTTTTTGACAACAATATACAATCAAAGAAACCACCGTTTGCACCAATATCTAATACAATACCTGTATCTGGCAATCTAGCAGCAAGCTGATCAATGTCATAGACATCCTCCATAAAAACTTCTTTGAAGACCGGATACAAAGCAGCAGTTACTTCAAAGTGAATTGGGTGTGGCCTAGTAACCATTTGTAAAGAACGGTGTCTTCGCTTTGATTTATTGAAGATGTATTCAAAGGGATTTTGAATATGCTGAAAAAGATTCTTGTATTTATGAATGCTACGCATAAATTCTAATCAATGGTTTGAATGAACTGATACAAGTTAAATGCTCCTTGTTGAACCAAAAGTTGGATCTGTTCTTTAAGCCTTCCTTTCTCAATATGATTCATTTTTTTCTGCTGAATTAAGTGATAGGCTTTTTCGGTAAGTAACCAGAACTTCCTTTCTTTAGATTGTACTGTTTTACAGTGTTCATTCATAGCATCAATCACGGCTACAACACCTTCATGTTTTGAGGCTACAGTTTTGATAACAGGAATTTGCCAATTGGGATCTTTACCCAGGTTAGCCGATGGCATCATATAACGCAAGTTCTTTACAAACATATCAGCATCAGGTCTGTCACTTTTATTTACTATGAAAATATCAGCTATTTCCATTAGGCCAGCTTTCATTGTTTGTACTTCATCGCCCGCTTCAGGAACTACAACTACCAAAGTAGTATCTGCTAATCCGGCAATTTCAATTTCACTTTGTCCAACACCAACCGTTTCAACTAAAACATAGTCAAATCCAGCTGCTTGCATTACTGAACTAATTTCTAGTATTCTAGGGTGTAAGCCACCTAATGAACCTCTTGTAGCTAAGGATCGAATAAATACTTGTGGATGTGTATACCACTGACTCATACGAATCCGATCACCTAATAAAGCACCTAAATTGAATGGAGAAGAAGGATCAACACAAATTACGCCCACACGTTTATTCGCCGCAACTAGTGTTGCAATCATGGCGTCAACCAAAGTACTTTTTCCAGCTCCAGGTGGTCCGGTTATTCCAATAAGAGGGCAAGAAGATTCGGGTAATTGTTGCATAAACGATTCATAGCCTGGCGCAGCATTTTCTACAAGAGAAATGCAACGGGCCAGCACAGCATCTTGTACTTGAGGTATAGTGGCTAAAAACCGGTCGAACATGATGGCGTAAATGTACTTGGAAAACAAATGTTCTCAAAAAACCAAGAGGAATAAAGGGAATATGTATATTGTTCCGCTATGCGGCGTCATATTCATCCATTGATTGTAGCCACTACATGGACTTGTATGCTGGCAGCACTGTTGTGGAGCAGAGCTGCCCTTGGTCTTTTGCAAGGCATTTGGTTATTGCTTGCAATAGTTGAGTTAAGAAAATCATTCTTTCGTGTATTGACCTCGGAAATTGTTATTTGGAGCTTTATTCCAGCGATTATGTATTTCTTGGTTGGTTTAACAACCCTTTGGTCGGAAACAGACAATCACTTAATTGCTTCATCTGCAATGTTGCCAATAGCAGCTATTAGTTCAAAGGCCTTCCCTGATTTTTGGCAAGAAAAATGGTGGAAACAAAGCTGGATTATGCTAGCATGTTGCAGCACTATTCTACCTATTACATCACTCGTACAATCACTAGATTCATTAAGCAATATGTACGGCAGTGGTCAAGTTGCTGAAGTTTGGATGGAAAAGGATCATGTTCGGTACAGTCTATTTATATCCTTAGGAGTAATGCTGCTGTTACAAAATGATTTATTCAACAAACTATTGCAATACCTACTGTTGGGCTATTTGATCTTGTTTCTTGTTGTACTTGGAGTGAGAACAGGATGGATGGCCCTTTTGCTCATAGGTCTTGTTGAAATTGTCAAAATCATCAAAAGCCAATCTTCTAAAAGATTAAAAGGATTAATCATTCTTATTGTACTGATAATTTCTTCAGTATGGTTAGTTCCCACCATACAAAGAAAAATTGAATATAGTCTCTATCAGTGGCAATCTGTATCTCCTGAAGATCAGTTCAAGTACTCAGATGGAACAAGGCGAATTGTAAATGAAGCAGCCATTTCATTGATACAAGAAAATAAAACCGGGTTAGGCTGGCAAAAAATGCAGCAAGAAATAAGCGAGAAAATACAACAACAAAATCCAAGTTGGCAAAACAGCTTTTCTTGGCCTTTCAATCAATGGATCTTTTGGATTGCTGGCGGAGGTTGGATTTTGTGTTTTATATTAAGTGGGTGGTTACTATATCCAATTGTTAAATCAAAAGGCGAGCATGTACTTGTTATGTTTGCTATTATAGCTTCTTGCTTGGTTGAGTGTACCCTCAATTACCAATATGGATTATGGCTTTTTGCATGGTGTGCGCTTCCTTTATGGGGAGCAACTTTTCGCAGATACTAAATAATTCTGTAATTTTTGAAGTCAAAAAGTCGAATTCCTGTTTTCTTCTCTAACCAATAAAGTATTCTATCCTTTGCTTTGAATTTTTTCCGACTGATATCTAATTCAACTTTCCAATTCTTTTCAGCAATTCGATTATGCATTACCTGGGGGTGTGTTCCGGTAAACTTTTCTAAAGAATCATAGGTACTAAAATCAAAAGTATCGGCCACTTTTGCAGCTGCAATCTCTTCGTCGGTATGCCAATACTGCCAACTCTCCTTGGCTTTTTTCATCATTTGTTCAGGACTTTTCACCCAACCATAATGGTAGATTTGTGCTCGTATCTTTTTAACTGGAATTTTAGTTTTTCCTGGGGGCATTCTAAAACCCTGGGCATCTTTATAAGAATAAATTGATTTATTGTTTCGAATAATTCTCACTTCGTACTTATACCATCTTCTACTATCTCCTATATAATCGTAAGTGCCATAAAAATGCGTGTATTCAAATAATAAACCTTGCACACGTTGATCTTGCTCATGTTTAATACAAGCTTCTTTGATTGCAGCATGATAGCATTCGTGCACCACTTCATCGGCTTGTATATAAAAGGCCCAGGTATATTCCGGTCCAATCAATTGAAAGGCTTTATTGGTTTCCTCTGCTAATACAACGCCTCCCGAACGAAGAGACTTATTCCATATAGAATAATGAATTTGAATTTTTGGATCATTAATAGATTTAATTAGGGCTTCTGTTTCATCCTCGCAATCTCCAATTAAAACAATCATTGTATCAACAACAGGCAAAATAGAACGAATGGCTTCCTCAATTGGATAATCATTTTTGACTGCATTTCGAATAATAGTAAAGCCTGCAATTTTCATCTGCTCTTGTTATTTGTCAAAGAACCGAAAACTTTTCGATTAGGAAATGAAATTCGAGAAAACTGCTATTTTTAGCCCGTTATGACCAATTTTATTCCTGTTTTCCCTTTGGAGCTGGTGGTTTATCCTGGCGAAACAGTTAACCTACATATTTTCGAACCACGTTATAAGCAACTTATTCAAGAGTACTCCGCAAATGGTAAGCCATTTGGAATTTCCGTTATTATTGATCAACAACCCAAAGAATTTGGCGCTTCTGTTGTTGTGAGTGAAGTAGTTGAACGCTATGAAGACGGCAGTATGGATATTCGTGTAACGGGACAAAAAGTATTTAGAATTTTAGAATTGATCAAACAGGTTCCAGATAAAATGTACAGTGGGGCTATAGTAACTTATCTTTCTTACGATCCTGTACACTATCCCGATCATATGAGAGATCTTTTCATTAAAATTCAAGAGTTGTATAAACTATTAAATGTTCAAAAGAAGTTTACTAAGCCCGTAGAAGAAATGGTGAGCTTTGATATTGCTCATCATATTGGACTTCAAATTAAGCAAGAATATGAGTTATTGGAGCTAAATAAAGAGCTAGAAAGACTCGAATACATTCGCAGACACATAACACAAATGATTCAAGTTTTGCAGCAGGGTGAGTCTTTGAAAGAAAAAATTCAATTGAATGGACATTTTCGGGAGTTGAAAGGCTTTAACTTTGATTTTTAGCATGTCAAACACAACCCTCTGCTTCGACTTTGGTAATACTCGCCAAAAATGTGCTGTTTTTAAGCAGGGCAATTTAGTAGAAGTACGGTTATTGGAGGAACATTTAGAAGATTCAGTATTGAGTCTCATTCAAGAATTTCAGCCCAACTTCAGCATTTTATCTTCTGTTATACATCATTCGTCCAATATCCAAGAAATACTAGAAACCAATACCTCTTTTCATTTATTAAACCACAATAGCCGCCTCCCCATTACAACTCCAGTTGGTAAACCTTCTACAATTGGAGCGGATCGACTGGCACTTTGTGCGGCTGCTGTTCATTTATTTCCAAATCAACATAACCTAGCCATTGGATTGGGTTCTTGCATTACGTACAACTATATTAGCCCAAGGAATGAGTTCTTAGGGGGGAGCATTTCTCCAGGTATGAATATGCGTTTTAAGGCTATGCATGAACAAACGGCATTGCTCCCATTGGTAGAAGCTACCCAGCAATTTCCATTAATTGGCTACGATACCAAAACCAATTTACAAAGCGGAGTGATTCTTGGAATATCTGCTGAAATAGACGGTTTTATTGAACAATATGCCCAAAAATTCTCCAACTTTAACGTGCTGTTAACCGGGGGTGATATGCCTTTTTTTGTCCCTCACCTGAAAAAGAGGATATTTGCCGACCCTTACCTAATTTTTAAAGGTCTGTATGCAATTAGTGAGCTCAACCATTCGTAGTGCGTCTATACTTTTTTCTGCCTTACTGATAAACACCACCCTTCAGTCTCAGGAAAATTCTCCTTTTTCAAGATTTGGACTTGGAAATTTCATGCATGGTCAACATGCAATAAGTCGCTCAATGGGCGGAATATCAGCAGCTTATGCCGATGGTATTACCATGAACAACAGCCAAACTGTCAATTTTATGAATCCGGCTTCTTATGGTAATTTCTATTTGCTTTCCTACGATTTGGCACTTGATATAGACACGCGTTCACTTAGAAGAGAGCAGCCTGCAACCTCATTTAGAGGCACCAATTTTACCCCAAGTTATTTAGCTGTAGGAGCACCTATTGATAAGAAAAAGGGACTTGGACTAGCATTTGGTATGCGCCCATTGAGTAGAATCAATTACCAAGTTGAGCAGCGCTCACGATTAACAGGTATTGATAGTATTAACAATATTTTTGAAGGCCGTGGGGGCTTTAACCAGTTTTTTGTGGGTATAGGTAAAAAATGGAAAAATGGCCTTAGCGTTGGATTAAATACAGGTTACAATTTTGGAAGAAAAAATATTACCACAAGAACTCAATTTGTAAATGACTCCGTGGTGTACTATAAAGCCAATATGTCTAATAATACCAGCTATGGCGGCGCTTTCTTTCAAGGAGGATTTCAGTATGAAAAAGAACTTTCAGAACGCATAGATCCTGAAACGAAGTTTGCATACAAACGGTCTATTCGTTTAGGCGCAACATATACCCTTGGACAAACACTAAATGCGCAACAAGATCGCTTTAGGGAAACATTTGAGTATGATGGCCAAGGTGGTACATTTAGAATTGATAGTATAACGCAACAAAACAATATTCGCGGTAACATAGAATTACCCTCTACTTATACTGCTGGCTTCATGTTTATTAAGAGAGTAAATAGCAATAGGGGCTTACTTGACTTATGGAGCTTCGGTGCTGAATACAGTGCTACTGCGTGGAGTAAGTATCGCTTCTATAACCAAGCCGATGCATTGGTAGATAATTGGGTTGTAAGAGTTGGCGGACAGTTTTGCCCAGATCCTACCAACCTCACCAGCTATTGGTCGAACGTTAATTATCGTTTTGGATTTTTCTCTGGAACAGACTACGCCAACCCAGATGGAAACGGTCTTAAAACATTTGGTGTGAGCATTGGAGCAGGTATGCCTATGCGCAGATGGCGCGTTTATGAAACACAGTTTACTCTTATTAATGCTGGACTTGATTTTGGAAGAAGAGGAAGTAACGTGAATAATATTACTGAGAACTTCATACGTTTAAATTTCAGTCTTAGCCTGAGTGATCTTTGGTTCCAAAAACGTAAATACGACTAATGCATGTTTCGCATTTCACATACATGGACATGGCTTTTACTTGCTTTCAGTTTAGTTTGGGTAGCATGTGAAAATGATGAAAACGAGGTTAGAAACTTAGGTAAAAAAGTACTGGGCGTTGAAGAAGGAACAGGTATTGAAAGCTTATTTAGCAGAGAAGGAAAAGTTAGCGCAAAACTAACTGCACCGAAACTAATCCGTTATTTATTAGATACCAACAGAATAGAATTTCCGAATAGTTTGCATGTTGACTTTTTTGATGATTCGCTTTTAATTGAAAGCACTTTAGATGCAAAATTTGCTCGATACAACGAATATGAAAGTAAAGTGTTATTACGTGATAGCGTAGTAGTTATTAACCGCGGAGGCGATACGCTTTACACCAATGAACTTTATTGGGACCAGAATCAGGGAATTTTCTTCACAGATAAGCCTGTTACCATCCACAAAAAAACTGGCAGAAGAAAAGGCATTGGTATGCGTGCCGATCAAAACTTTAGAGAAGTAACCATTTTCAAGACTGGCGGATTTGAAAATGTTGCTGATAGCACTATGTAAAATAAAATATCAATCATATGGAATACAGAAGAATGGGAAGAACAGGGCTGCAATTGAGTGCATTGAGTTTTGGAAGTTGGGTAACATTTCACAAGCAAATTGAAGATCAAACTGCAGACACCCTTATGGGCATGGCCTATGATGCAGGTATTAACTTTTTTGACAATGCTGAAGTGTACGCAAGTGGAGAAAGCGAAAAAATGATGGGGCGTGTATTACAACAAAAGAACTGGGATAGGACATCGTATGTGCTTTCTTCAAAAGCCTACTTTGGGTGGAGAGGAAAAAATAACAAACCCAATCAAACCGGATTAAGTCGTAAGCACTTAACCGAAGCTTGCAACGAAGCTTTACAACGTTTACAAACCGATTACCTCGACTTATACTTCTGCCACAGGCCCGACAAGCAAGTGCCTATTGAAGAAGTGGTTTGGACTATGAATACACTCATTCAACAAGGTAAGATTTTATACTGGGGTACCAGCGAATGGAGCGGTGTAGAAATTATGGAAGCACACAGGGTAGCTCGCGATAACAGACTCATTGGTCCAAGTATGGAACAACCACAATATAATTTGTTTGAGCGCCATAAAATGGAAAATGATTACCTGGAAGTTTTCAAAAATGTAGGGCTCGGAACAACTATTTGGAGTCCGTTAGCTTCTGGATTACTCACAGGAAAATATAACAATGGCATCCCAGATGGAAGTCGTATTAGCTTACCTGGCTTTGAATGGCTGAAAGACTCTGTTTACGTAGAAAGCAAAATTGAGAAAGTAAAAAAATTGGGAGAATTAGCCAATGAGTTAGGACAAAGTTTAGCGGCAATTTCAATTGCATGGACTTTGAAAAATCCAAACGTGAGCACAACCATTTTAGGTGCAACTAGCAAGGAGCAGCTTGAACAAAACCTACAAGCACTTGACGCCCTTCCGCTTTTAACAGAAGAAGTAATGGGAAAAATTGAGGTCATCATGGAAACAAAACCTGTTCTACCGCAATGGTAATACAAAAGGGCTTCGGCCCTTTTTTTATTTCAAAGGTTTCAGTTAGCATATGTGCTAACTTTCGATTAACCAGCAATGCTTATTTTTACAAAAAGAACAATACATGTCCGAAATCTACCTCATACTTATGGCTATAGGGTTCACCCTCATTATGGTGGGTTTCTTTTCTGGCTATGAGATAGCATTTGTTAGCGCAAATAGATTAAGCATAGAACTAAAAAAGAAACAAGGGCGCAGAGGTGGACTTTTAGTAGCAGGATTTATAGAAAATCAAGCAAAGTTTATAGGAACCTGCCTCATTGGAGTTAACACGTTCTTGGTTATTTATGGCTTACTATTTAATGAACTTCTCCATCAAACTTTATGGAATCCCTTCAATATCGAAAACGACTATATCAAACTAATTGCTGATACGCTGCTGTCTACTTTTGTTGTGCTAATTTTAGGAGAGTTCCTTCCAAAAGCAATATTTAAAGCCAAAAACGACTCGCTGGTTGATTTTTTTGCACCCGTTGCTCATTTCTTTTACACCATTTTCAAGCCTGTTGCTACCTTTTTAGTAAATATTTCTCTCTGGATTTTGAAGTACATGTTTAATGTGCGCGTAAATGAAAAGAATGAAGCATTCACAAAGGTTGATTTAGAGCATTTTTTCCAACAAACAGTTGAGCAGGATGAAGAAATGCAAGAATTAAATACAGAACTTTTTGAGAATGCGCTTAGCTTACCAATGGTAAAAATTAGACAATGTCTTGTTCCTAGAACTGAAATAGAATGTATTGAAGTCAGCGACTCTATTGATGCACTTAAACAGCAATTTATTCAAACCAAACTGAGTAAATTGGTAGTATATGAAGAAAATATTGACAATATTGTAGGTTATGTCCATCAATTAGACCTATTCAAAAAGCCAGCTACCATTAAAGAAGTGATACATCCCATTATTGCCGTTCCAGAAAGTATGAGTGCGTCTGATTTAATGAATAAATTTACTAAAGACAGAAAAAGCCTAGCATGGGTAGTAGATGAGTTTGGAGGAACTGCAGGGATTGTTACAATGGAAGACGTACTTGAGGAAATCTTTGGGGAAATAAGAGACGAGTACGATACCGAGGAATTCGTTGAAAAACAACTAAGTGAAGATGAATTTATATTTAGTGGCAGGATGGAACTCGATACCATTCACGAAAAATATGGGCTTGAATTTGAAGAGGAAAGCTCGGAAACATTAAGTGGGTATATTATTCGCAGACATGAAACCATTCCTGCTCAAAAAGAGATCATAGTAATTGATAATTACCGTTTTGATATTCTAAGTGTAAGCGAAAAACGCATAGAAATGGTAAAACTGAAAATACTGCGTTGATAAAAGCAGCATCCGTACTACCTTTGCCCACCCGCAAAGTAATTCATGGCGCTTAAGTTATTACAAAGAAAAAACAAACAAATGCAAGCCGAGATGACCTTCATAGATCATCTGGAGGAATTGCGTTGGCATATTATTCGTGCTGTGATTTCTATTCTAGTAGGTGCTGTGGTTATCTTTATTTACCGCGATTGGGTGTTTGATAATATAGTTGCCGGCCCAATCAATCCAGATTTTATTAGTTACAGGGCGTTTTGCAACTTTAGCCACTGGGCTGGATTGGGCGATGCTCTTTGTATGCCACCCGTTCAGGTTCAAATGCAAACAACCACTTTTGGTGGGCAATTTGTAAGCAGTATTACCATTGCTATGTTTGGAGGCTTTATATTGGCGTTCCCTTATGTATTTTGGGAAATCTGGAAATTTATTAAACCTGCTTTAAAGCCAAGCGAACTCAGTCATACCCGCTTCATCATTTTTTGGGTGTCTTTCTTTTTCTTTCTAGGTGTTTCGTTTGGCTTTTTTGTACTCGGACCTTTCACATTTAATTTCCTAAGCAATTTTACAATTGGCGTGAAAGAAATGCTGGAAACAAGACCTACATTAAATGACTACCTCGATAATTTACTGAACATTGTTATTGGCTGCGGTATTGCATTTGAATTACCTGTGCTTGCTTTTGCATTTACCAAAATTGGATTAATTACTCCAAATTTTTTGAGAACTAGTCGCAAATATGCTATAGTTGTAATTTTAATAGTTGCAGCAATTATTACACCTAGTCCCGATTGGATCAGCCAAATGTTGGTTTTCATTCCATTATTTTCACTCTATGAAATCAGCATCATAATTGCAACAAGAGTGCATAAAAAAGACATGAAAGAGCAAGAAGAGTGGAGTTAATGAAGAAAGCCTACCATTCGTCACATTGGAACCCCACATACTCTTATCTTTTAAGATTCTAGCATTACATTTACGACATGAATGCTACTTTCAATCAACAACTCCCCATTGCTATTGGAGCAGATCATGCTGGGGTTGAATACAAAGAATCTATTGTTCAATATCTACAAGAAAAAGGGTGGCAAGTTCTTGACTTTGGAACACATGGTATTGCATCTGTTGATTATCCAGATTTTGCGCATCCTGTAGCACAAGCTGTAGAAGAAGGAAAAGCCGCATGCGGCATTTTACTTTGTGGCAGCGCCAATGGGGTAAATATAACTGCTAATAAACATGCGGGTATACGTGCAGCACTTTGTTGGCAAAATGATATTGCAGCATTGGCTCGTCAGCACAACAACGCAAACGTTATTTCTATTCCAGCTCGCTTTGTAGCATTAGCACTCGCCTATCAAATGATTGATACCTTTTTATCAACTCCATTTGAAGGAGGCAGACACGAAAATCGTGTTCAAAAAATTTCTTGTTCATAAACCCACACCATACACATCATGAAACAAATGTTTTTTAGTGCGGTCGGATTGCTTTCTACGACCCTTCTTTTGGCACAAGCACCAAAAGTAAATCCAGACAAATACGGAAAAATGGTTTCTGCAGATCTTCTTAAAAAAGAACTTTACATTATTGCCGGAGCAGAAATGGAAGGAAGAGAAACAGCTACACCTGGACAAAAAAAAGCTGCAGCTTATATTGAAAATCATTTCAAGAAACATGGCTTATTACCAGGTGCAGGCAAAGGAAGCTACCAGCAACTATATCCATTGTACCAAGATAGCATTGGAAAAACAAGCCTTCAAGTGTATCAGTTCAATTATGCTTTTGATGAGCATTACTCTGTTGCACCCAATCTAGGTGCAGCCGGAAATTGGCAAATTAATGAATTGGTTTATGCAGGTTTTGGTATTAAAGACAATGAAAAAAATGATTATGCAAACCTTCCTATTCAAGGGAATTGGGTTATGATTTTAGATGCAACTCCAGCCGATATTGATAAGCCTGCAGCTCCCATGCAAGGGATGCGTGTTGTGGGCAATACAGGTCTTCAAAATAAGATCAATTACCTACGTACCAACGGTGCAAAAGGAATTATTGTAGTAAGCAAAGACTTCCCCAGAGGATTGGCTACTCCGCAAAAAGGCAACATGAGCATGAATAAACCAACTGCTGCAACGGTCCCCGTTATTCAGGTTTCCTATCAGGTTGCTTCTTCTATGCTTAACAGAGTTGTAGAAAAATACGCAGGCTTGAAAGACGTTCCCGCAGGTAAGTATTCAACAAGCGTTAAAACTTCTATTGATAAAACAACGCTACAACTTGAAAGTTCAAATGTGATTGGCCTAATTGAGGGCACTGATAAAAAAGATGAATATTTGGTTATTACCAGCCATTATGATCACTTAGGTAAGAGAGGCAATGATATTTATTATGGTGCAGATGACGATGGTTCTGGTACAGTTTCAGTAATGGAATTGGCTAGGGTTTTTGCTGAAGCAAAAGCTAAAGGACATGGGCCAAGAAGAACCATTGTTTTCATGACCGTTTCCGGTGAAGAAAAAGGCTTATGGGGCTCCGAATTCTATGGAAACAATCCAATCTTCCCACTTGAAAAAACTACAGCTAACCTTAATATTGACATGGTTGGAAGAATTGATCCTTCATATAAAGGCGATTCTAATAACTATGTTTTTGTAATTGGTGAAGATAAACTTAGCAGCGATTTACAACCAATCAGCGATGCAGTGAATAGTAAGTTTGTAAAAATGGAATTAGATCGCAGATATAACGATCCTAAAGATCCCAACCGTTTTTACTACCGCAGCGACCACTATAACTTTGCCGCAAAAGGTGTTCCTATCATTTTCTATTTCAATGGCGTTCACAAAGATTATCACCGTACAACGGATACACCAGATAAAATCAATTACCCACTCATGCAAAAAAGAGTACACTTGGTATTTCATACCGCATGGGAAATGGCCAATCGTGATGAAATGTTAAAACGAGACATGCCGCTAAACATGCCATCGAGATAAAAACAAAAGACTCAAAACAAAAAAGCTGTTGTAGAAATGCAACAGCTTTTTTATGCTAAAATCTTATTCCAAATGGTAAATGGCTTTGAAGGTTTGCTGGACATGCGGTTCCAATTCAATTAGCCCTTGCGTGTGATTAAAAGCATCGGGTGGAGCACTCAAGCATTCTATAGCAATACTTCTTCTACTATCGGGTGTGTACACTTGTAAATAGGGATAACCAGTAATTGAATAAATGCTAAAACGCCATCCATGATTCTTGAATACACATGCCAAATGATCTGGTCTTGCTTGCAACTGAAAACAATCATCTAAAGCAACTCCTTCGAGCAAATGAGGTTCAATAAAACGATTGTCTGCAACCATATGTCCTGTTGGAATGATCTCCCCATCCATATCCACCCTTCTCTCAGAAAATATTTGAAGAGAACAATCATCTATAAATTCACCTAATTGAAAATAAGGATGCCATCCATCCATAATTGGAATGGCTTCTGGCTGGTTATGTGATACAACTGTAGTTATTTCTAACGCTCCAGCCTCATTTAGTAAATACGATACCTGCATATCAAACGGCCAAGGGTAGCCTTCTTCTTGTCCCTCATAGTGATACGATAATTCAACCTTCGCACCCTCCTCGGTAGCACTGATATCATCAATTTCAAAAAGTGCATCAAATAGCAGCCCATGAATGGCATGCTTTCCCAAAAAGTATTTTTCGACTTGAAACTGCTCATCCCCAAAACGATATTGACCATGTTTGAGCCTACAGGCAAAAGGACTCATTTTTGCACTTTTAAACCCCGACTTTATTTCACTGAGTGCATAGTCCTTAGAAGGAAATGCATCTATACACTGCATGGTTTGGCCATTTTTGAGAACGGTATATGCGTTTAATAAAGCGCCAAATGCATACACTTCTGCAGACACTTGCTTGTCTCTATGGAGCAAATGAATAGACGGAAAAGGTCCATCGTGCTGAATATTTACTTCAAAAGGCATAGTTCATAAGATGATGTTAAAGATAGGGCAACCACTGAAACTAACAGCTGTTAACATTCAGGTGCATTCACGTACATTTGCACTCTCAAATGAATGGATATGGGAACTGGCCTGAAAAACAAAGTAAGGATTGTAACTGCTGCTTCGCTTTTTGATGGACATGATGCTGCCATTAATATCATGCGTAGAATTATGCAAAGTAAGGGTGCAGAAATCATTCACCTGGGACACAACAGAAGTGTGCAGGAAATTGTGGAAGCTGCAATTGAAGAAGATGTTCAAGGAATTGCCATTACAAGTTATCAGGGTGGGCACGTTGAGTTTTTCAAATACGTGAAAGACTTACTCGATGAAAACGGTTGCGGACATATCAAATTATTTGGAGGAGGCGGTGGAACGATTTTGCCAGAAGAAATAAGAGAGCTACACAATTATGGCATCACCCGAATTTATAGTCCAGATGATGGTCGAAAAATGGGACTTGAAGGGATGATTGAAGATGTGATTCAGCAATGCGACTTTGATGTAACTTCCCTACCATTGTCTAACCAGCCTTTGCAGCTTGGTGAAGCAAAAGATATTCGTGTTGTAGCCAGAAAAATAACTATGGCCGAAAATGGTCAGCAGGTTGAAGTAAAGGCTAATACAAATATTCCTGTACTAGGAATTACAGGAACTGGTGGTGCGGGTAAATCGTCTGTAACAGATGAGATAGTTAGGCGATTTTTACACAACTACCCAGAAAAAACAATTGCTGTTATTTCTGTTGATCCTTCAAAAAAGAAAACGGGTGGAGCTTTGTTAGGCGATCGCATACGTATGAACGCAATTTCTCATCCCCGTGCTTATATGAGAAGTTTAGCAACCCGCGACGATAATACCGCTTTGAGTTCCCATGTTCGCGAAGCAATTGACATTTGCAAAGAAGCAGGTTATGATTTGGTGATTTTGGAGAGTGCAGGGGTTGGTCAAAGTGATGCATCTATTCTAGACTATTGCAATGTTAGTATGTATGTAATGACACCAGAATATGGTGCCGCTTCACAGCTTGAGAAAATAAATATGTTGGATTATGCAGATGTGATTTGCATCAACAAATTTGATAAAGCTGGTGCCTTAGATGCATTGCATGATGTGAGAAAGCAGTACAAAAGAAACCATGGCTTATGGACTGCTACAGATGAGCAACTACCTATTGTAGGAACCATGGCAAGTAAGTTTGGAGATGAAGGTGTGAACATGCTATTTCGAAAGCTTATAACAACAATTGAAGAAAAAACAAACATTGCAATAGGTGCTGTTACTTTTTTGCCTAGTGGTGAAGGTTTGGGCGGCGCTGCAATTATTCCGCCAGCACGTGTGCGTTACTTAAGTGAAATTTCTGATAACAATAGAAACTATAATACTTGGGTTGAAGAACAAGCAGCTGCTGCAACACAGTTGTATCAGATACAAGGAACTAAAAAAAGAATGCAAGAAAAGGGCTTAGATATTGCCCATCTTGAAACATTAGAAGAAGAAACGAAAGATCAACTTCATCCTGAATGTAAAAAACTGATCACTAATTGGCCAAGTTTGGTGGAGCGGTATAATCAAAAACATTTTGAATACAAAGTACGCGATAAGGTTATTCAACAACCACTTACTACCACTTCATTAAGCGGTAATGCTATCAAAAAAGTGGTACTTCCAAAATATAAAGATTGGGGAGATATATTGAGATGGCAGTTACAAGAAAATGTACCAGGTTTATTTCCATATACAGCAGGCGTATTTGAATTGAAGAGAACAGAAGAAGATCCAACCAGAATGTTTGCAGGTGAAGGTGGACCAGAAAGAACGAATAAAAGGTTTCACTATGTTTCACTTGGACAGCCTGCAAAACGTTTGAGCACAGCATTTGATAGTGTAACCTTGTATGGTGAAGACCCTGCTCATCGCCCAGATATTTATGGTAAAATAGGCAATAGTGGCGTAAGTATTGCTACACTAGACGATGCAAAAAAACTATACAGTGGTTTCGATTTATGCGCACCTAACACATCTGTGAGCATGACTATTAACGGTCCTGCTCCTATCCTACTTGCATTTTTTATGAATGCCGCCATTGATCAACAGTGTGAAAAATACATTGAAGAAAATGGATTATGGGCAGATGTTGAAGCTAAGATTCAGCAAAAGTTTGCACATGCACGCAAACCCATTTATTATAATCCATCAGCCCCTGAACGTTTACCAGAAGGTAACAGTGGTTTAGGCCTTCGTCTTCTAGGTGTAAGTGGCGAAGAGGTTTTACCTGCTGATGTGTATGCTCTCTGTAAAGAAGCGGCGTTGCAACAAGTTCGTGGTACTGTACAGGCTGATATCTTAAAAGAAGACCAAGCTCAAAATACCTGTATTTTCAGTACAGAGTTTGCACTGAAAATTATGGGCGATGTACAACAGTACTTTATTGATCAAAAAGTACGCAACTTCTACAGCGTTTCTATTAGCGGTTATCATATTGCGGAAGCAGGTGCAAATCCAATTACTCAATTAGCCTTTACATTAGCTAATGGATTCACTTTTGTAGAATACTATTTGAGTCGTGGTATGCATATCGATGATTTTGCACCCAATCTTAGTTTCTTCTTCAGCAACGGAATGGATCCAGAATACAGCGTAATTGGTCGTGTAGCAAGAAGAATTTGGGCAAAAGCTATGCGCAACAAATACAAAGGCAATGAAAGGAGTCAGAAATTAAAATACCACATTCAAACAAGTGGAAGAAGTTTGCATGCGCAAGAAATTGATTTCAACGATATCAGAACAACTTTGCAAGCGTTGTATGCTATTTACGACAATTGTAACAGTTTACACACCAATGCATACGACGAAGCCATTACTACACCAACCGAAGAAAGTGTAAGAAGAGCAATGGCTATTCAGTTAATCATTAACCGAGAATTAGGTAGTGCAAAAACAGAGAATTTTATTCAGGGTAGTTTTGCAATTGAGGAACTTACTGACTTGGTTGAAGAAGCCGTATTAACCGAATTTGACCGTATAACTGAACGTGGTGGTGTTCTTGGTGCAATGGAACGCATGTACCAGCGAAATAAAATTCAAGAAGAAAGTATGCACTATGAACACTTAAAGCATACTGGAGAATTACCTATAGTTGGTGTAAATACTTTCTTGAATAAACAAGGTAGTCCAACGGTATTACCTGCCGAAGTTATTCGCAGTACACAAGAAGAAAAAGAGCAACAAATAGATAACCTACATGCGTTTCAGCAAGTAAATCGTGAAAGAAGTACACAGGCACTCAAAAAACTGCAACAAGTTGCATTGGATCAAGGTAACTTATTTGCCGAGTTAATGGAAACAGTGAAATATTGTTCACTTGGACAAATCACCAGAGCCTTATACGAGGTAGGTGGACAGTATAGAAGAAATATGTAACGAAAAAGCCCCGCGCATCTTGCATCGGGGCTTTTTATTGGCATTACGCCTCCATGCCTGTGGCATGTTATTATTCCGCCATCTTTTCTAACTGGCGGTTGAGCTTATTGGTCAAACTTCTAATCACCGGCTCCCAGTATAGTCCATTCTCTTCTGCATAAGGGTCGTTTCCTTTCACACCTAATCGCATAGCTACTTGCTTTGGAGATTCTGGTTGGGCATTCTCGCGCTTCATATACACCGTAAGCGACTCAATATCATCACGGCGACGTTTGAGTTTGTCAATAGATTCGTGCAATGTTGTTATTACTTCATCCGGAATTCTGATGTCGCCTGCTTGTATATCGAGACGAACACCTTGGTACATACTGTCTTGATTCATGGTCCTTTCTTTTGTATGTAAATTACATACTTACAAAAGCCAGTACAATGACGAAAGTCACAGTTTCATAAAAACTTATTGCAGAACTTGCATAGCACTTAGCTAAAAAGTACAAATGCTACCCAGCTAAACACATAGGCTATTGCAGTCATATATAGCAACTGAATGGTTGGCCATTTCCAACTCTTGGTCTCCCGTTTAACTATGGCTAGGGTACTCATGCATTGCATAGCAAACACATAAAAGATCATTAAAGAAATACCTGTTCCTAAAGTATATACCTTACTGCCATCGCTAAAAGTAGCAGCATGCATTTTTTCTCTAAGAGAAGCATCGTCATCAGCTTCTACACTGTACAAAGTTGCCATGGTACCAACAAACACTTCTCTAGCAGCAAAAGAGGTAATTAGCGCAATACCAATTTTCCAGTCAAAACCAAGCGGCTCAATAACAGGTTCAATAGATTTTCCAAGAATACCTGCATAAGAAACAGCCAACTGATCAGAAGAAAGTTTTTTCGATAAAGAGTCGGCCCATTCAGGATGCTGTTCAACCAACACTGCACTTTCCTGAGCTATTTCATCCATCCTATTTCCTGGTCCATAACTACTCAAAAACCAAAGCAACAAACTAATAATCATGATGACCTTACCTGCATCAAACACAAATATTTTTGCTTTCTCCACCATCGTGATAGCCGCATTCTTCCAACGCGGACTGCGATAC
>ERZ1066133.333-NODE-333-length-23492-cov-7.200879_pt1 | contig 23492 bp, 23 predicted proteins | sample MGYA00382780_ERZ1066133 | MGnify/ENA primary metagenome ERZ1066133 (study PRJEB33369, sample SAMEA5778363) | biofilm metagenome | biome: Industrial cooling water; feature: Water cooling tower basin; material: Biofilm | place: United Arab Emirates | collected... | reverse complement strand
CCCTATTATGGATAACCATATTGCACGTTTGCGCATACAATGGCGTAAGGATCCATTAATAATTATGGAGATTGTAGATATACACCAGAACGTACGAGTTGAGTATAGTATTTCACTTAGTGATTTGAACTTTAAAAGTTAGGATTGGTACAAAATCTGAACTGTTTTGGGTGTTTGCTGAATTAGCAAAATATTTTTATTGGCAGCATATTTTTCAATCAGCTCATCTGTATAGTTGCGAATTGTAAGTAATTCCAACTGTTTCATGACTTGCACATCAAAAAGACTCCCTGCCATTTGAGCTAATTTTTCCATTCTGCTTCCATCGTCCATTACTAATTGCACTGAAATAGCGCCAGATTGTATGAGATTGGGTTTAGCTTGAATATGCTCTAACCAATTATAAAGAGCACGCATAGGCGCTTCGCCTACAAATCCATAGTCTTGTGTTTTTAATTCAAGTAAGACTTGCGATTTTTTGTGTACCCATATGGGTGGTAGTTGTTTGGGTTGCTTCTTATGAATAATTGTTCCAGCAGCAAGGGGATTGGTAAAGCATTTCACATAGAGTGGGATGCCCTTTTTAAACAGAGGTTGAATGGTTTTAGGGTGAATGACTTGCGCTCCATAGAACGACATTTCTAGTACTTCTTGAAAGCTTAATTCAGGCAGAGCAGTCGCTTCAGGAAATACTTTTGGATCAGCACTCATGACCGCTTCAACATCCTTCCAAATAACTACTTTTTCAGCATCTAAAATGTTAGCGAACACTGCTGCTGTATAGTCACTACCTTCTCTTCCTAAAGTGGTGCTTTCATTCTCATCGGTTGCACCAATAAAACCTTGTGTAACAATTATTTCGTTTGGATACTTACTAATTTGTTGTTGAATCTGTTGAGAGGTAATTTGCCAATCAATATTGGCATCTCTAAAGTTTTGGTCTGTTCTAATCAAATCGCGAACATCTAGCCATTGGTTGGAAATACCAACTTCTTTTAAATAAAAACTAATGATAGTTGTACTGAACAATTCTCCCAAGCATACTAATTGATCATAGTAATAATCCCACTCTCTAACAGGTTGATCGTGTAGCATCCATTCTGCTTCAGTAAAGAAGTCTGACAATTGAGCGAAACATGGATTGAATTCCTTGACCAGCAAATACTTGGTTGTATTGATATGTTGCTGTTTAATAGCTTGGAAAAGTTGAATGGCTTCCTCTTTTTTACCGTTAAAAAAAGCTTCAACTACTTTTTCTAAAGCATTGGTGGTTTTACCCATTGCAGAAACAATCATTACCATGGGCGATTGGCCATATTCTTTTACCAAATTTCCAAGATTTTGGATCCTTTCTACACTATTAACACTGGCGCCACCAAATTTAAAAATTTCCATAGCTATATTCTATTTAGCAAATGTACTTGGTGCTTGGTAAATTGATGAAAAAAGTACAACGGTAACGGGTGCTATCTTATCTTTATCTAAACGAACTGCAAATATGAATATCAACAGATCTATTTTAACCCTGGATGAATTTACCATCCAACAACTACGTGAATTTCCTCAAGCAACTGGTGAACTAAGTTCATTACTTAGAGATATTGGCTTAGCCTCAAAAAGAGTTAATGTTGAGGTCAATAAGGCGGGACTTGTAGACATTTTAGGGGATGCAGGCACAATTAATGTGCAGGGTGAAGATGTAAAGAAGCTAGACGTCTATGCCAATAATCAGTTTTGGGGAGTTTTAAAGCACGGTATTAGCTGCGCTGGAATTGGAAGTGAAGAGATGGACGATTTTGTGATTTTTGATGATGCAGTAAGCATGAACAGTAAATATGTGGTGTTATTTGATCCGTTGGATGGAAGTGGGAATATAGATGTAAATGTTTCTATTGGAACAATCTTTAGTGTATTCAGAAGGGTAAGTCCACTTGGAACTCCTTGTACAGTAGAAGATTTTTTACAGCCTGGGCATAAGCAGGTTGCAGCGGGATATGTGATTTATGGTTCAAGTACTATGTTAGTATATGCAACAAAGCGAGGGGTAAACGGATTTACACTTGATCCATCTATTGGCGAATTCACTTTAAGTCATCCTAATATTCAATGTCCGCCTACAGGTAAAATTTATTCAGTCAATCATGGCAATTTCTTTCAGTACGATTTACCAGTTCGGGAATACATTACTGCTTGTCAGAAAAAAGATAAATCAACTGGTGGGCCATATACACAACGCTACATAGGTAGTATGGTTGCTGATGTGCATCGCAATTTGATTAAAGGTGGAATTTTTATGTACCCAGGTACAACTGATAAGCCTGCAGGAAAATTGAGACTAATGTATGAATGTAATCCCTTTGCATTTATAGTTGAAAAGGCGGGTGGAGTTGCAACTGATGGGAAGCAACGTATTTTGGATATTATGCCTGAATCTTTGCATCAAAGAACTCCATTGTTTATTGGAAGCAAATTGATGATGGAAGAACTAGATAGTTACAGAAAATGATGAGAATAAAGTTTTTATTGATAATTCTTTTAATTGGTTTTAAAAGCATTTCATTTGCGCAGTTGGGCGATTTGCAAGAACAATTGTATTTCCACTCGTCTAACGGGTTGAGTTTTGTACCTACCCTTACAAAACCAGGAATCATTTACAAAGGGAAGCTTTATACTGGAAGAAATTTGCAAAGCTTAATCTATCAAATCAACGATCCCAACTTAGAGTCGTTTTACAGAAAATATAAGCGAAAACGTGATATTGGGAATGTGTTGGTGTATACCGGAACAATTGCAGGAATTGCCAATATTTTTCTATCAGCGAGACAAGGTAGTGTTAATTGGTGGATCATTGGAGGTATTGCTTTGTTAAATGCTGGTGGTGGAGCAATAAAAAATCAGGCGCAACTTCATTTACTGCAAGGAGCTATGTATTATCAACAAACACAACCCAAAGTTCAACAGTCTTCGCAATTCAACCAACCTTATCAGTTAAATTTCACATTACCCATTCGTTATGGAAACAAATACACACGATAACATAATTGAAGTTGAAAACTTGGTAAAGCGTTACGGTTCTTTTGAAGCTGTTAAGGGCATCAGCTTTTCAGTAAAGCGTGGAGAAATATTTGGCTTGTTGGGGCCAAATGGTGCAGGAAAATCAACTACCCTTGAAATCATGGAAACCCTCCGGGAAAAGACATCTGGTAAGGTTCGAGTAGGTGGATTTGATTTGGATGCACATCCTAATAAAATAAAAGAAATTATTGGAGTACAATTACAGAGCTCTGGCTATTACCCTGGATTGAAATTAGTTGAATTATTAGAGCTCTTCGGGGGCTTGTACAATCGAAATATCGATCCAATGGCTCTTTTAGCTAAAGTGAATTTAGAAGATAAAGCCAAAGCAACTTTTAAGCAGTTGAGTGGTGGACAAAAGCAGCGTTTTTCTATTGCAACTACTTTAATCCATGACCCTCAAATCATTTTTTTAGATGAGCCAACAACTGGGTTGGATCCCCAAGCAAGGAGGAATTTGTGGGATTTAATCAAAGAAATTCAGAAAAAAGGAACCACTGTTATTTTGACCACCCACTACATGGATGAAGCAGAACTTTTATGCGATCGTGTTGCAATTATTGATCAAGGTACTATTATTCGTATGGCAACACCCGATCAACTTATTGATGATCTGCTTAGCACTGGATTTGAACGGCCTAAAGAAATGAAAAAGGCTAATTTAGAAGATGTTTTCATTCACTTAACTGGACATTCATTGCGTGAAATTTAAAAATCATTTTTATGCTTATTGATCCCAGATACCCTATTGGTCCTTATGTAACCGAAGGCTATTCAGAAGACACTAAAGAAAAGTGGTTGCTCGATATTCGTTTTTTACCTGAGTTATTAGAACAGTCTATTCAAAATTTAGATGCCGAGCAATTACATACACCGTATAGAGAGGGAGGGTGGACCATTCACCAAGTAGTGCATCATTTGGCCGATAGTCATATGAATGCTTATATCCGTTTCAAGTTGGCGTATACAGAAGATCATCCAACAATTAAGCCATATTACGAAGAAAGATGGGCAGTATTGCAAGATGTTGAAACTGTTCCATTAAATGTTTCAATCACTTTACTGCATGCTTTACATCAGCGTTGGTTTTTCTTTATGAAAGATTTTGACTGGGACGATTGGTCTAATACTTTTTATCATCCTGAGCAGCAAAAGGATATGAATCTTTGGTATGCATTGGGCTTATATAGTTGGCATGGCCGTCATCATGTAGCACATATTCAATCGCTTCGTGAAAAAATGAATTGGCAATGAGAAACGACTTACATTGGAAAACAATTTCATCTAAACAATTACTCAAAGATCAATGGGTAGATGTTCGGGCGGATGTATGCCAGAAAGCTGATGGTACACTTATAGAACCATTTTACGTGTATGGTTTCCCCGATTATGCAACAGCGGTTGCTATAACAGAAAACGGAGAAGTGATTTTAGAACGCATGTACCGTCATGGTTTGGGAGTAATAGCTAATGAACTTCCAGGTGGTTGTATTGATGCTTCCGATCCAAGCTTTGAGTCTGCTATGGCGCGTGAATTACTGGAAGAGACGGGTTATCGTTTTAAAGAAATTAAGTACCTAGGATTTACCTCACCCAATCCAACTACCAATACCAATGTGATGCGCATGTTTCTGGCAACGGGTGGTTATAAAGATGCAGAAGCTGTTTTAGATACTACAGAGGATATGGAAGTTTTTTTAGTGAGTTGGGAACGTTTTATTGAAATGTTTCAGAAGAATGAATTTATTCAATCTATGCAAGTCACTACTATTTTGTATGCTTTACAGGAATTAGGTGTACTTCAATTTTCATCTAACAAGTTCAAGTAATGTGGAAAGTAGAAGAGTCAAATATTTTATTGCAGCAATCGTGGTTGCAAGTAAGAGCAGATAGATGTGTGTTGCCGGATGGAAGAATTTTGTATCCTTATTTAGTTTTAGATATTCCCTCTTTTTGCAATATTGTAGCGGTCACAGAAAATCAAGAAATTGTAATGGTTCAGCAATACCGCCACGCTGTTCAAAAACTGAGTATAGAATTGCCTGGTGGAATGGTTGATCTAGGTGAAGATCCGTTACAAGCTGCTAAAAGAGAGTTGTTAGAGGAAACAGGTTATGCAGCTAAAGATTGGCAACATTTGTATTCGATTCATCCAAACCCAGCATTAGAGAATAATCAGGCGCACTTTTTTCTTGCAACTGGGTGCACTGTACAATCTAGTCAGCAATTAGATCCCTATGAAGATATTCAAATTCAGCTATTGCCTAAATCGGAATTGATGCAATGGTTAAAAGAGCAACGTTTTGGACATGGTGTACAGTATGGAGCTATTTTTCAGGCGCTGTTGCAGTTAAATTGGATTGCTGAAAAATAGTACGATCAATTTCCGCAACAATAAAAATACTTCCACATACTAATATCAAGTCATCTTTTGAAGCTTGCTGCATAGCTGTTGTGAGTGCTTGATTGACAGAGAGAATGGTAGTTCCCTCTAATTTATGGTTAATTGCCATTTCACGAAGTACATGTGCATCTAATGCGCGAGGAATTGAAGCTTGCGTGAAATAATAGGTAGCGTGTTTGGGTAGTAGCTGCAGTACATTTTCAATTTCTTTGTCCTTAGCCATGCCAAATACAATGTGTAAATGCTTATAAGTGGATTTACTTAATTGCTCAAGGATGACTTTAATTCCATCTTCATTGTGCCCAACATCTGCTATTACAGTTGGTTTGCTTTGTAAAACTTCCCATCGCCCCATTAAACCATTGATACTTTTAGAATTACTTAGACCTGTTCGAACTGCTTCTTCATGCAAGTTCCAACCTAATTCACGAAGAATATGTGTTGTTGTTAAAACTGTACGCATATTTCGGGCTTGGTACCATCCAGGTAAATCGCATGTATAAGTAGTAGGCTGTAAGAAAGAATGTTTAAACGTCACATCTAAACTGTTGGAATGTTGTTTGATATCAATGATTGGAAGGTAATCTTCTGCAAATAAAAGAGACGCTTGCTTTAATTGCGCCTGCTCTTCAAAAACTGGCTTAGTTTCTGGATGTATTTCACCAATCACAACAGGAACTCCTTGTTTTATAATTCCAGCTTTTTCAAATGCTATAGCCGACAAAGTATTTCCCAGCATATTCATATGGTCCTTTCCAATTTGAGTAATAACTGAAATCTCTGGCGTAATTACGTTGGTGCTATCTAATCTTCCACCTAATCCAACTTCAATAATGGCTATATCAACTTGTTGTTTAGCAAACCAGGCAAAAGCCATGGCTACGGTGACTTCAAAAAAGGAAGGTTCAATATTTTCGATGGTTGGTAAGCAAGTTTGGACAAATTCAATCACAAAATCCTCGCTCACCATATCTCCATTTATTTTTATACGTTCTCTGAAATCGTATAAATGCGGAGAAGTATATAATCCTGTTTTGTATCCAGCGCTTTGAAAAATCGCTGCTAGCAAATGAGATGAGCTGCCTTTCCCATTTGTGCCAGCAATATGAACAGATTTGAATTTTCTTTCAGGATGATCTAGGCTTTCTAGTAATGCAATTGTATTGTGTAAATCCTTTTTGTAGGCAGCAGTACCTTGTCGGCTAAACATAGGTAATTTGCTGTACAAAAATTCTACCGTCTCCTGATAATTCATAGATGCAAGTTAGTAGCAGATTGCTAATCTTGTACTATTCGCGCAAGCGGAAATTAAACATCAAAGTTCCAGTTTGTTCTTCGGCAGCACTTGGATTTAGCTTTAAGGTTTTTGCCTTTCTAATTGCAATATTGCGAATATTAGCGTTGGTGGTTGAGGTTCCACCAAGATTCACAACAGCATTTATAACATTCCCATTTTTATCAACCGTAATGTCAACAGCAACACGAGCATTCTCGTTGAAATCATCTTCAAAACTTGGCAGCTTTGTAATTCTTCTGCCGTCCAATCCACTTCTAATACTAACTCCACTATTGCCGGAAGCTGCATTACCAGTGTAACTATCACTATTTGGATTCCCATTAGGGTTTCCTTGATCGCCTTTTCCTCCAGCTATTCCTTGGTTGCGGGTTTCATTGTAGCTATCTGATTGGTTACCACCAGTTCCTGTGCCACCGGGTTTGCTAAAAACCGCTTTAGGTTGTGGTACAGCAGGTGTAGCAGTACTATTGTTAGGGGTCTTGTTTTTATTTGCAACAGCCTCCTTGGTAATTGTTGTGGGTTGCTTTTTGGTGCCTATTGCTATTGTCTCACCATCAGGATCATCCAAATCAGAAGTGGTTTCTTCTTGGTTGCTTTCTGTTGATGGTGGAGGTGTTGCTTGCTCTGTATCTGTTGCTGCATAGTCGCCTGGAGCCATAGGCACTTCTTCGCCTTCTCCAGTTTCACTATTTCCAAGGTTCACTTCAATACCCAATTCTTGTGGAATTGGAGGAATCTGTGGTAAGCTGAATTGAAGAAAAAATAAGAGTATGAATAGAGCAGTAAGCACAGAAAGAGTATATCCTCCTGCACGCAAGTTTTTCTGACTAGTGAATGAATTGTGGTTCGACTGCTCCATAATCTATGGTTAAAGTTACAAATGAAGGCAGCAATGGCCTTCTTTGTTGAAAACTAACGTTAAAAGGATGCAGATATGCAGATTTTACACAAAAGAAAAGGTTAATATTACTTCTGGGTGCTTTTTAGATTGGCAATAACCAAACCAGTTAAGACAAGGCCGAAGCTGATAAAATGAATGAATTGAAATGATTCATTGAGCAACCAAATGGCTTCTAATGTGCTGAAAATTGGAATGAGGTTCCCAAAAAGTGCCGTTCTTGCTGGACCCAATCGAGCTATGGAAGCATTCCAACAAAGAAACGCTGCTACGGAAGTCCCGGCTCCAAGATAAAAGATCATAGCAAGCTTATCCCAACTCCAATCAATAGCAGGAGTCAGTTGCTGTTCAATGAGCCAACCTGGTAATAGGAACAAAGTTCCAATAGCAAAAACCGACCATAAGAAGGACAAAGGATGCAGTAAATGGCTTTTCTTTCGAACTAAAATATTGTAAACAGCAAAGGCAAATGCACCAGCAAGAATTAATAAATCGCCCTCAGTGAAGTGGAACTGCATGAGGTTGTTCCAACTACCTTTTGCAATTAGCCATAATATGCCAACAATACAAAGCACCATACCGGAAATTCTTTGCCATGAAAGCACTTCTTTAAGAAAAATAACCGCTAAAATATTCGACATGATTGGAGAAGAGGTAGTTCCTATAAGTGCCATGTTAACGGCTGGAGAGGTTTTTCCTGCCATATAAATGAAAGTATTGAAAAGCGTAACACCAGCTAATCCTGTCCATGCTAGGTGCTTAATGTTCATGCGAATCAGTTCCTTTTGTTGTTGAACCCTATTCCATGCAAGTGGTGTTAAAAGCAATGTACCAGTTAGCCACCTAAAAAAAGCCAGGCTAATGGGAGGAATATCATTGGCTACATAACGCGCTACAATGAAATTTCCAGACCAAATGATGGTTGTCAGAATAGCTAATAGCACGCCGGTTGTTACGGTCGAGAATGGAAGTTGTGAGGGTTTTGGAATTGCAGGCATTAATGGTGTGCAAAATCGGTTGCGTAATTTCCTTTAATACGTTCAATAGGCGGATTAAAATAACCAAATTTCAAATCAGGAAACTCTTCTCGAATCATTTCCATCATTTGTTTTACACCCCACATTTCACCAGTTTCAGTAACTCCAATTTTTCCAAGATACCAATCGGGGTCTATGTTGAAATTTCTCCACTGAATCATGCTTAATCCAGTTGTGCGAATGAGTTTTCTTAATGCTTCATATTCTTCATTCGAATCGGTCATGCCCGGAAAAACAAAATAGTTGATACTCGTCCAACAACCATAACTATTCGCCACCCTCAGGCTTTCAACAATATCTTCGAACTGGTAATTATTAGGGCGATAATAAGCTTCATAAATGGATTTACGAGCGCTGTTGGTACTCACACGAATACTGTTCAAACCTGCTTCACACAAAGCTCTTACCCATTCAGGTCTTGAGCCATTTGTATTAATGTTAATGCTGCCTCTTTGCGTGTGTTTGCGGATTTCTTGAATAGCGGGAGCAATGGTTTCCCACATCAGTAATGGTTCGCCTTCACAACCTTGACCAAAACTTACAATTGGAAAGGGTGCTTCTATTAAGTGCGGAACGGTGTATTCAACAATTTCTTCAACGGTTGGCTTGAATGTTAATCGATCGTGGTTGCTTACAATACTTTCGTCTTCAGGCTGAAAAGAAATGCAACCAATGCAGTTAGCATTGCAAGCTGGTGATACTGGAATAGGACACTCCCATCTATGCAATGAAAAATTTCTTGCTGCTGGACAATGATAAGTCATACAGCAGTTTTCCATTAAGTGTTTAACCAATCTGTTTTCAGGGTATTGCTGCAATAATTGTTTTGTGCCTTCAGTTATAGCGTCTTCATTATATCCTGCTGCTTCTTGTCGGATGTCCTGTTCAATTTTAACAGCTGTTACCCAATGTTTCCCATCCATCCATCCTGCAGCTGTATAGCAAAATAGCGGTAGCGTGGGTGCATCTGGACTAGTTTCATAGGCTGATAGCCAGAGCGTTGTATGCGCTGGTGGGATAAAAGCGGCTACAGCCCATCCTTTTTCGCATAAACGCATTTCGCCAGTATGTACGTCAATACCAATGCCTCTTCTTCCAGGAAGCTCATAAAGATTTCCTCCTTCAGGAAGCGGAATCCATTGGTCGGCCTCTACTTCAAAGGCGTCCCAACCAGCTCTGCCAACTGCATATAAGCTATCGTCTTCAAAAATGTTTCCTTCGCCGTCTGAATATAATAGATAAGGTCTCATGTGATTCTTAAAGCGCAAAGGTAGGTTAAGCTGAGGTAAGGATTGGATGCTAGTTTATCGTCTTGTTGCCCCAAAATGGGAAAAAGCGCAATTTTATTATACGTATATAATTCATTAAATTGCACGTACAAAATAATTTTATGGACACTAAACTTACCTTAAAAATGGATGAATCGGTCATAGAGCGGGCAAAGGAGTATGCAAAAAATAATAATACTAGTCTCTCAGGTCTTGTTGAGAGTTACTTGCAAAAAGTGACCAGTGCATCATCTACAAGACAGATTACTCCATTAGTAAAAAGTCTTTCGGGTATTATTGAACTGCCAGACGATTATGATCACAAAGAAGCTTACTCAAAATTTCTCGAAAACAAATACAAATAAATGGAGAAGGTTTTTGTAGATACTGATATTTTGATGGATTTGCTAAGTGCTCGACAACCCTTTTATAATGCTGCTGCTCATCTTTTTTCTTTAGCTGATGAAGGTAAGATTAAGCTTTACGTATCATCACTTTCTTTTTCAAATTTGCACTATATACTTACACGACAGTTCAATGCGAAAGAAGCTCGAAAGAAATTAATGCAATTTAAGACCTTGGTTACAGTTGTAGCAGTGGGGGATAAGATTGTTGATTTGGCTTTGTCTTCTGATTTCAAAGACTTTGAGGATGCCATGCAATATTATGCTGCAATTGAACATAAACTTCAAATTCTGATAACAAGAAACTTAGCTGATTATAAAAAGGCAGACATTCTAGTTATGACTGCAGATCAATTTTTAGTTAGCCAATTTTGAATGAAGTTCTGCAGATTAGGTTAGTCCTATTTTTTTAATAACAACTTGAGGTTGTAAACTACATCTAAGAAGGGAATTTACTTTTGAAATAAAGTAAATCCCCTTTTATACTAAGCAACTTTGAGTTTGTTACTTTTTATGCGTTGGTAGACCGACATAAAGAAACCAATGACCATTACAATAATTCCCAGCCATAGCACATTGATCATTGGAAATTGGTAAACTTTAAGTGTAATTAAATCTGTAACGGCGGCCGATTCTTTGATACCAATTTCCAATTTCCCATTAGCTTGATCTATTACCTTGTTAAACTGAACTACAAGGCTTTGTGATACCAATGTATCAGGTAGATTTCTAAGTTCATTGCCTTTTAAAGCAATGCCGGGGGAAGCTTTATATTGGCGACCATCTTTTGCATAAGCAGTGAGGTTCAAAAACAATGCAGTTTCGTCTGGACCATACTTTGATCTTTCAGCCTCTGGATTTACAACTACATCGTTAAATACAAGAAGGCCATTGCTGTAGAACACTGTATCTCCAACTTTAACTTCTCTATTCTTAAATGAAGCAGTGTCCTTTTGATTATTCTCCGCAAAGTAGGAGATATACACAAAAATATCTTTGTACCAATAATGGCGGGCATCTGGGTTGGCGGCAAAGCCTTCCATGCCTTTGTTGTTTTTAATTAAATCGGGGTAGAGCTGGAAATTTTCTTTTCCATCTTTCGAAGCGAAATCAATTTCGAAGAAACGTTTCCTTTCTCTATCGTTAATGGTATCTCTTGTATAAGTAACCATATACTGACCCATATCGGTTGGTTGCCCTTTGAATAAGGTGATGTTTTCAGCCGGGTCTTCGTTTTTATCCTTTTTAAAGACTGCAATACCAGTTGTATTCCAACTCAACACTTCCTTTTTACTACTTGAAATTAGAATGCCAAATAAGACCATTCCAAAACCAACGTGAGCCACCGACGCTCCTGCAGCTTTTACTTTTCCTTTTAGACCCAACCAGATATACGAGGCATTTGCAACGGTTGCATACACAGCAGCGAAAATGGCAAAGTGAATTGCGAACAAAAAGCCAGGGCCTTTTTTGGTGAATGAGATATCGCCCCAAATACTGATACCTAAACTAATAAGAACAGATAATACAGTTGGAATCCAAATTTTCTTTCCTAAAAATGCCTTTGGTGTGTCTTTGTATTTTAAGTATTGAGTGAAAGCAGTCAATATGCCAATAACAATTGCAACAAATATTTGAATTTGGTTGTGCGAGAACTCAACATCCTCAGGTGGTGCAATACTCGTTCCAAATAGTTTGTTGTAAACAGGTACGGATGTCTTTGCAATGATGACCATACCAGAAAGAAATAATACAAGTGAACCAATGAACATCCAAAATTCACGGCTATATGTATTCTCTTCTTTATGAATGGCTGGGATTTGTTTGTAGTTGCGAATAAAAAGATAAAGCGCTGGAACAAAAAACACCAACACAAACAATAAGAGCTGTGTATTCATTCCTAAGTCGGTAAAAGCATGTACGGAAGTGTCGCCTAACACACCACTTCTAGTTAAGAAAGTTGAATACAAAATCAAACTGAAGGTAATTATGTAAAAGAAGTAAGTGCTTCTAAGGGAATATCCTGAATTCTTATAAATGACATTCGTATGCAATCCAGCCACTAAAGTTAGCCAAGGAACCAGAGAAGCATTTTCAACAGGGTCCCATGCCCAATAACCTCCGAAACTTAGGCTTTCATAAGCCCAAGCTGCACCCATCATAATACCAGTTCCTAATAATGCAGCAGAGAATGCAGCCCAAGGAATTGCAGGTTTAATCCAATGGTGTTGCTTTTTCATAAGTCCTGCCATTGCATAGGCAAATGGTACGATGGTAGTAGCAAAACCGAGGAACAATACTGGAGGGTGAATCACCATCCAATAATTTTGTAATAATGTATTTAAGCCTTGACCATTTTTAATAAATTGTAGATAGTCGGCTCGAAGTACTCCGCTAGCATCAAATCCTACAGGAAAATTTTCCGGCTTAATCATGTTTTCATTGCGCATGAGTACAAACGGATTGCTACCTACTTTAGATCCAAAGAAGTAAAGTCCCAACAGCATTGAGGCCAAAGCAAATTGAGCAAAACTAATAACCGTCATAGTACCCGGTTCCCATTCTCCTGCTTTCCAAATTAGTACCCAACCCAACACACAATGCCAGAAACTCCAGAGCATGAAACTACCTTCTTGACCTTCCCAGAAGCAACTTAACAAGTATTCTGTTTGAAGTTGAAGATCGCTGTGCGTCCACGCGTATTTGTACTCAAATAAATGATGAGAAATGATGTAATATAGAGTTATAAACTTACCTAAAACAGCAACTGTTTCAAGCAAAAAACTGATACGGGCAATTTTCAGCCAGTTTGTTTTTTCGAATCCGAGGGCATATTGTGCTTTATAAAAAGCGCCAGTTGCAACAAGACTGGCTACGAAGGACAGAATGACAAAAAAATGTCCAATTTGTCCAGGTAAAAGGTGTTCACCAATATAATTCATGCTAAGCGTGTAAATCTTCAGGAATAGGTTTATTCTGCACTAATCTCTTTGGCAGCGTTTGGATCATCTTTATATTTCGAAGGGCACTTCATCAGAATTTCTTTGCATTCAAACTGATCACCATTCATTTTACCCTTTAATACCAAGCGCTCACTTTTCTCCATATCTGTAGGCTTAGAGTTGTTGTAAACAACTTTTACGGTATTACCTAAGGTATCAATAGCTGTAAAGCTCAAGTAGTTAGGGTTAGCAATTGGATCGTATTCCAACGGCTGGTTGGTATCTAATTTTGCAATTAAATTGACAAATTTTCCTTCCTTTTCTCGAGCCGATGAAATGCTTTCGTAGGTAGTTAAATCACCAGTATAGCTAATGATTACAGTTATAGCTGCTGCTATAAGTACTAGGATTGCAATATGCGTCTTCTTCATAATCCAAAATTCGGTGTGCAAATGTAGACTAAAAACACGCCCTTTCCTTGTATAGTTGAATCTTCATTTGTTAAAATGGTAGGTTTTCTGCATCATTTTTTATAACCTACAAATTGGATTACGAAAGTCGGAAATTGCTCCTAACTTGCATCGCAATTCACAAAATATGGCAGATTTATCTCAATTCGACCCCAATTCAGCTGGCAACCCCAATAATAACATTTTTGGACTCCCTTTTACGGAAGAAGATGCAGCCTTGGTATTGCTTCCAGTTCCATGGGAAGTTACAGTAAGTTATGGTGCGGGTACTGCCCGTGCTGCTGAGCATATTTTTAAATCGAGTTTACAAGTTGACTTATTTGATCCAGATTGTTTGGACATGTGGCGCAAGGGATATTTCATGAAGGATGTTGATAAAAAGCTGCTTTTGAAAAGCGACTATCTTAGAAAAGAAGCAGAATTATTCATAGACTATATTTCTAAAGGCGATTTGGTTGATAATAATAAGTTTATGTGCAAAAGCCTCAAAGAAATTAATGAGGGAAGTCGTTTTATGAACCAATGGGTATATGAACAATCAAAAGCTCTTTTAGACGCTGGTAAGCTGGTTGGACTTATTGGAGGTGATCATAGCACGCCCCTTGGTTTTATAAAAGCGATTACTGAAAAGCACGGGGAGATTGGAATTTTACAGATTGATGCACATTGCGATTTGAGAAAAGCCTATGAGCAGTTTGATTATTCGCATGCATCTGTTATGTACAATGTTCTTGAAGAAAATGCAGCAGTTAAAAAGTTGGTACAGGTTGGAATTCGAGATTATTGTGAAGAGGAGTGGGATTATATTTGCAATAGTAATTTTAGAGTCATTACTTACTTCGATAGGCATATTAAAGAGCGACAGTTTGAAGGAGAATCATGGAAAATGATTGCCGATGAAATGATTCAGCACCTCCCAGAAAAAGTTTATATCAGTTTCGATATTGATGGATTAGACCCTAAACTTTGTCCGCATACTGGCACTCCGGTTTCAGGTGGATTTGAAACCGAGGAGATATTATATCTTTTTAAGAAAGTGATTACAAGCGGAAGAAAAATAGTAGGATTTGATTTAGTAGAGGTAGGAATTGGTGAAACTGATTGGGATACCAATGTTGGAGCCCGTATTTTATTTAGAATGTGTAATCAGCTTATGATGAGCAACTCATAATGGAAGAAGATCAATACCCATATATTGTTACTTTAAAAAGAAGGTCTTATTTCTGGCCAGATACACTGGCTAGGTTAATGATGGGCATGGCTTTGATTGTTTTTTTGGTGGAAATGTATTTGTCTTTTCCATCTACATTAAGTTATTTATTAATTGGTAGCCTTCTAATAGCTGCATTAATAGTTTATTTCCAGCATATTGTATTTAGACATGAGGTAGTTACTTATAAGTACGCCTTGTTTATTTTAGGCTTTGCTTGGTTGTTTTTACCCCAGTACGCTTGGGTAGGAGTTTTTTTTATTGCTGCAGCATTGTTAGAAAAGCAAGTTAAATTTCCTGAGGAAATTGGGTTTGATGAGATGGGGGTTACCTTCAATACTTTTCCAAAAAAAGAAGTGAAATGGGCTGATATTGAACATATTGTGTTGAAGGATGGCTTACTTACCATTCAATATAAAAAGAATACAATTTTTTTTCAGCGACCTGTAGATGAAGTAGTTAGCCATATATTGGAAAAGGAGTTCAATGATTATTGCAGGGAACTTTTACAGCAAAGAATCTGATTGCTTCCTATTTATTTGATTTTCAATTAGACTTTGTAACTTGTGGGGTGTGAAGCTATTCATAGGTCCCATATTCGTATTATTATTTTCTGTTTTTCAGAAATGCAAGGCACAATCCATTTCAAGTTTGGATACAATGCGTGTTTATGCCTACATTAATGAAACGGGAGATACAATTCCAATGGGATATTTACCTGAAGTAGAAGTGAAAGGAATTCTTACAGCAAAATGGGCTGCATACCACAGAGAATGGACACGGTTAAGAAATGCAGTATATGTTACCTATCCCTATGCTATTGCAGCATCAAAAATAATGAATGAAGTAAATGATCGTTTGCAAACTGCAAAGGATAAAAAGGAGAGGAGGAAGATTATTCAATCGAGGGAAAAGGAATTGAAAAAGGAATTTGCAGATAAACTTACATCACTTTCTGTTTATCAGGGAAAAGTGTTGATGAAGCTGATTTATAGAGAAACTGGGAATCACTGTTACTCTATTATTCAAGAATACAAAGGAGGATTTTCTGCGGGATTTTGGCAGACCATTGCATTGGTGTTTGGGAGTAATTTAAAAATGCAATATGATCCTTTGAAAAAGGACTCAGATATGGAAAAGATTGTAAAAGAGGTGGAGCGGATGTATGGGTACAAGTCTTGAAAAATAACAAGTGTAGTATTTAGTAACACAAAACTTTGGTTATTTCACTACACTAAGACTGAATATTTTTCATGTAATTGCATTTAATAAATAATCTGGAAATTATTGAATAAATCTACACATACAGCATGGGTATTGGGACAAGCGTCGAATATCTTAGAGCAATTACCAGCAATGGTAATTATATTCAAATTGCTTGATGGCGATCTTGTGTTTCAGAATAGCGCATTTCTCAACAAGCTAGGTTTTTCAAAAAATGATTTAAGGGAGTTGAATGTTCATAGCTTATTTGAGGATAGTTTTCTGGACTTTATCAAGAGTGAAGAGACAAAAAAGAGTTTATTACAAAACCCTTCCAATTTTGACGATATACTGCTAAAGAATCAGCAATTTTCTATACTATGTAATGCTTCTTTTCGATTGATTTTACATGAAAATGTTGAGTATGCATTTGTTGAAATGATAGATAAATCTAGTGTAATAAAATATGTTAATGAACCATTAGATACTATTGATTATAAAGAAATGTTGACCCATGTTCAACGTTTGCAGCAATTTGGTTTTTGGACTAAAAATCTTGGTAATCCAACTATGTATTGGTCTAATGAGATGTATAGTATAATGGATTGCGAAGACAAGGATAAAAAAATTACATTTTCAGACTGGTTGCAAATGGTAGAACCAGACGATAGGGTATTTGTTGAGGAACAATTCAATTTATTAAAAACAGGCGAGTTAAAAGATTCAGAAATCATTTTCAAATTAGTAACGCCAGTAGGCAGTTTGAAGTGGTTAGAAATGAAAATGACATTAAGTGAGTCTGAAATTGGACAAAAAAAATTACTGGAATTGTTGCTGATATTACGGTTTCATATGTTGAACAAGAGTTTAGAAACTTATTAACGAAATTAGGAACTGATTTTATTGATATTCCAATAGATTCTATAGAACATTCTATAGATGATATGTTGGGTCAGGTAGGGAATGTCTTACATGTAGATCGTGTTTATATTTTTCAATTTGATCAGGAGCATGTATTGATGAATAACACCTTTGAATGGTGTGCCGATGGTATAACTGCTCAAAAAGAGAATCTGCAAAATGTACCAATAGAGTTATATCGTGGCATGTTGCATCAAAATTCTGTAGCAGATATTATTCATATTCCAGATATCAACTCATTAAAGAGAAATGTAGAAATGTTTGGGCATTTGCAAGCCCAGCAAATTCAGTCGTTTGTTCTTGTTCCAATTAAACTGGAGGATCAAATTGTAGGTATTGTTGGACTTGATTCAGTTCGTGTTAAACGGATTTTTACATTCAAAGAAATTGAATTGATGCAGGTTTTGTCTGAGATAATTGGCAATACATTACAAAGAAAATCTCATATCGAAAAAATACAAGATCAGGATAGAGATTTCAAAAATCTTTTTGATACAATGGCTCAGGGTGTTGTATATCAGGATGCTAATGGGCAAATTATTCAGGCAAATACAGCAGCTTTGAGGCTACTAGGATTAACCATGCAGCAATTGCTAGGTAAGGATAGTATGGACTCTGAATGGCATGCTGTAAACAGTGAGGGGCAACCACTTCCTGGAGATCAGCATCCAGCAATGATAGCTCTAAAAACAGGACAGCCAGTATATAATGTTGAAATGGGAATATATCATCCTATTCAAAAGCAACATATATGGATTTTAGTAAGTGCTATGCCTGAATTTAGAAACGGGGAGTCTAAACCTTTTAGGGTATTTGCAACATTTCAAGATATAACACAAAATAAAAAGGATGCTATTCAATTAGCCATTAATGAGCAACGGTTAAGGAGTATTATTGAAACACAAACAAGTTATGTTATACGAACCAATCTAACCGGCTCCTACACTTATTGGAATAAAACTTTTGAAGATGATTTTTCTTATGTTAAAAAGTTGAATAGTGAAAATAAAGAAGCTGTTCTAGCTTCAATATGTGACTATCATCATCAGAGAACTATTGAAACAGTGCAGGAATGTTTAGCTCAGCCTGGTAAGGTTGTTCAGGTTGAATTGGATAAACCTGATGATGATGGAAATATTCGGACCACTCTTTGGGAATTCGTTTGTTTAACAGACGATAGAGGAAATCCTACAGAAATGCAATGTGTTGGTATAGATGTGACCGAGCAGCGAAAGGCAACAAAGAGATTAGAAGAAAGCGAAGCAAGGTTTAAAGATATTTTTAATAAAAATATGTCTCCTATGTGTTTGCTAGATCCACAAACAGGAGGATATATTGATGTAAATCCAGCTTTTGAAAATTTTTACGGATATACTAAGGAACAATTGATGAACATGTTTATTTGGGATATAAATGTGTCAAATTCAAAGGACGAAATATATGGATTCTTGAAAAGTATTATTTCTGGCAATATCCAAACACTTGACCTAAAACATAAAAATGCAAAAGGAGAAGTCAAAGAGATCTATGCTTCATTTGCATCCATTGTTTCTGAAGGCAGACAAATTGTACATGAAATTGTAATTGACGTAACTGAAAGAAATCAATACTTTAGAACTGTTGAACTTCAAAATAAAGCACTTCAGGATATTGCTTGGACCCAATCACATATTGTGCGAGCACCCTTGGCTCGTTTAATGGGAATTGTGGATCAATTGAAAGAATTAAATCCGGAAGAACTAAAAGACTGGCTAAGCTTAGTTGAGTCTAGTGCTCATGAACTGGATTTGATCATTCAAAAAATTACTTCAAGAGCACAAGAGATTAAATTTAATAAACAGAGTGATCAGTTAAACTAAGAGAACATATGGATACAAACATTATGCAACCAGCAGCTACGCGTTTTATCTTTTTAGTAGAAGATGATCCGATTTTTCAGTTGCTGCATCAGAAACTGATACAGAAGCTAGCATGGAATGTTGAATTATTAGCTGCAAGAAATGGACAAGAGGCCTTGGATTTGCTTGATAAAGTTGGTACATCTGATATGCGTGCTCTTGTTCTTTTGGATATTAATATGCCAATCTGCGATGGATGGCAGTTTTTGAACCAATTAAATTCAAAATTCTATAAAGAATCGGTGCAAGTGGCTGTAGTGAGTTCCTCTACCGATCATGTTGACCGTCAAAATGCTTCGAAATATAAAAACGTAATTGATTATTTGGTAAAACCAATTAAAGCTGCCGATTTAGAAATTATTTGGAATGAACCATCATTTCAAGAATTCTGGAAATAAATTTTTTAAGTCATTAGAATAAAAAAGGAGGCAAGTGAAAGTGCCTCCTTTTATTTTTTTATTTCAATAGATCTTAGCTATTTACTTCTGCGGTTTGCATATACGACTCAATAGGTTCACAGGTACAAACCAAATTTCTATCACCATGTGTATTGTTTACCCTGCTCACAGAAGGCCAGAATTTATTTTGTTTAACATACTCCAAAGGGAAGACAGCTTCTTCTCTGCTATAGGGTCTATCCCAATTTGTTGATGTTACAATAAACTGAGTGTGTGGTGCATGTTTCAAAAGGTTATTCTTCTTATCTGCTTTACCTTCTTCAATTGCTTTAATCTCTTCGCGAATCTTCAACATAGCATCGCAGAATCTATCTAGTTCACCCTTATCTTCACTTTCTGTGGGTTCGATCATAATAGTACCTGCAACAGGGAAGCTCATAGTAGGAGCGTGAAAGCCATAATCCATTAAACGTTTAGCAACGTCTTCCGCTTCAATGTCAGCCGACCTTTTAAATGGTCTTAGATCTACAATGAATTCGTGCGCACAAGTTCCATTGCTTCCTAAATATAGTATATCATAAGCTCCTTGTAAACGAGCTCTCATGTAGTTGGCATTCAAAATAGCATATTGTGTTGCTGCAGTTACACCTTCAGCACCAAGCATTCTGATGTAGCCGTAACTAATTAACAAAATAGAAGCCGAGCCATAAGGAGCTGCAGAAACAGCACCAGAACCATTCGTTTTTCCAAGTGCTGTATGTCCAGGTAAATGCTCAGCTAAATGCGCAGCTACACAAATAGGTCCCATGCCAGGTCCGCCACCTCCATGTGGAATAGCAAAGGTTTTGTGTAAGTTTAGGTGACAAACATCGGCACCAATTAATCCAGGTGCAGTTAATCCAACTTGCGCATTCATATTTGCTCCATCCATGTACACTTGTCCGCCGTGGCTATGAATAATATCAGTAATTTCTTTAATGGTTTCTTCATACACACCATATGTACTTGGGTAAGTAATCATAATGCCTGCTAATTCATTGGAATACTGTTCAGCTTTAGCTTTCAAATCATCTACATCTATGTATCCATTTTCTAAAGCCTTTACAACAACCACCTTCATGCCAGCCATCACAGCAGAGGCTGGGTTGGTTCCATGAGCAGAAATTGGAATAAGCATAACGTTTCTATGCGCATCTCCTCTACTCAAATGATAAGATCGGATGGTAAGAAGACCTGCGTATTCGCCTTGTGCACCACTGTTAGGTTGCAAACTACAAGCTGCAAATCCTGTAATCTCACACAAATAATCGCTCAATTCTTTCAAGACTTGTTGATATCCCTCTGTTTGATTAATTGGAGCGAATGGGTGAATCTTACTCCAGTAGCTGAAGCTAAGTGGCATCATTTCACTGGCTGCATTTAGCTTCATGGTACAACTTCCCAAAGAGATCATGCTTGTATTCAAAGAGAGGTCTTTGTTTTCCAACATTTTTATGTAACGCATCATCAAGCTTTCGCTGTGATAACTATTGAATACAGGATGAAGCATAAATGGAGAAGTGCGCACCACAGAACCTGGGATATGTTCAAGAGTTGCTTCTTCACTAATGCTGAATGAAGCATCATCTTCAACTCCTTTGTTCAATACAAGCAAAATATCTAAGACGTCACTTATGGTTGTTGTTTCATCAAGTGAAATGCCAATCCAATTATTTGAAAAATAGCGGAAATTGATTTGTCGGCTTTCAGCTCTTTCTTTGATGTGAGTTGAATTGTCAACTTTCACTACCACTGTATCAAAGAAATGTTGTGTATATAATTCATAGCCTTCTTCCACCAATTCTTGAGAAAGTGTTTGCGTTAGTAAAGTAACTCTTTTAGCAATATTTTTCAAGCCTTCTGGTCCATGATACACGCCGTACATTGCCGCCATATTAGAGAGGAGGGCTTGAGCAGTACATATGTTAGAAGTTGCTTTTTCACGCTTAATATGTTGCTCACGAGTTTGTAACGCCATACGAAGTACACGCTCACCTTGTGCGCCTATGCTCACACCAATAATTCGTCCAGGTATGTTTCTTTTAAACTCATCTTTTGCAGCGAAAAAGGCAGCATGTGGACCGCCGTATCCCATTGGAACCCCAAATCTTTGTGCAGAACCAACTGCGCAATCAGCGCCAAGTTCGCCAGGAGGAGTTAACAATGTTAGAGCAAGTAAATCGGTTGCCATTACAACAAGTGCGCCTGCTTCATGGGCTTGATCAATAAAGGATCTGTAATCAATAATTGCTCCTTTATCGTTTGGATATTGAATTAAAACACCAAAATAGGTTTCATCAATTTTTGCTGATGCATAATCGCCCACCACCAACTCAATACCAACAGGCACTGCACGGGTATAAAGCAAGTCAAGCGTTTGAGGAAAAACTTGTTCGTCTACAAAGAACTTTGGACGCTCAATGTGGTCGGTATTTTTGTTCAAGAAATTAAAAAACATTGTCATTGCTTCAGCAGCAGCTGTAGCTTCATCAAGTAAAGAAGCATTTGCAATTGGTAAGCCCGTTAAATCGCAAACCATTGTTTGGAAGTTCAACAAACTTTCTAAACGACCTTGAGCAATTTCGGCTTGATAAGGGGTGTACTGCGTATACCAACCTGGATTTTCAAAAATATTTCTTTGAATAACGCTTGGTGTAATAGTATCGTAATAACCTTGACCGATATATGTTTTAAATACTTTGTTTTTGCTGCCCATTTCACGCATGTGTTGTAGATAGGCCGCCTCATTTAATGGTGCTGGCAAAAGAAGTGGGCGCTCCATTTTTATATTTGATGGAACGGTTTTATCAACCAACTCATTCAGGCTGATTGCCCCAATGGTTGCTAACATTGATTCAGTTTCTTTAGAAGAAGGACCATTATGTCGTCTAGAGAATTCAGTAGCCTGCAGTTCAAATAAATTCATATAGAAAGTTTAAGCTGTTTTTGGTTGTGCAAAGTTACATGCAGTAAACGGATTGCAGGTCAATTTGTTTGTTATGGGGAATGAGTGTGGAAGAAAGAGCCTAGCAATTAATAGAAGTGATTAACAAAGGGAAATAGTCCGCTTTGTTCTTATGGATAATGTCTGATTAACTAACTCAATTTAATCATGTAAGGGCATAAAAAAACCCACAAGAAGTGGGCTTTGTGGGAGCACACGGGTTCGAACCGCGGACCCTCTGCTTGTAAGGCAGATGCTCTAAACCAGCTGAGCTATGCTCCCTTTTTTTGTTGGGAGTGCAAAGATAGGCGGCGAAATATTTTATCCAAATTTTTTTTGAAAAATCCTATTGGAATATGCAATGATTGATCTTTAACTTGGATTTTTTAAATAAAAAGTAAGGGAATCACCCCCCGACGATTCCCTTAGATTGTAGGTTGTTTTAACAGCTACATCACAAAGTTGATGGTATTGAGTCAATAAAGTTTAATTAATACCTTATTTTTTTTCAGCTGCAACTTTTTGCACAATTGAATCACCAAACAGGCATAATCCCGCATTGCAAATGATTAACGCACATGTGCCATACCAAAACCAGTCATTCCCCTGATATTTCTCAAATCCAGCATCAATTGCCATGGAAAGTCCAGCTCCAAAAAGAATGAGTCCAAGTGGCGCTTGAATGAACCACCTCCAATAGTGTTTATTTTTCATATACTATAGTATTAGTTTTCCAATTCGGCCTTTTGCTCCAGCCATAAAAACAGCTCTACCATGTTTGGCTCTTTTAACGGTATGAAATCCTGGGGCATCCAATTTCTTCCAACGCAGACCATTATCCGTTGAATAATCAACCCCATTCATACCAACGGTAATCCAACTGAAATCATACACCCATGAAATTCCTGATCTATAACCGGTTGGAAGTTGTAATGGTATAAAACTTTGCCAAGAGTTAGCTTCTCTTTTTACAATAGCAATGCTTCCTTCAGCAATACTATCGCGTGAAAAATCTCCACCAACTATGATCATTCTATCGCCATCATAGTCTATAGCATTTGCGCCGGTTGATTCTCTTCCTTTT
>ERZ1066133.331-NODE-331-length-23640-cov-8.361119_pt1 | contig 23640 bp, 24 predicted proteins | sample MGYA00382780_ERZ1066133 | MGnify/ENA primary metagenome ERZ1066133 (study PRJEB33369, sample SAMEA5778363) | biofilm metagenome | biome: Industrial cooling water; feature: Water cooling tower basin; material: Biofilm | place: United Arab Emirates | collected... | reverse complement strand
TCGGCATTCCCACCCCTCTCTCGAAGATTCGGCGTGCTCTGACGCCGCCCTGGAACCCGCAGGTCGGTCGTGTCCGGGGTCGCGCGTCGGCGTGCCGGTCAACGGCGGGCGTCTCGAGCGCTCGTGATGCCTTCCGGCTCAACCCGCAGCCGGCGCACACCACCGATCAGCTCCAACTCGCCGCGAACGGCCACCGGCTCGGCAATCCACGGCCAGAGCTCGTCGTCGAGCGGTTCGCCGTCGTGCCCGACGATCAGCGTGTAGTCGAACGAACCGCCTCCGCGCGACACCAGCATGGGCGGGATGCCTCCCTTGACACACAGGGTCGCGCACGCCTTGTGCGTCTTGCCGTCGCCGGGCTTCATGGCGCCCAGGAAGCACTTGGAATCAACGATCTCGCCGCGGAGCGTGGTCCGACCCAGCGCCAGCGGCGTCGGGGCCGGCGCCGAATGGCTCGGAGCGACCCGATCGGCCCGCAGCGCGTCCTCCCCCGGCTCGAGTTCGATGATCCGTCGGCCATCGCGATCGAGCGTCCAGCCCGAGACGACGACACGCATCCCCACAAGTGCTCGGACGGGGCGGGTCGCACCGTCGTGCACGCCACGCTTGCCCATTTCCACCAACATGCTCGCCCGCCCGTTGTCTTCGACGAGCATCGGGAACGGCACGCTCCAGAGCGTCCCGCGGAACTCCTTCGCGACGCCGTCGTCCCAGATCGCCGGCCCGGGATCGGTCATTGTGCGCGCCAGCAGCGTCGCCGAGACGACAAAGAACCCGACTTGCACGACGGCAACCAACCACAAGAACCGAGCCATCCGCCTCGGGACCGGCAGAAATCCGACGTAGAAGGGAGCATCATCGTCGTCAGGCATGCGCGGACTCCGGCGCCGCGGAAGCGGCCGGCGCGAGCGGCGTTCCCGGCGGCTGCGCGACGATCGACACCTCCACCCGCCCGCGCGTGATCCTGACCGCGTGCGTCGCGAGCTTCTCTGTAAACGGCGGCGGCGAGCACCCGTCGCCCGGTCGGTACTGCCAGCCGTGCCACGGGCATGTGATGCAGCCGTTGATCACCTTGCCCTCGCCCAGCGGACCCCCTTGATGAGCGCAGACGTTCGTGACGGCGGAGAAGCCTCCCTCCTGACGGAATACCGCGATGCGCGCACCGGTGGCGCCCGACACAACCCGGGCACGGTTCATCGGAATCGCGTCGGCTGGTCCCGCGTCGACCCACTCAGCGTCCGCCGCTGTCCGATGGCTCGCGTCCGTCCGCGCTTCACGCGACGCCGCGGCGATGTGCAGGGCGCTCAGCGCCACCAGGCCCGTGGCGACGAACCAGACGTACGCCCCACCCCGATCCGTCTGAAGGACCCCGAGCGCGACGTGGCCAACCAGTGCTCCGTACGCCACGTAGACGAGCATGTGCAAACGCTTCCACGTTCTGGCTCCGAGGTTCCTGAGCCAGAAGTCGTGGCTGGTCGACGCCATCAGGAACAGGATCGCGAGCGCGACCAGACCAAGCCACTCGAACGGAAACGCACGCACGGAGTCGATGCTCGTGCTGCTGGTCAGCAAGGACACCAGCGGAGAGACGTTCCCGAAGCCGTGGTAGTAGCCGATCGCGATCCCGGCGTGCGCCAGACCGATCAGCAAGGTCATCACGCCCAGGTGCCGCCGGTTGTACAGCAGCGGCAGGAAACGCCGATCCAGCCGCGCGAGCGGCCCGATCGCAAGGATGACGTGCAGCAGCACCGCCGCGCACGCGCCCAGGCCGCGAAGGAGAAGCACCTCATCGGAGAGTGCCCGATCGCCTCGCCACAGCAGCTTGCCCGTGAGCGTCCAGGCCGCAAGGAAGGCGACGACGCCTGCCGCCGCTGCCGCGTCGTAACGGCGCTTGTGTGTGCTCCATTGCACGGCAACGTACCCGACGCTCATGGCGACCCCTTCTTGCCCGCGTCGGGAGTGGACACCGCCCGCTCCGCACGCCGCCGCGTCGCGTCCGCGCAGAGCAGAACGATCGCAAGGAGCACCGGCAGACTGAGCCAGACGAAGCGGTGAACGCGGCGCAGATCACGTCTCATGAGATCTCCCTCGCCCACGCCGCACGGCGGCCACCACCCAAGGCCAGAGCGCGATCAGGCCTGGTGTGATGATCAATCGGAAGCTCCACGGCGCCTGAAGTACCGCCGCATCGACGCCGCGAGCGCCGCGGACAACAAAGTGGGCCGCCACGAGAACGCCGATGGCAAGGTAAACCGCAGCGCCCGTCAGCGTGATTGTCGCCAGGATCTCAGCCACCGCCGAGTGCGATGCCGCCGACGCGACCGCGTGTCAGCCCAGCAGCCCCAGCATCCGCCCCAGCACCCGTATCCGCTCGGCGAGCGACTGTTCCGGCGGGTCCGATGCGTTGTGATGCAGCACGATCATGGTCGCATCGTCACCCAAGCGAGTCTCGTTGGTGCGGCGCGCGATCTCCGCAAGCACCCGGCTCCGCAGCGACGACGCATCGGGCACCTGGCTATCCGTTGCCGCGCGGATCACGTCCAGCATGCCTTCTTCGCCCCACGGTTTGCCATCGCTGCCGCGCACCTCGAGAAAGGCGTCGGAGTACAGCGCCAGCACATCACCCCGCTCCAGCTTGATCGCGAACTGTTCGTAACTGGTGGGGTCGATCACCCCGAGCGGCAGATTCGAGGCGCCGACTTCGGCCGATCGCGCGGCTCCGAGAGCACCCGTGGCGTCGGCATCCAGGAAGCGCCATTGGCCGGAGGCCACCGCGTAATGGAGCGGCCTCGGATGCCCCGCGTTGCAGATGATCACGTGATCGGTCGGAGCGAAGTACGACACCAGCACCGCCGTGGCGAACACACCGGGTGAGGCCGCGAAATGCTTGTTCAGCGAGCGGGCAAAGCGGCTCTGATCAGCCGTGTTGATCGAGCGCCGCATCAGATCGCGGAGCCCCGCGGCGGTGGAGGCGACGACGCTGCCGTGCCCCGCCACGTCCGCAAGCACGAACCGCGTAATCAGCCCCGCGGCACAATTGGATACGTAGTAGATGTCGCCGCCCGCGGCCTCTCCCATGTGCGGCGTGCACCCAACGTAGACGTCGTTGCCCGGAACCGAGACGGCGCCCACAAAGCCCTCGTGCCCGCCCCACACTTCCATGCAGGCGATACGGCGCGGTGCCGCCGGCCGTGCTGTCGCGCGCGGAAGGGCTCGCGATGATGTCGGGGTGCCCGCGATCACACCTGCAAATTCCGACGCGCGGACTTGATCGCCTTGATCAACCCCTCGGGAGCGACGCCGCGAGCGGGCTCATCCGTCGGCGCGAGCGCCTGCTTCCCCAGTGCGATCGTCTTCTTGTACGCGTCGAGATAGTTGACACACGACGGGCAGACGGAAAGGTGGCGCTCAAAGTCATGCCGCTGGTCGCGGTCGAGGCGATCGTCGAGATAGTCGGCGATGAAGTCGATCAGCTCGCGGCAGGTGATGAAATCGTTGGTCGTCACGAATGGTCCTTGGCAAAGTACGGATCCAGCAAGGTCTTGAGCGCCTGACGGGCGCGGTGGAGACGCGTCCGCACCGTATCGAGCGTCACACCGAGCACCGCCGCGGTCTCCTCGGTGTCCAGCCCCTCAACGTCCCGGAGGACGAGCACGACTCGATACTGTTCGGGCAGCTCTTCGATCTGCGCTCGCACGAGCGAACGGATCTCTTCTGATTCGATGCCGCGCGTCGTCTCCGCGTGCCACCGTTTCTGGGGTATCTTTTGGTGCCCGTCGGCCGCGAAGTCTGGCAGCAAGGCCTCCATGCTTTTCTCGGGCCGCCTCCGCCTGCTCCGCAGCTTCATGAGGCACGCGTTCACCGTGATCTGATGCAGCCACGTCGTCAGCTTCGAACGACCATCGAACCGGTCCAGCGACTTGAACGCGCTCAGGAATGCGTCCTGCACCGCGTCCTCGGCGTCGGCATCCGTCGGCATCATCTTGCGTGCCACCGCCAGCAGACGCCCAGCCGCGAGATCAACCAGCTCGTCGAACGCCGCCTCGTCCCTTTCGCGCAGCCGCGCCAGAAGCGACGCCTCATCGAATGACGCCTCCGGGTCCTGCATTGGCATCAGGGTACCTGCAATGTCATCTCTGAGACGCCGAGTCCCGGCCGCCGTGTCACAAACCGTGACGCCTGGCATCAGAATATCGCCGTGACCGCCACAGGGGTGCTTTGCTGCACACGGGCGTCACGAGGAGTTCACCTCATGAAAGCAGTCGCCGTCTTCCCGCGCGAGCGGGCGGTTCGCGTTATCGACACCCCCGAGCCCGTCCTCACAGCTCCCGATCAGGTCAAGCTCCGCACCCTTGAAGTGGGCGTCTGCGGCACCGACCGCGAGATCTGCGGGTTCCACTACGGATTGCCGCCCGAAGGCAGCGATCACCTGGTCATCGGCCATGAGGCGATCGGCGAGGTCGTCGAGGTCGGCAGGAAGGTCACCGGGTTCAAAGTCGGAGATCTCGCCGTGCTGACGGTTCGCCGGCCGTGCGGCAAGGCCGAGTGTGCCTCGTGCGCGGAGGGCCGCCAGGACTTCTGCTACACCGGGGCGTTTACCGAACGCGGCATCAAGCAGCAGCACGGCTACATGACCGAGTACGTTGTGGATTCCGAGCGGTACCTGCTCCCGATTCCCAAGGCGCTCCGCGAGTTCGCGGTGCTGGTCGAGCCACTGACGATCGCAGAGAAGGCGCTCATCGAGGTGTGGCAGGTCCAGCAGCGGCTGCCGTGGTCGTGTCCGACAGCGGGTAGGAAGAAGCCGGGTCACTGCCACCACGCCCTGATTCTCGGCGCCGGACCAATCGGACTCTTAGGCGCGATGGCCTTCGCCAACGCCGGCTTCTCGACGTTTGTCTACAGCCGCGAGGATGAAAAAAGCAGCAAGGCCGAACTAGTTCGATCGTTCGGCGCGACCTATGTCTCGGCATCCGTCACGCCGACCGACCAGCTCGTCGGTCGCATCGGAACGATCGATGTCGTGTACGAGGCCGCGGGTGCATCGAAGCTCTCGTTCGAGGTGCTTCAGCATGTGGGCCCCAACGCGGCGTTTGTGTTCACCGGCGTCCCCGGACTCCGGGGACCGAGCGAGATCAACACCGACCAGATCATGCGGAACATGGTGCTCAAGAACCAGGTTCTGCTCGGCACGGTCAACGCCGGTCGCGACGCATTCGAGAACGCGATCAGGGATCTGAAGGATTTCAAGAAGCGGTGGCCCGAGGCCCTTCGGGCCTTGATCACGGGTCGATTCGCCGTGCGCGACGCAACCCGGCCGCTGCTTTCCACCGACGGCATCAAGAGCGTCATCGCATTCGCCTAACCGTGCCGCACGTCACCGAAGCCATCATCGAGGGAGTCCTTCTCGGCGCATTCATGCTCTTCGCGTATACGCCGATGGCGGTGCTCTCCCCCCCGCGCTCGTCGATTTCGCGCATCGTGGTCAGCTTGCTGAACCGCCGCGCGTGCATCGGGAGCCTGATGGGCCTCACCGCGGTCACCCTCATCTACTCGCCGCTGGGGCAGCGTTCCGGTGCCCACATGAACCCTGCCGCCACGCTGGTGTTCACTCTGTTCGGCAAGCTGACATGGCCGGACGCGATCGCGTACCCGATCGGTCAATTGTGTGGCGGTGTTGTCGGCGTGACCCTTGCCCGGCTGGTGCTGGGAGGGCGTGCGGCACACGCCAGCGTGCGATACGCGTCAACGGTCCCCGGGTCGCATCGCCTGGGATTGGTGTTCCTCGGGGAACTCCTGATCTCGGCTCTTTTGATGGCGGCGGTGCTCTGGATGAGCAATACCGCTTCAACCGCACCGTACACGGGCATCGTGGCCGGTTGCATGGTGGCGGCGTTCATAACCGTCGAGGCTCCGTTGTCCGGCATGAGCATGAACCCGGCTCGCACGCTGGCGTCGGCAGTGTGGTCGAGGCAGTTCCGCGGGCTGTGGATCTACTTCACGGCACCGCCGTTGGGGATGCTGCTCGCGGCCGGGGTGTTCCTCGGGGTGCGCGGCATCGACGCGGCCTACTGCGCCAAGCTCCAGCACCCACACGACGGACCCTGTCTGTTCGAGTGTGAGATCAACCGCATGCCCGGCCGCGAGCGGGCGCCCTGAGGAGTCCCCATGTCCATCGACGCACGCTACGACATCGTCATCATCGGCTCCGGAGCCGGCGGCGGAACCTTGGCCCAGCGGATCGCGCCTACCGGAAAACGCGTCCTGATCATCGAGCGCGGTGAGTTCCTGCCGCGGGAACGAGAGAACTGGGACACCAAGGCCGTGTTTGAGCAGAAGCGGTATCTCGCGAAGGAGACCTGGTACGACAAGGACGACACCCCGTTTGAGCCGTACACCCATTACTGGGTCGGTGGCAACACGAAGGTGTACGGTGCGGCGCTGCTGCGTATGCGCGAAGATGATTTCGGCGCGGTGCGGCACTACGGCGGCAGCTCGCCGGCGTGGCCGTTCGGATACGACGTGCTTGAGCCCTACTACGCCGAAGCCGAGCAACTCTACAGCGTCCACGGCACGCGCGATCCCGAGTGGCGTGATCCGTTCGATCCGCCGTCGTCGCGTGACTATCCGTTCCCCCCCATCTCGCCCGAGCCGAGGATCGCCGAGCTGATGAGCGATCTGCGAGCGCTTGGAACGCGGCCGTTCCCTGTGCCGCTCGGCGTTAGGTTGCGGGAGCACGATCGCGCAGCATCGCCGACGCGGTTGAGCCAGTTCGACGGCTACCCGGATCTCACCGAGGCGAAGGCGGACGCTCATGTGGTGGCCGTGCGGTCTGCATTGCGTTATCCGAATGTGTCGATTCTGACGGGCGCCAAAGTTGAGCGACTGGTGACGACGCCCGGCGGTCGCACGGTTCGCGAGGTGGTTGTGACGCGCGGGCGTGTGAAGCTGACGATCGGGGCGGACATCGTGGTCCTGGCGGCGGGGGCGATCAACTCGGCGGCGGTGCTGCTGCGGTCGCGGAGCGACGATCATCCCCGCGGGCTGGCCAACGGGTCGGATCAGGTGGGCCGCAATTACATGACCCACCACAACGGCTGCCTGCTCATGGTGTCGAGCGAGCCGAATCCGTCGCAGTTCCAGAAGCACTTTGCCATCACAGACTTCTACCGATCTTCCAAGGAGTCGCCGCTGCCGCTGGGAACGATTCAGCTCATGGGCAAGCCTGACCCGGGCACGGTCCAGTGGCTGCGGGGTGATCAGTTGCCGGGCGAGAGCCTGGAGAGTATCCAAAGCCGCACCATCGATTTCTTTCTGACGGCGGAGGATCTGCCGAGCGCGGCCAACCGCATCACGCTGCGCGACGATGGAGCGATCCGTGTGTCGTACGTGCCCAACAACCTGGACGCGTATCACGGATTGGAGCGTGTGACAAAGGATCTGCTCTCGCGTGTCGAGCGCGGGCGCGGTCGGTCCGTTCCGGCGTTCTTCGCGGCGCGGCTCGGCGTGAGCGGCGTGTCTCACCAGAACGGCACACTGCGGTGTGGCACCGACCCGCGGACCAGCGTCCTGAATGCCGAGTGCCGGGCGCACGAAGTGATGAACCTCTATGTCGCCGATGGGTCGTTCTTCCCTTCGAGCAGCGCGGTGAACCCGTCGTTGACGATCATGGCGAATGCGCTGCGACTCGGTGATGCGATCGCGCGGGAACTTGGCTCAACATCGACAGCGCCCGCGATGGCGGAGGTGGCGTCGTGAGTGCGGTCCATCACCGTCTCGGCGCGGCGCGGTGGACACTGATCGTGGCCGTTGCGGTCGGCTTCTGGGCGCGAGCATCCGAGCCGGGAGCGAGCCCAGGGCCGAACCCCACTCCAGCGTCGGACCGTGAAGCCCGCGACGGCGCGGCGCAACCGCTTGTGGCAGCAGTCGTTGGGGTCACGATCCCGGTGTCTGACCTGGAGCGAGCGGTGAGCTTCTACACCACGGTGCTCGGGTTCGAGAAGGACGCGGAGCGCGAAGAAGCGGGCACCGGGATCGAACGACTGCTGGGCACCTTCGGAGTGCGGCGGGTGGTCGCGACCCTGCGGCTGGGAGACGAGTACGTGGAACTGGTGCAATACCTCGCTCCGGAAGGCAGGCCGATTCCGGGTGATTCGCGGAGCAATGACCGTTGGTTTCAGCACATCGCGATCGTGGTCCGCGATCTCGACTCGGCGTACGCCCACCTTCGGCGGCACCGGGTGCGACATGCGTCCAGCGGGCCGCAAGTGCTGCCTCTGACCAATCCCGATGCGGGTGGTATCGGCGCGTTCTACTTCAAGGACCCGGATGGACATGTCCTGGAAGTGATCCACTTCCCGACCGGCAGGGGTGATCCCAAGTGGCAGCGTCCCGGGGAGGCACTGTTTCTTGGCATTGACCACACCGCGATCGTGGTGCGCGACACGGAAGAGTCGCTCCGCTTCTATCGCGATCGGCTCGGCTTGCGGATCGCGGGAACAAGCGAGAATGTCGGCGACGAGCAGGAGCACTTGAACAACGTCTTCGGCGCGCGGCTGCGGATCACGGGGCTGCGCGCCTCGATGGGCCCGGGTGTGGAACTCCTGGAGTATCTGACGCCGATGGACGGGCGGCCGTATCCCGGCGACACAAAGGCGAGTGACCTTTGGGCCTGGCAGACGCGGGTGAGCATCGCCGGCACCCGCGGTCTCGAGGCGGCGGAGGCACTGACGCGCGGGTCGTGGGTATCACCGGGGCTTCTCGGCATGCCGCGTCGGGCACTGATGGTGATGGACCCAGATGGGCATCGGGTTCTGATGCAGGAGGCTGCGGAGCCAGACGCGGGTGAGTGACACACGCGTGCCCTGGTGGCATCTCACGGGTGTCTCGATCCAATTTGCCTTCTCTGTCTGGAGCGCCTACTCGTGAACGCAATCTCCCGCATCGGCCTTGTCGGCGTCATGACCGTGTCTGCCTCGGCGCTCACAGGGGTTGGGCCCAGCATACCGATGAACGAGGCACGCTCGACGCTGGCGCCAATTCTTGGTGGCGAGCCCTTCGTTCCCAGGGACACGAAGGGCTCGTATGTGGCTCTGCACTTTCTGCCGACGTACGCGGGCGAGGCCAAGCCTCACGCGGACGCGGTGAAGGAGTTCGCCGAAAAGACGCCGCGGCTGGCGGGGCTGAGGACGCTGTTTGTGGTCTCGGCACGGCGTGACTGGATCACCGCGGTCAGCGAGGCCTCGTCGCTGATCTACGTGGATGAGAACAACGCGCTGGCGAACGAACTGCAGGTCGGCACCTCCGCCCCGGCAACGATCGTCTTCGACCCCGCCGGAGCGGAGCTGTTCCGCTGGACCGGGTCCGGCGAGCATGATCATCTGACCTACGCGTCGTTTGAGTCGCGTTTTGTGAAGGCGAGCGAGACCAGGGCGATCAAGGACTACAACCTGCCGACGGGGTCGCGGGTCGCGATCGAGGGGTACGACCCGGTCTCATACTTTGACGCCGGCAAGCCGACGAAGGGCGATCCGAAGATCGCATCGATCTGGCGGGGTGTGACGTATCAGTTTGCCAGCGCCGCCAATCGCGATGCCTTCAACGCCGCCCCGGACAAGTACGCCCCGACCTATGGCGGATGGTGCGCCAGTGCGATGGGGGCCAAGGGCACCAAGGTTGAGATTGATCCCACGAGGTTCAAGGTGAAGGACGGCCGCCTGCACCTTTTCTACAAGGACTTCTTCTCCGATGCGCTGAAGGACTGGAATAAGAACGAGAAGGAGTGGGAGCCGAAGGCGGACACGAACTGGAAGAAGATCACGGGTGAGGACGCTCGGCGCGGCACCAGATGACACCGGGTCACACCAGGTGCCACCATGTGAAGGTCTAGACAACCGGCGCAAGACGCTCCGCCGACGCTCACGAGGCTCGCGGCGATCGTCGGGACGCGCGAGGATTCAGAGCCCAGAGACAGGGCAAGCGGAGAGGATTGCATGTCGAGCACGCGAACCGCGAACGTCGCACTGAAGTCTGTGCCGCCGATCTCCAAGGGCCTGACGATCGTGTCGTGGGTGTTGCAGGTTGTGGTCGCGGCGATCCTGTTTCAAACGCTGTTCTTCAAGTTCAGCGGGGCCGAGGAGAGCCGGTACATCTTCACCAAGGTTGGCGCCGAGCCGTTGGGGCGGTATGTGAGCGGTGTGACGGAGCTTCTCGCGGTGGTGCTGCTGCTAACGCCCCGGACAATCACGCTGGGGGCGCTGCTGAGCGTTGGCGTGATGACGGGTGCGATCGGAGCACATCTGACCAAGCTGGGCATCGTGGTGCGGGACGACGGAGGGCTGCTGTTTGCCCTGGCTCTGATCGTGTTCTTCGCATCGCTGGGCATTCTCTCGATCCGGCGGCGGCAGATCCCTTTGGTGGGTGCGGCGCTGCGGTTCTGAACGTGTGGTTGTGATTGTTCGAAGGTGTTGCCCCGTCGGATGCCGGCTGGGGCGGTGGTCACTCTGGAGATGCATATGAGCGAGCAGCAGGATCTCGCGGGGGCGGCAAGTGTCGGACTGTCCACGATCCATGCCGAGACGCTGCGTCTTGCCGAAGCCGACGCGGGCCGCGCGGCATGGCGGAAGTGGGGGCCTTACGTTTCGGAGCGGCAATGGGGCACGGTCCGAGAGGACTACTCGGAGGAAGGGGACTGCTGGAACTCGTTCCCGCACGACCATGCGCGGAGCCGCGCGTATCGATGGGGCGAGGACGGCCTGTTGGGGTTCAGCGACGACGAGCAGCGGCTGTGCTTCGCGCTGGCGCTCTGGAACGGCAAGGACCCGATCCTGAAGGAGCGACTCTTCGGGCTGACGGGACCCGAAGGAAACCACGGCGAAGATGTCAAGGAGCGTTACTTCTACCTGGACGCCACGCCGACGCACTCGTACATGAAGGCGCTGTACAAGTATCCGCAGACCGCGTTTCCGTACGCGCGGCTGGTCGACGAGAACCGCCGACGAGGACGGGATCAATGCGAGTTCGAGCTGGACGATACCGGTGTCTTCGACCAGTCGCGTTACTTTGATGTCCAAGTCGAGTACGCGAAGCGCGGGCCGGACGATCTGAACGTGCGGATCACGATCTCAAACCGGGGTCCCGACGCAGCCACGGTGCATGTGCTCCCGACGCTGTGGTTCAGGAACACATGGTCGTGGGGATGCACGGAGACCGACCACGAGTCCTGCGGCGTGATGCCGACGCTCAAGGCGAGCGGGAAGACAACGGTCGTCGCAACGCACGAGCATCTGGGGCGATACGAGATGCATTTCGAGCATGTCGCTGATGCGTCTCCACGACTGCTGTTCACCGAGAATGTCAGTAACGCCCAGCGGCTGTGGGGCGTGACAGGCGACGCGCAGTACGCCAAGGACGCGTTTCATCGGCTGATCGTGAACGGAGAGACCGACGCCGTCAATCCGCTGGAGATGGGAACCAAGGCGGCCGCCTGGTACAAGCTGATGATCCCGGCGGGCGGGACGCGCGTGATCCGTGCGCGACTCGTGCGGGCGGAAGCCGCCGACTCCCGAGCCGGGCTGGATGTCGATGCCGTCAACCGCATCGTCGAGAGGCGGATCTCCGAAGCGAATGCGTTCTACGACCACGGGCCGCCGAGCCACGGTCGGCTCGCGCCCGAAGCAAGGCACGTTGCGCGGCAGGCGGCTGCGGGACTGTTGTGGAGTAAACAGTTCTACAACTTCGACGTGCGGGAGTGGCTGGAGGGCGATCCTGCAACAGTGCGGCCACCGGCGGCACGCAAGAACGGACGCAACAGCGATTGGAAGCACCTGAATAATCGGGACATCATATCGATGCCGGACAAATGGGAGTACCCGTGGTACGCCGCATGGGATCTCGCGTTTCAGATGATCCCGTTTGCGCGGCTCGATCCGCAGTTTGCCAAGGACCAGCTTGTGCTGTTCCTCCGAGAGTGGTACATGCACCCCAGCGGGCAGGTGCCGGCGTATGAGTTCGCGTTCGGCGACGTCAATCCACCGGTCCACGCCTGGGCCGTGTGGCGGGTGTACAGCATCACGGCGGAGCAATCGCCCGACGGACAGAAGACGCACGATCGCGTGTTCCTGGCACGATGCTTCCAGAAGTTGCTGATCAATTTCACGTGGTGGGTGAACCGCAAGGACCCGACGGGCAAGAACCTGTTCAGCGGCGGCTTTCTGGGCCTGGACAACATCGGCGTATTCGATCGCTCGCGACCACTTCCGACCGGCGGACACCTCGAGCAGGCCGACGGTACGGCGTGGATGGCGTTCTATTGCGGCACCATGCTGAGCATGGCGCTCGAACTGGCGAAGGATGATCCGGCGTACGAGGATGTCGCAACCAAGTTCTTCGAGCACTTCATCGCGATCACCGACGCGATGAACACGCTCGGGGGTACGGGGCTGTGGGACGACCGGGACGGCTTCTACTACGACCAGATCCGCGTCGGTGATCAGGTGACGCCGCTCCGCGTGCGGTCGCTCGTCGGCGTCATACCGTTGCTCGCGGTCGAGCTTCTCGAAAGCAGCACGATCGACAGGCTTCCCGACTTCAAGCGCCGGATGGAGTGGTTCCTGGCGCATCGGACGGATCTGCCGTGGGCAGAGGCTTGCGCCTGCGGGCACTCGGACCGCTCGGTTGGAACCGACCACCGTCTGCTGGCGATGCCCTCGCGCCAGCGCCTGGAACGAGTGGTCGCGCGACTGTTGGACGAGGCGGAGTTTCTGTCTCGCTTCGGCGTGCGATCGGTGTCCAGGGCGCACGAGAAATCACCGTTCGTCCTGCAAGTCGCCGGCGAGGAGCATCGGGTTGAATACTGCCCCGGCGAGTCGACCACGGCTCTGTTCGGCGGCAATTCGAACTGGCGGGGTCCTATCTGGTTCCCGCTCAACTTCCTCATCATCGAGGCGTTGGAGCGGTACCACCGCTACTACGGGGACGGGTTACGGGTGCCGTGCAGCGGCCGGATGATGACCCTCGCGCAGGCGGCCGACGAGATTCGGCGCCGGCTGTCCTCTCTGTTCCTTCCTGAGCAATCGGGGCACCGGCCGTGCCACGGTGATGATGAGAAGTTCGCGAGCGATCCAGCGTGGCGGGATCTGGTGCTGTTCCACGAGTACTTCCACGCCGAAACCGGACGCGGCCTGGGCGCGTCCCATCAGACCGGCTGGACCGCACTGGTGCTCGAGACACTGCTGCCGCGGCCTGCGGAGCCGTCCGAAGAGAAGCCTGCCGGGCAAACGACATCCGAATCGGGTCGCGAGACCGTTGCCACGGCCCAATAACGTACGTGATGGCTCCTCGGCGTGCGGACGTAGCGTCTGTAGCGTCCGGGAGACTTTGACAAGGCACCGGGTCCTGGGTGCCGTAAACAGCCGCATCGTCGGGACCGATAGGTGTTTCGCCAGACTCGAGGCGAAACATGCAACCATACTCGACCCCGTCGCTCGTTCGTGCTGACCAGCGGTATACATGCTCGTTCGGTGCTGTGCTGCGCCCGGTGACGGTCGGTGCCGCATCGGATGCCGGGGAGGCCGTCGCTCTCGGACGATCGGCGGGTGAGGGTGACGGAACGGTGAAGGCCGTGGTGGTGGACCTCTCCCGCGGCGGCCTCGGCGTTTCGACGCCGATCTTCTTCCCGCGAGGATCGCACATCGACGTGTGCGCCAAGCTTCCGGACGGATCGGAACAGCGCGTCGTCGGTCGTGTGCAGCGGGTCGAGATGCGAGATCGCAAGCCGACGTACTACCTCGGCCTGTCGCTTGTCCAACCGGACGAAGCCGGCCCGGTCCTTGAACTGCTGATGACCGATCTGCGGCGCGGCGCCGTGGGGGTGGTGCGATGATCGGACACGACGATTTCGTCCTTGCCGCCCTTCTCGAAGAGGGCCTCATCGACGCCGCTGGAGTCGAGCGGGCACGACGCTACGTGTCCGACCGGGGTGGATCGCCGAGTGACGCGATTGGCACGCTGGGCTTGCTGGAGCCCCGGATCGTCGCCATGGTCCGGGCGCAGGTCTCCGAGTGTCCGTATGTTGACATCTCGAACTACAGCGTGCGATTCGCGAACGCGGCGCTTCTGCCGCGCGAAGCGGCCGACGCCCTCCGCGCGTTCCCGCTCTTTGTGTGCGAGGATATCGCGACCGTCGCCATGATCGATCCGCTGGACCTGCGGGCGGTCGATCAGTTGCGGCACATACTGAAGACGGAGGTAGACCCGGTTCTCTGTGAACCGGCGGCGCTCGAAGCGCTGATCGAGCGGGCCTACTCGCTCGTCGGAACCGTGGCGCGGGCTGATACCGCCGCGCTCAGCGAGGATCGCACGACGGGCAAGGAGCCGATCGTCGCTGCGGTCAATCAGATCCTGGCACAGGGGCTGGATCTCGGAGCCAGCGATATTCACATCAGTCCGGATGCCGCGGAGCTGCAGCTCCGATACCGCGTGGACGGGACGCTTCAGGCCGTGCACGGGCCCGGTCTGGATATTCACGCCGGCATTATCCAACGGCTGAAGGTGATGGCCGACCTTGACGTCACGCAGTCCCGACGCCCCCAGGACGGCAAGTTCCGCTTCACGCACAACGGCCGCTCCGTGGATGTGCGGCTGAGTCTGATCCCGACGGTGTGCGGCGAGAACGCGGTGCTGCGCCTGCTGTCCAGTGCATCGACGATCCGTGGCTTTCAGGAACTCGGATTCCCGCAGACACGCATCAAGGAGTTCGAGCGGCTCATCGAAGAGCCGCACGGCATGGTGCTGGTGACCGGTCCGACCGGATCGGGCAAGACCACGACGCTGTACACGGCCCTGAAGAAGCTGAACACCAGCGACGTGAACATCATGACGATCGAGGATCCGGTGGAGATCCGGATGCCGATGGTCCGTCAGGTCCAGGTCAATGCGTCCATCGGAATGACCTTCGCCAGTGCTCTGCGGTCGATCCTACGACAGGACCCAGATGTCGTCTTCGTCGGAGAGATCCGCGATGATGAGACGGCACGGATTAGCCTGCAGGCGGCGCTGACGGGGCATCTTGTGCTCTCAAGCCTGCACACCAACGACGCAGCCGGCTCGATCCCGCGGCTGCGAGATCTGTCCTGTCCGCCGTTCGCGATCAACGCGGCGCTGCTGTGCGTCATCGCCCAAAGACTGGTGAAGCGCGTGTGTCAGCACTGCGCCGCACCGGCCCCGCTCCAGCCCCTGATCGCCGCCCGCTTCGGCATCGATCCCAATGAACCCGGGCACGTGCGTGGGGCGGGCTGCGCTCGCTGCGGCGGCGCCGGAACACGAGGTCGCATCGGGATCTACGAGATGCTCTCCGTCGGTCCGAATGTGCGAGCCGCCATCGATCGAGGAGCTTCCGCGGCGGAGATCGCGGCCGTCGCCGTTGCCGACGGCATGCAGCCGATGGCACTCGACGGGCTCGCGAAGGCGCGTCTCGGTCTGACCACCGTCGACGAGGTGGCTCGCGTCGCAACGGTGGTTGAGTGCGAAGCCCACGCCGTGCCGGAGAGAGCGGCCGCATGAGCACCCTCACCTTCGAGTATCGCGCCCTGCAGCCCGATGGTGCGGAGACGCGCGGCGTCGCCACCGGTGCATCCAAGGCGGATGCGTACCGACAGTTGGTCTCCCGCGGGCTCACCCCGGTGCGCTTGCACCCGGTCACCCCGGGGCGTGCCGAAGTCAGAGGCTCGGGGGCGAGGATTCCCCTCCACGATCTCGCGCACTTCACCTACCAGTTCGGCGTGCTGATGGCCGCCAACCTGGGCGTCGCCGAAGGGTTGCGAGGGATTGCCGAGCAGGAGAAGCCGGGTCCGCTGCGTCGGATGATCGAAGACCTTGTCACCCGAGTGCAGGCGGGTGAGACGATCGCCGCCGCGATGGATGCGCACCGCGCCGTACTCGGCGACGTGTACGTCGAGGCGATCCGGGCGGCGGAGAAGGCCGGGACACTCCCGACGGTCCTCGAGCACCTGTCGGAAATGCTGGAACGAACGCTCGAGTCGCAGCGTCAGGTCAAGGGTGCGATGATGTACCCCGCCTGCGTCACGGCGGTTCTCGTTCTCGCGTCGGGGTTCCTCGTCGCATTCGTGATTCCCAAGTTCGCGTCGATGTTCGCGAAGCGCGGTGCGGAACTGCCGGCCCTGACGAAGGCCCTGATGCTTCTTGGCGAGTCGCTGCAGAGCTTCTGGTGGGTGTATCTCGGGATGATCGCAGCGGTGGCGCTTGCGACCCGTTCGGCGCTCGCCCGCCCCGAGGGGCGATTGTTCCTCGACCATCTTGCTCATCGCGTACCGTATCTTCGGCAGATTCTGCTGGGTCTGGCGATCTCCCGATTCGCACGCATTCTCGGTATCGGTGTTTCCTCCGGCCTCACGCTTATCGAATGTGTTGACCTTGCCGGCAAGGCCTCGGGCAGACCCAGTCTGACCCTCGAAGCCGCTCGGATGGCCAGCCACGTACGCAGCGGCGGCACTCTCACCAGCGCCACGCTCGAGAGTCATTATCTGACGCCCTTCGCCAAGCGGATGCTCGCGGCCGGCGAGCGCTCCGGCGATATCCCGAAGATGTGTGCCGTCGTCGCACGCCACTATGAGCGCGAGTCGAGCGGCCTCGCCAAAAACATCGCGACGGTGATCGAGCCCATCCTGGTCGTTGCCATCGCCGGCGTCGTCATGATCGTGGCCCTCGCCATCTTCCTGCCGATGTGGGACTCGATGAAGCTCGTCGGGTGACCCCGACCGCACGGCTTCTGATCGCTACAGACGGACCGGTCGAAGGCAAATCATGAGAAAGCGATGAAGGCGGGGCGGGCTGGTGGCGATAGGTCATCGGACAGGTACGCGGCTCAAGAACCCCGTGGAGAAGATCTATGCATGCGATGAAGATCGGTCGTACTCGCGCTTTCACGCTTATCGAGTTGATTGCGGTCATTGCCGTGCTCGCAGTCCTTTCTGTTGTCGCGGTGCCGCGCTATCTCGACTACAGCTCGCGGGCACGTGAGTCGGCGTGCCGTGGCATCCTGGGCAACGTCCGGACCGCGATCGCGAACTTCTACGCGAACGCGGCGATCAGCGGCGTGCCCGTGTACCCGACGCTCGTCCAGCTGCAGACAAGCGGCACCGTGATGCAGGAATCCATTCCTGCCAATCCCTTCAACAACAGCGCCACCATCTCCGCCGCCGTCTGGTCCACGACTCCGCCGACCAGCGGAAACGCCGGCTGGAACTACGACGCGGCCGCCGGCAAGTTCTGGGCAAACTCCAACACCAGCGGTGTTGCCGAGAACACCTGGTGATGCCGCCGGGGTGCCCGGATGGACCGCAACGCTCAAGCTGCCGTCACGACCCGCTCCGCCCCCAGGCGGCGCGGTTTCACGTTGATCGAGATGATCGCTGTCATCTCGCTCGTCGGGATTCTGTCCGTGACCGCGGTCGTCTCCGTCTCGGGCACCGCGGCCGGCCGTTCCCGCGCTGCGGCCAGGATGCTGGCCCGCGACCTGAACTTCGCGCGGGAGAGGGCGCTCGCCACCGGCCGCGGCACCTGGGTAAGCATCTCGGTGACGGGCAGTTCCTACAGCGTGCTCGCGGAGAGCGAAGCGTCGCCGGGGCGGGTCGGAGCGATTGCCGTCACGGATCCGGCGACCGGCCGGCCGTTCGTGGTGCGGATCGGGGCGGGCGAGAGCGCCGGTGTCGCGATCGAGGCGGTCTCGATCCCCGGGGGAGGAACGGACATTGGCTTTGACGGCCTGGGGCGTCCCAGCAATGCGGCTGGCACTCGACTGACCAGCAACGCGACGGTCGCGCTCAGCAGCGCGGCCACTGTCACCGTTTCGGGCGGAGCCGGCCTCGCAACCTGTCCTTGAGCGTCACATCCATGGTCCATCGCTCCGCTGCAACCGCATTCACCCTCGTCGAGGCGATCATTGCGATCGTCATCCTCGCGGTGGCCGTGCCTCCGATGCTCTGGGCGATCAACGACTCGCACTCCGCGCGGATCGCTCCCCTCCTGACCGCCCGGGCTCGCTGGCTCGCAGCGGAGAAGCTCGAGGACGTCATCGCCGATCGTCATTCCATGACGCGGGGCTACGCGTATGTCGCCACTTCGAACTACCCGGCTGAGCCAACGATCGCCGGGTTCGCGGGATTTGCCAGGTCGGTCGCGATCGCTGAGACCGGACCGGCGTTCGCGCCCGAGGGCACGGGCTACAAACTCGTCACCGTAACCGTTACATGGGCAGACGCTCGGTCACAGCCCCGGGCGTTGTCGCTTTCCACCGTGATCACCGACTATTGAGCCGCTTATGTCTTGCGCACGCTCAAATCCCAGATTGGTGCCGCGAGGGTTCACACTCGTTGAAGCGGTCTGTACGATCGCGGTGCTCGGTGTGATCGGGGTTCTCTCCTCACGATTGGTCTTCACGGCATCCGACCAGTACCTGGCAGCCGCCGCTCGAACGATGATCGGTGCGGAGGTGTCCGCGGCCATGGAACGCATCGCCGTGGAATTGCGACAGATCCCCGCAAAGCCAGGCTCGAATCCGACCGAGGCACACCTCAACGCGATCACTCCGGCCTCCGTCGCATGGGTCGATGCGGCCGGTGAGTCGCGAGCGCTCGCCCTTTCGGGGACGCGGCTCACGATCTCGGAGGGCACGGTTGCGTACACCCTCCTCGATGGCGTCACGACGTTCTCGGTTCAGGCGTTCGACGAATCAAACAACGCGCTCGCGACGACCCTGGCACCCGGGGCGACAGCGGCGGTGCGCCGCATCCAAGTGTCCATCGCGGTCACCAGGAACGGACAGACGGAAATGCTCCGAAGTCGGGTCTTCCTTCGTTGTGCCGTGGAAGGAGGGGCGCCATGACTGCGACGCGCCGCGGCACTGTGGTTGTTGCCGTCATCGCGGCACTCGTGGTTCTGCAACTGCTTGTCTACGCCGTCGCAGTCGCGGGGGCGCGTGAGCAGGACCTGACCACCAGGCGCCTGGACGCCGCTCGATCGTTCTACGCCGCAGAAGCGGCCGCGAACATGGCGATCCGTGAGATCGCAAAGAATCTCGATGAGGACGGAAACGGCGAGATCGGCGGTGTCTTCTCCGCGGACACTGTCACCCCGGTCGGAGCATCCGGCGCACCCGCATGGGCGACGACGGCCACCGCTGCCGGGGTGACCACCATCACCGCATCGAGCGCGACCGGGCTGGCGACACGGACGATCTCGGCGACGGTGCAGCGGACCGCGGCGGCCACGGTGTCGCAAGGGCTGTTCGTCGAGATGTGGGCGCTCTCGATCTCTCCGTCCTCGCTCGGCAACGTACCGTGGAACACCGCAGCGCAGTGGGCGACTGTGATGCCCAACGTCAATCTGCCCTCACAGGGCAGCATCGCCCGATGGCCGGGCGGCCCCACCGGCCGATACGGCATCCGCTTCCTGGGCAGCATCACCATTCCGACATCAGGAAACTGGAACTTCCGCACGAGTTCGGATGACGGCTCCGATCTCTGGATCGACGGCGTGCGTGTCGTGAACAACGACGGGCTTCATTCCAATAGAACGGTCTCGGGCAGCATCGCACTGGCGGCGGGAACCTACTCCTTCGAATGCCGCATGTTCGAGAACGGCGGCAGCAGCAATCTCTGGGCGGAGTGGCAAGGGCCGGGGGTCGCCTCGTGGACGCTGATCCCGGCCTCGGCATTCACCTGCAGTCCTCCCGTCGAGATACCGCCTGTTGCCGTCGCCACGACGATCTCGATCACGGGCGGCTCCGGACTTCCTCAGGCCGGGGCCGATGGCTTCGATTCGAGCCTTGGCCCGTACAGCGGCGCATCCGCGCTTTCCGCAGGTGTCCTGATGTCCACCAACGCCACCGCCGCCTCGCAGTGGACGGTGAGCGGCAACGCCGCGGTCTCGGTGGACGGTCGCGTCGGCCCCGGCGCATCGGCATCGAGCGTCATTCGGGTGACAGCTCCGGCGACGATGTCCGGAAGCAACGCCTCGCTCGCGACGCGCATCGGCCCGATGATACAGGGTCGCCCCCTGGCCCTGCCCGCGTCGTCGGGTGCATACAGCTCAAATGCACAGGTCACGATCAGCACCGATCGCCGTTACACGTCCTTTTCCGCTTCAGGTAACGCGACGATCACCATCGTTGGAAACGTATCGCTCATCATCGAGTCCACGCTCACGCTCAACGGCAATGCGTCGATCGTGCTCGCCCCCAACGCGTCGCTGGATCTGTACGTTGGAGACGCGATCACCCTCAGCGGCAATTCGTCCATCAACGGCGACGGGGGCATTCCCGGCCGGGTGCGGCTGTCCATGTTCAACACCGCGAGCCGCGACTTGACGGTGAACGGTTCGGCGCGTCTCGGCGCCATTGTCCGAAACCCCTTCGGGCGCTTGGTTCTTGGTGTCGCAACGTCCAGCACGTCGGAGTTCTTCGGAGCATTCCACGGCAACGCACTGACGGTCTCGCAGAACGCGAGGCTGCACGCGGATGTCGCCGCGCTTCCGTCCAGCGGCTCTCAAGGTGGCGGCGCGGGAAATGCCGTCGTCAAGGCATGGACGCTGGGTCCTTAGCTCCGCCGCGACCGACGCCCGAGAACCAGGGACGGCGGAGTTCTCTGCGGGCACGCGGAGGCTGCGGACGCCAGGCATGCCCAAGTGTCCCGCCATTCGGGCCGATGCAGTGCATGTTCGAGCCGAGACACACCGTGAAGAACCACCGAGTCATTATCGAGATCAGCCCCTCGCGACTGGAACTCGCCGTCGTCCGCAGCGATCGCGTCGTTGCCTGGTCGGTCGAGCGCTTCGATCGGTCCGAATGGCCGGATACGTGGCGTGATGCCATCGACGACCTGGCCGGCCCGCTCGCCGCGTTCGTCACCGAGCACGGGGTCCTGGGATGGCCGGCCACGGTGATCGGGCGATTGCCCAGCGGGAATGCTCAGGTGTCAAGCGGTCCGCTACGCGTCCCGACGGGGCAGCAGCAGGACGCCGCACGCCTCGCCGCCGCTGCCGCCATCAACGATGAGGTCGAGGCGGACGACGCGGAAGTTGTCATTCTTGCCTCCGATCGCGAGTCAGGTGCGACCCCGCAGCGACACATTCTCGCGTACGCACAGGCCGATGCCGTCCTGACCGCGGTCGAGACGCTCCTCACGCGCTGTCGCCTCGTCCCCGCGGGATACATCCCTGAGGACGCCGTGGTCAGCCGCGAAGTGGCCCGGGCGGCGCGTGCTTCGTCCGACGCCGTCGCGGCGCTGTGGATCGGCGACCATCAGTCGATGCTTGCGGTCAGCACCGCCGAGGAGCTTCGGTTCGTCCGCTCGATCGGTGTCGGGTCGGAAACGTTCGTCGAAGCCCTGACGCGCCCCATCCGCCGTCCGGGAGAGTCCGCCGCGTCCGTCTGTTTGCCGCGTCGCCACGCGCGGCGGCTGCTCGCCGACATCGGCGTACCCGCGCCCGAGTCGGAGATCCCCGGACTCGATGGGTTCACCGGCGCGTCGATCCTCCCGCTGATCCAGCCGCTGGTCCAGCGCATGAGCCTTGAACTGCGCCAATCGATCCGTTTCTCGGTGGCCGCGGAGGTGCGAGACCAGATTGGCATCGAGGTTCTTGGTCCGGGTGCGGCCCTTTGCGGACTTTCGGCGGCAATCGCCGCGGCGGCGTCGATCCCCGCTCGAACCGATGCTCGTCCCGCGACGAGCGATGCAAGCGTGTCCGGCGCAATCGCCGCCGCGGCCTCGACGCGATCGCTCCCGGTCCTCCTGTCGCGCGACCTGCGCCGCAACCGGACCGTCTCGCGAACGCGCCGGGCGATCCTCGCCGGCGTCGGAGCGGCCCTCGCCATCATCGGCGCGGAGTGGTTCGACGCACGCGCCGCGGTCGAGCGGCTGCGTGCCCAGGCCGATGCCGCGCGACTGGTCCAGGCTCAGCGTCAGGCCGACGCCGAGGCGCTCGCCGCCGCCTTGAACAGGCTTCGCACGATCAACGAAACCCATGACCGGATCCACAGGCTGTTCGGCGACGGGCCCGACGCTCCCGCCGCGATCGCGGCGATCGGCAGCGTCGTCCCCGCGGCGGTCACCCTCTCCGATCTGGAACTGCACAGCGATCCCAAAGCCCCCAAGGCGGTCGTCCGCGGCGCGCTGCGGCTGCGTCCCGGCACCGATGCGGGCGCCACGATTCGTGATTTCGTCTCGTCGCTCACCGCGCTCCCCGTGGCGACGCAAGCCCGTCTTGGGCGCACCGCCCGGGTGAGCGAGAACGGTCTCGACCAGCAGACCTTTGAGATCACCATTGACCTCGTCGCCATTCCATCGGCCACTCGTGCGGGCCTCGCATCGGCCGTCGAGCAAAGGAGCGTGCCGTGACCCCGCAGTCCCGCCAGTGCCTCGCCGAGGTCATCGTCGGCCTCGTTGTCTGCTTCGCCGCCGCGGAGATCGTGCTGGCGCCGGCACGGCGCGAGCTGCGAGACGCGCAGAGCGCCGTCGCCGGGATCATCCCCGCATCGACCGCTTCGGACGCCCCGAGCTCCGACGATGTCGCCCGGCTCGTTCGGGCCAACGCGGTGGCAATCGAGGAGATCCAGGTTCGGTCGGCCGCCTCGCGTGACGAAGCGGCGCTCTTCGCCGAGGTTCTCTCTATCGCCGATCGGCATCGCCTCCGCCTCGAGCAGTTTCAGCCCGTCGCCGGTGCGGCTCCGGCTCCGGATGCCGCACATGTCCGCGCGAAGGACGCTGTGGCGTCCTATTCCATCAGCCTGAGCGGCGGTTTTCCGGGTGTCGTCCGATTTCTCGATGATCTCCGCGGTTCCAGAGTGTTTGTCTCGACGCGTACGGTGCGCGTGGCTCCCGCCGGAAGCGCCGCCGACGGCGTTGTCCGCGCCGAGATCGCCGCAGACTTCTTCGCGATCGCCATGGATGCGCACCTCCCGTCGCCACCGGAGAACCTTCCGTGATCAGCTTGCAGCCCAAAGGACGCGAACGCCTGATCTGGACCGGAGCCCTGCTCGCCCCGATCATGGCCATCCAGGTCGCTCGGCTCTTTCAGGTCGACCCGGTGCGTTCCGCGGCTGCCTCCGTTGACCTGCCTAGTCCGATGCCGTCGCCCAAGCCCGCACCCCGGACCACGCCGGCTCAGGAGCGTGCGATCGCGTGGATTGCTCAACGCGATCGTGACCGGATCGCCGACCCGTTTTCCCCGGTGCCGACGCCGGTCGCCGATCAGACGCCTCCCGAGCGGGTCGCATCGCTTCCGGAGCCCGACCCGATGCACCGGGAGCTCGCGCCGATCATGGATCTGACCGGTGTCATGGACGGTCAGCGTGGTCCGCTCGCATCGATCAACCGCAAGATCTTCCGGCTGGGCGACGAGGTCGTGCCCGGATGGACCCTGGAATCCGTGGACGCGCGTCAGCGCGTTGTCACCGTGCGGTCCACCGACGGCAACGCGCTCGAACTGCGGATCAAGCCGCCGAACGCCCAGCCCTGAAACAGTGCAAAAATGAAAAGACCCGGATTGCTCCGGGTCTTGTGCGATCTCATTGCGTTGAGTCGCAGGACCAAGCGGGTGGATTACCAGCCGCCGCGATCGCCACCGCCG
>ERZ1066133.329-NODE-329-length-23677-cov-8.397849_pt1 | contig 23677 bp, 17 predicted proteins | sample MGYA00382780_ERZ1066133 | MGnify/ENA primary metagenome ERZ1066133 (study PRJEB33369, sample SAMEA5778363) | biofilm metagenome | biome: Industrial cooling water; feature: Water cooling tower basin; material: Biofilm | place: United Arab Emirates | collected... | reverse complement strand
TGGCCGGCTCGCCCCGGAGTCGCTCTCAAGACGCGTCGGCAGAAAAAAGCCCCGGTCGACACCGGGGCTTTGTGCATCGCAGTCAGTGGGTTGGTGCCTACTTCTTTTCCTCGATCTTCTTGGGCTCGAGGTCGCCGGCCTGGATCTCGAAGAACGAGATACCAGACATGCGCCGCTTCACCGCGTCGTTGACCTGCTGAACCGTGAGAGCGTCGATCTTGTCCAGCCGATCGGCATCCCACTTCATCATGCGGTTCAGGTACATGCCGTTGGAGAGGTCCGCTGCCACGTCTGCGTCGGCGTTCAATCCGGTCATGAACTCGAGGCGGTACGACTTCTTGGCTTCGGCCAGTTCCTTCTCGTCCACACCGCTCTCGATCCAGCGGGTCATCTCTTCCTTCATCGCGTCGGCGGCCTTACCGGCGTTCTGCTTGGCGCAGATCGCGAAAGAGAACAGATTGCTGACCGGGTCGATCGGGTTGGCCTGCAGCCCGGCTCCGGCTCCGTATGAGAGGCCCTCTTTCTGACGCAGGCGGTCCAGCATGCGGCTCTTGGCGCCGCCGCCGAGAATGTACGAGGCGATCTGCAGAGCCGCGGCGTCCTCGTCGGAATCGGTCATCTTGAATGCCGTCGCCATGCCGACCATCGCCATCGGCTTGTCGGGCGTGTTGATCTTCTTCGCTCCCGCCTCGTTGGCGACGAACGGACGCTCGATCCGCGCGAAGGGCTTCTTGACTGTCCAGCCATCGAACGCCTTCTTGAACCCGTCGGTCAACGCGGCCGGGTCGAACTCGCCGACCGCGGCGATCTGGACATTGCTCGGGCCAACCTGCTCGTTGTAGAGCTTCCTGATGGCATCCAGAGAGACCGACTTGGCTTCCGCCAGACGCTCCTCCATGGTCGGGACATAGAAGATCGAGTCGGCGGGGAAGGGTGACATCGCACGCTGCATCGAGGACATCGCGAGCGTTTGGGGATTGCTCAACTGAGCTTCCACCTGTGCGATCGCTTCTTTCTGCATCGTCGCGAACTCGTTCTCAGGGAACGATGGGTTCCGCAGGACATCGGCTGCGATCGCGATCGCCTGATCGACGTTCCGCTTGTCGGACTTGATGGAGACCCGAAGCACGCCCGGCTGCTGCGAAGCAATGCTCATGGTCGACTGGATCTTGTTCAACTCGTCGATGATCTGCTGGTACGAGCGGCTGGTGGTGCCGCGACGCATCATGCCGGCGAGCATCGAGCCGGCGACGCGTGTGCCGGTGAGGCTCTTCTCGTCGCCGAAGCGGACGACCATGGAGATGTTCACGGCCTCGCCGCGGGTTTTCTTGGCCAGCGTGGCGAGCTGGATGTTGTCGCCGATCCGGGAGCGGACCGTACGCGCATCGATGTTTGCCGGCGTCGGGTCAAAGGTCTCCCCTTCGCTCATCGACTCCTGACCCTTGTAACCCTCGACGATCGGACTGATGTCCGGCTTCGCGGGGATCTCCGCCCGTACCGGCGAGCGGGTCGGGATGAACTTGCCGCCGGTTCGGTTGTTCTCGACAAGGTACCTGGTCGCGACGCTCTGAATCTCCTGCGTCGTGATCGTCTTGACCCGATCCCGATAGATGAACAGGAGCCGCCAGTCGCCCACGGATGCGTACTCCGTGAGTTCGACACCGATGCGGTTGCTGTCGGTCATTGCGAGCTTCAACGAGGAAAGCTCCGCGGCACGTGCCCGCTCGACTTCTTCATCCGTCACAGGGTTGGAGGCGAATCCCTCCATCACTTCCTGCAGCTTCGCAAGGGCGGCCTTGGGATCCTGGCCGTCCTTCAGCGTCGCGATCGAGATCATCTGGCCCCGCTCCGCCATCGCGAAGGGAAGCGTCGAGACGCTCGCGGCGAGGTTGCCCTCGACCAGCGCCTTGTACAGGCGCCCCGACGGGCGATTGCTCAGAATGTTGCCCAGCAGCTGCAGCGCCGTCGAATCGGGGTGCGAACCGGCGGGGGTGTGATAGAAGACTCCGACCGAGGCTTGCGAGCCCTCGCGGCGGATCTCGACAAACCGCGGACCGTCCTGCACCGGCTCGTCCGTCCACGTGTCGATGATCTTCTCCGGGGGGTTCTCCAGCTTGCTGTAGTTCTGATCAATGAGACGCAGCGTCTTGGCTGTGTCGAACTTGCCCGCGACCACCAGCATCGCATTCTCGGGGCGGTAGTAATGCTTGTAGAAGCGGCGGAGGTTGTCCGCGGGCACCCGCTCGATGTCCGAGCGATTGCCGATGGTTGAATCGCGGTAGGGATGCCACGTATAAGCCTTCGCGAAGAGCTCCTTGAGCAGCAGGCCGAACGGGTTGTTCTCGCCCATCTCGAACTCGTTGCGAACGACGGTCATCTCCTTCTCGAGCGCCGCGGCGTCGATGAAGGAGTTCACCATGCGATCCGCCTCGAGCCGCAGCGCGAACTCGAGGTTCTCGTCGCTCGCCACCATGGTCTCGTAGTAGTTGGTCCGATCGGTCCACGTCGTGCCGTTGAACTGCGCGCCGTGATCCTGCAGGCTCTTCCACGGATCCGGATGGGTCGGTGTTCCCTTGAACACCATGTGCTCGAGCAGGTGCGCCATGCCTTTCTCGCCGCGGCCCTCGTGCCGCGAGCCGACGAAGTACGTGATGTTGACGGTCACGTTCGACGAAGACTGGTCGGGGAACAAAAGCACCCGCAGTCCATTCGGCAGGCGATACTCGGTGATGCCTTCAACCGATGCGACCGGCTTGCCGGCCCACGCGGGAAGATCGGTGGCCGTCGCCTTGGGCGTGTCGGCCGCGTGCACAGAGTGCGGAATGCCGCAGCAAGCCGCAAGCACCAGCGTGCCGAGGAGAGCGAACTTCGAGAGCGATTTCATGCAGATCTCCGAGCGGTCGAGCGAGCACGGCATCAACCGTGGCCCGCGACCCCTGTCCTTCTGGAAAAGGGTAGTGCCACAATCTCCGGGCGTTGCGGAAAACCGGCTGCCCACACGGATCTCGGGACGAGCCGTGCGATGTGTTCGGCATGACGGGCTGGCGGATGAACGGGCGAGGTCAAATCCCGTATTCCATCCAGCGCCCTGCCACTCGCTCCCGGATCTCCTTGCTCATCGCGATCAACGGGGGCCACTCACGAACCGGTTGGCCGTTCGCCTCGTCCCCGGGAAGCTTCGGCGTCGCGTCGAAGGCGATCCGCCGGCCGCAGACGCTGAGGTACCGATCCCGATCCGGGGCGGTGTTCGCCATCCAATGGAAAAGGGCATCGTCCGGATGGACCAAATCTGATTCCTCGCCGACGATCACCGTCCACCGCGGCAAGGCGCACTCGGCCGTCAGGGTGCCGAGTTCCTTGATGAGACGTGCCCCGTCACCCGCCTCACGCTTCGCGATCCGCACGAGCAGCCACCAGCCCCCGAACTCGGGCGGCACGCGGGCGTCGAGCACGCCCGCGATCTGCTTCACCCGGCCCTCGGTCTTCCTCGCCGACTCACCCAGCACGGCCTCAATCTCGCCGGACTCGCACGCCTGCTTGGCGATCCCCTCCAGCGCGCGGTGCGTCTCCGCCGGGTTGCTCTTGCGGGTCGCGTCGAAACCGATCTTGCCGCCGCCGCCCAGGAAAGGAGCCGCGTGGTCGAGAATGTCGATCGGGCCGCGAACCAGCTCGCTATCACGCGACGGCACGCAGTGATCGCCCACGGCCCGCATCACCGCGGCGTGGTCGTGCACGTCCACGTCGTCGTCCACGATGACAACTGTCTTCGTCCACGACATCTGCCCCGCGCCCCAGATCGCATGCATCACGCGGCGTGCGTGCAGCGGATACTCCTTCTTGATCTTGATGAACGCGCAGTTGTGGAACGCCCCGAACATCGGCAGGTCGTAATCGATGATGTCGGGAACGGTGGTGCGCAGCAGCGGCAGGAAGATCCGTTCCGTCGCCTTGCCCAGGTAGTAATCCTCCTGCGGCGGAAGGCCCACGACAGTGGTGGGGTACACGGGATTGCGACGGTGCGTGATCGCCGTCACTTCCAGCAGTGGGTAGCGATCAGGCAGCGAGTAGAACCCGGTGTGATCGCCGAATGGGCCTTCAAAGATCGCCCCCTTGCCGAGAAGCGCTGCCCAATCCGGCTGCTCTCCATGCGACCGTTGCGAGTGGATCCTTGCAATTTCTTTCGGATCAAAGCCGATCAGCCCCGCCTCACTGCTCACGTATCCCTCGATTACGATCTCCGCGTTCGCGGGCACGCTCAGGGGCACGGTCTTGCAGTTCACCAACGGGATCGGCCCGCGGTTCAGAAACCCCGCGAGAAGCAACTCGGAAATGCCCGGCGGCATCGGGGCGGTTGCGGCGTATGGCATCACGCTCTCGCCGCCCAGGGCTATCGCGACCGGCATCCGCTCGCCCCGCGCCTTCCAGGAGCGCCAGTGGCGGGCGCCGTCGTGGTGCATGTGCCAGTGCATCGCCATGTGGCGCTTGCCGAAGAGCTGCACGCGGTACATGCCCACGTTCCGCGAGGGCGGCGCGTCCTTGCCGATGTCGTCGGCGTGGATCGTGTGGATCGTTCCGAGCGTGATGTAGCGGCCGCGGAAGTTGGCGTTCCATTCCGGACCTTGCCCGAGCCCGTGAGCCGCGATCGCGCCGTCGTTGACGCCCGCGGGATAACCCAGCGCCGCGAAGTCACCATCCTGCGGCCAGCACTTGATGATCGGCAGCCGTGTCAGGTCCACCTTGTCGCCCGTGATCACCACTTCCTGGCAGATGCCGCTTCGGACCTTCTTCGGTGGGATCTTCGCGATCTCAAGCAGCTCCGGGATCTTCTGCAGCTTGGCCAGAAGCGTCGGTGGCGGCTCGGGCTTGACCAGCTTCTCGATCTTGTGTCCCAGCGACTCAAACCCGCCCGGCGTGTGACCCGCGCTCACACCCGGACCGGCGTCGTTGCAGCCCAGCGCCATCTCGACGCGGCGGTAGGAGCCCCAACCGTTGATGAGGACGGGGATGTCCGATCCCTGCACGCTCTCGAACAGCAAGGCCTTCCCGCCCCCGTCGCAGAAGCGGGGATCCACCCGCCGGGCGCTGGCGGAAGGCAGGTGCGGTGCCGGCGACTTGCTCACCCGGTCGGCGACCTCGGTGATCTCCAAAACCGGCGAGACCGAACTCCGAATGCGTGTAAGCTCCCCGGCACGTTCGAGGGCGGCGATGAAGTCCTGGGTGTTCTCGTACATAGACTCGCTCGATGACGGCCGATCCCGCATCCAACTCGCAAGGCCCACCGGGGCGCTCGACCCTCACCCCCGACTACCAGCGGAACTGGGAAGAGTACTACGCCGCGGTCGAGGGCAAGCCGCCGCGGGACACCCTCAAGAGAGCAATCGCCGCATTCGCGAGAAAGGATGCACCCAGCGAGCCTCGACTCGCGATCGATATCGCCTGCGGCAGCGGCCGCGACAGCGTCGAGCTGCTCCGAAACGGATGGCACGTGATTGCGACCGACTACCACCCGGCTTCGAAGGTTCTAGCCAGCGCCGCCACCTGTTCAGACGCGTTCCGCTTTGTACAGACCGAGATGGAGACCCTCCCGACCCACCCCGATATCCCGCGGGCGGTGGAACTGATCAACGCGTCCTTCGCCCTCCCGTTCTGCAAGCCCGAAGCGTTCCCGACGTTGTGGAAGTGGATCGTCACCACCCTCCGCCCCGGCGGTCGCTTTGCCGGCCAGCTCTTCGGTGACCGCGACGAGTGGCGTCCGATCCGCCCCGAGAGCCACTTCACCCGTGCCCAAGTCCTCGAACTCCTCAAGCCCTTCACCATCGAACACCTCGACGAGGTCGAGAAAGAAGGCGACGACGCCACCGGCAAGCCGAAATACCACCACGTGTTCCACATCGTCGCTCGCAAAACGTGATGCCTCGATGCCTCCTGCCTTGATGCCTTCTTTGCTGTCAACCCGTCTCGCTTCTCCGGAGTCGCTCGCTTGACCACCGCAACTGCCGACCTCGCACTCGATCTCAAGGACGTTGACAAGTCCTACGCCGCCGGTTGGTTCAAACGCGGCGTGCACGCGCTCCGCGGCATCGACATGCACGTCGGCCGCGGCGAGGTCTTCGGGCTCCTCGGCCCCAACGGCGCCGGCAAGTCCACCCTCATCAAGATCCTCATGACCGTCATCTCGCCGACCCGCGCCCAGGGCACCATGCTCGGCCGCCCCATCGGTGAGAAAACCACGCTCGCTCGAGTGGGCTATCTACCCGAGCATCACCGCTTCCCGGATTACCTGACCGGCCGCCAGGTTGTCGAGTTCTACGGCGCCATGAGCGGCGTGTCCCGCCGCGACCGCAAGCAGCGCGCCGCCCAGCTCCTCGATTTCGTCGGCATGGCGAAGTGGGCCGACACCAAGGTCCGCGGCTATTCCAAGGGCATGCGTCAACGCGTCGGCATCGCCCAGGCGCTCGTCAACGACCCCGAGCTTGTGCTGCTCGATGAACCCACGGACGGCGTGGACCCCGTCGGCCGCCGCGACATCCGGCAGATGTGCCAAACCCTCAAGGACCGCGGCAAGACGGTCTTTCTCAACTCGCACCTGCTCAGCGAGCTCGAGATGATCTGCGACCGCGTCGCGATCCTCGTCCAAGGCCGCGTCGCCTCGCAGGGCACGATCGACAGCCTGACAACCCACCGACAGCGCTACGAGATCGAGGTCGCCAGCGATGACAGCAACGTGGACACGGCTCTTCGCGGCGCGTTGTCCTCTTGGCTTCGGCCGGATGCGAACGGCGCTCTCGATGGCCAGCTTCCGACCGGCGAATCGATCGATGTGCGGCTCGATCAGCCGCACGCACCGGCGATGGTGAAAGTCGCGACCGCCGACGCCGCCAAGGTGCAGCCGCTGCTGGACTCGATCCGTGCGGCACGCCTGACGCTGCGTGCGGTGCGTCCGATTCGCCCCTCGCTCGAGGACCTGTTCATGGAAGCCGTCACCGATCCGGAGACCGGCAAGACACTCGCGCCGGGCGCCAAGGAGGGTGCGTGATGATCCTGACTCAGACCAACGCGATGCTCGTGGACGCGTATCGGGAGCTCAACAGCAAGAAGATGTTCTGGATCGCCCTGGCGCTCTCGGCGCTCGTGGTCCTCGCGATCGCCTGCGTCGGCATCAACGACAAGGGGCTCACGATCCTCTGGTGGACTGTGTCCCTTGACATCATCAACACATCGTTTCTGAGCCCCGCCGCGTTCTACAAGACGATCTTCATCCAGTTCGGGTTCAACTTCTGGCTGGCCTGGGTCGCGACGATCCTGGCACTGATCAGCACGGCTTCGATCATCCCTGATCTCGTCGCCGGCGGAAGTATCGAGCTCTCGCTTTCGAAGCCCATCGCGCGTGTCCGGCTCTTCCTGACCAAGTACGCGACGGCGCTGCTGTTCACCGGGCTTCAGGTAGCGGTCTTCACGGTCGCGAGCTTTCTGGTGATCGGACTCCGCGGGAATTCATGGGAGTGGTCCATCTTTCTGGCAATCCCGTTGGTATTGCTCTTCTTCAGCTTCATCTACTGCGTCTGCGCCCTGCTGGGACTCGTCACGCGATCAACCATCGCCGCGCTTCTTCTCACCGTGCTGTTCTGGTTCTTTCTGTTTCTCGTGAACACCAGCGAGCGGGCCGTGTTGCTCTTCAAGCTGAACGCCGATGACCGTATCGAGTCTGCGGAGCGGGATATCGGGAATATCCCCGAGCTCATCACACGCTCCAAGGACCGTATCGCTGTTTTCTCCTCAGTCCGCGAGGGCGAGTCCGACGCCGAGCGGACCAGGCGGGAGGCGAACAAGGCGACGGAGGAGGCCAAGCTCGCCGGTCTGGAGCTCCGCATGGGAACGCGCCAGCAGAACCTGACGGAGTACAAGGCCACCCGAGAAACGTTGACCAAATGGCACAACATCCTCTTCGCAGTCAAGACGGTCTTCCCCAAGACGGCCGAGACGATGGGCCTGCTCGAGCGCCGACTCACATCTCTGAACGAGTTCGCGGCATTCGAAGACGCCCAGGAGGACCGCATCGAGGAGCGCCGCGAGCGACGCGCCAGGAATCAGAACGGCGTCGCCGTCGAAACCAATGAACCGAGCCCCCGTGTCGCCCGCCGCCTCGAGGAAGTACTCCGACAACGATCGGTGCTCTGGGTGCTCGGGACGTCGATCCTTTTCGAGCTGCTGGTGCTCACGATCTGCTGTTCGATCTTCGCCCGGCGTGACTTCTGAGAAGGTGTATTCCTGCGCGACTGCACCGACGCTTGGGGCCGTGTCCGCTCAAGTCCCGGCACGCGACAGCTCCGCGCCCCGTCGCGTCGCCGCGGCGATCGCCTCCGCCATCGTCTCCATCACACCCTTGGCATCCATCACCCCGATCGCGGCGGCCGTTGTGCCGCCCTTGCTCGTCACCGCCGCCCGAAGCTCCGCGGCGGTCCGTTGAGATTCACCCGCAAGGAGCGCCGCGGATCCGTGCAGCACGCTCCTCACGATGGCGTCCGCGGCGTCGTGCTGAATCCCCTGCCGCTTTGCCGCCTCCGTGAGCGCCTCCGCCAAGTAGAACAGGTACGCCGGACCGCTGCCGGCCACTGCCGTGAAGGCGTCGAACAGCCGCTCCTCTAGTGAAACGACGTGCCCGAGCGCTCCGAAAAGCGTCCGCGTGAACGCGTCATCCCCTGCCCGTGCCGACGCCCCGAGCGTCACGGCGGAGCAGCCCATTCGGATCTGCGCCGGGGTGTTGGGCATCACGCGTACAACTCGTGCCCTTTCGCCCAGAAGGTGTTCCAGCGTGGTGGTGCGCGTTCCCGCGAGAATCGAAACGACCGTTCGCTCCACACCACCCGCTTCGAGTACGCGACGCAGCGCCGCCGCCGCCGCATCCACCATCTGCGGCTTGACCGCCAGCAGCACATGCCCCTCACCGCGTGCAGGCTCCCGCGCCGCGAGCAGCCGCATGCCTTCGGCGACATCCGAGACCGCGGCGTAGCCCTTCCGCGACCACTCGGCTCGCTTCGGTTCGTCGATCTCACAGACGATCACCCCGTCGGGCCGAAGCACGCCCGCGGCGCATCCCCCCTCCACGATCGCGCGGCACATGTTGCCGCCACCGACAAAGAGCAGCGGGGGAGACGTTGTGACTCGACAATCCTCGCTCGTCATGGCTCTAGCGTACCAACGCGCCCAGCTTCTTCATGCCGGCCATCGGCCTGGGAGGCGTGTGCTTCCCGTCGGGCACGATTCCACGTACAATCTCGCCATGGCCACCTACTACCAGCTCGAGTTTGAGAAGCCACTCGTCGAACTCGATCGGCAGATCGACGAGATCGAGCAGCGCATCCGCCGCGAGGAGAGCGACGAGACCACCGTTCCCAGCGCCAACGCCCTCCGCGCCGACGTCGAGACGCTCCGAAATCAGCGTTCCGAGCTCATCAAATCCATCTACTCCGGCCTCACCGCGTGGCAGACTGTTCGCGTTGCCCGTCATCCGCTCCGCCCCCAGACCCGCGACTACATCGAGTCCATGACCCGCGATTTCGCCGAACTCCACGGCGACCGTCGATTCGGAGACGACCCGGCCATCGTCTGCGGCATGTGCCGCATCGGTCCCATCAAGTGCATGCTCATCGGCCATCAGAAAGGCCGCGAAACGGGTGAGAAGATCGCCTGTCACTTCGGGTGTGCCCACCCCGAGGGCTACCGCAAAGCCCTGCTCAAGATGCAGCTCGCCGAAAAGTTCGGCCTGCCCATCGTGACGCTCGTTGACACGCCCGGGGCGTACCCCGGTCTCGGCGCCGAGCAGCGCGGCCAGGCCGAGGCGATCGCCGTCAACCTCCGCGAGATGAGCCGTCTCCGCGTGCCGATCGTCAGTATCGTCATCGGTGAGGGCGGTTCGGGCGGTGCGCTGGGGATCGCGGTGGCCGATCGTGTTGCCATGCTCCGCAACTCGTGGTATTCAGTCATCAGCCCCGAAGGCTGTGCGGCCATCCTCTGGAAGGAAGCCAACGAGCAGACCAACACCGCCGCCGCCAAGTCGCTCAAGCTCACCGCCAGCGACAACATCGAACTGGGCATCATCGACGACATCATCGAAGAGCCCTTGGGCGGCGCTCATCGCAACCCCAGGGCCATGGCCAATGACCTTGCCGACTGGATCGTCCGCAATGTCCAGGAGCTCAAGCAGAAGTCCGGCGAGGAGCTCGTCAACGCCCGTTACGAGCGCTTCCGCCGCATGGGTTCGTTCCTCGAGCAAGCCAAGGCCTGAATCGACAACGGGCGTTGCGGGCGTCGCTCGTGCGCGGGTGATCCGCGGTTCCGGTGCGCGGGTGCGATCGGGGGCTGTGCCTGCGTGTCTACGCCGCGCCCACGCCGAGCCGTTCGTGCAATCGATCGCAAAGTGTCCGCGGTTCACGGTCTATGACCAGAAACTCCCGGTGCGGCAGCCGAAGAAAACCGTTTGCCCCGGCGTGATCGAGGAACTCGAGAAGCCGCGTGAAGAAGCCCTCGGTGTCGAGCAGACCGACCGGCTTCTCGTGGAGGCGGAGCTGGGCCCAGGCGAGGATCTCGAAAAGTTCATCGAGCGTTCCAAAGCCACCCGGCAACGCGACGAACGCGTCGGCCATCTGTGCGATCTGCATCTTGCGTTCGTGCATGGTTTCGACCACCCTCATGTCCGCGACCCTCGGGTGGGCGAGTTCCTTCTGGACGAGCTGCCTGGTGATCACGCCGGTGATCGATCCGTTGCGTGAGAGAGACCCAGCCGCCACGGCTCCCATGAGTCCTCGGCTGCCCCCGCCATAGACGAGCCGATTCCCTGACGCGGCGATCGCGACGCCCAGGGCGTGGGCCGCATCGGAGAAAGCGGGATCGGTGCCCGATGCCGCGCCGCAGAAGACGGCGATAGAGCGAGTGACCATGCGATACTGTACGAAGCGGAGCGGTTGCGGGGCGGTTGCGGGGCGACGTCCGCCGGCCGCCCGATCAGACGCGATCGCCTACTCCGATAGCGCGTTCGATCCTCAGGGCGCGATTGCCCCGGGATTGACCGACGCGTGCAAGGAACTTCTTCTCTTCCTCGACCATCACGACCACGGGCTGATCAGCGCGCTTGTCGGTGACGATCATGTCGCCCGGCGCCATCATGAGCAGGTCGTGCACGCTGATCGTCGTCTCCGCGAGAACCGCGGTGAGCTCCACCCCGGCTCGCCCGAGGGAACCCTTTACAGCCTCTTCGATCTCATCGCTCTTCTGGTTCTTCGCCGCGCTGAACCACGATTGCGCGCTGAGCTTTTCCATGACCGGTTCGATCACGTTGTACGGAATGCACAGGTTCATCGTGCCCGCTCGATTGCTCATCTTCAGCTCGAAGCCGATCACGACCACCACTTCGTTCGGTGGCACAATCTGCACGAGCTGCGGGTTGCTCTCGGTCGCTGCGACGCTGAACGTCATCTTGCGAACGGAGCTCCACGCCTCCCCCAGCGTCGCCAGGCCTCGGGTCGTCACGTTGCTGATCAGGCGAGTCTCGATCAGGGTCAGAGGCCGCTGCGGGATGAAAAGGTCCTGGCTCGTTCCCCCAAGGAGGCGGTCGATGATCGGGTAGATGATCAGCGGGCTCAGCTCAAGGCAGATCTGTCCCTCGAGAGCGTCGGCCTTGATCAGGTTGAAGCTGGTCGGGTTCGGAAGACCGGAAATGAACTCCGAATAGGTCATCTGCTCGCACGTCGCAACCTTGACCTCCACGATCGTGCGAAGGAAGCCCGACAGCGACGCCCCGAAGTTGCGGGCGAAGGCCTCGTGGAGGGTCTGCAGCGAACGCATCTGATCCTTCGAGACGCGTTCCGGCCGCTTGAAGTCGTACGGTCGGACCTCCAGCCCATCCGCGGTATTGCGGTTGCGGCTGAAAATCGTGACCGCCTTCTCCGTTTGCTCAACCGAGCCGGTGTCGACCGCCGCAAGAAGGGCGTCGACTTCGCTCTGATTCAGAACATCGGCCATGCACACGGCGTACGACTCCATCGGAACAGACTGCGAACACGGGCATCCAACTATCGACCGGCGGCTACGCTCGTCTTGAAGTTGACCTCCCCCTGACGGATTTCCCGATGAAACCACGCCTGCCTGCCACGTTCTTGATCGCCTGCCTCCTCGCTCTCGCCACCGGCTTCGGGGCCTCGGCACCCGCGCAGGCCCAATTTGGCGGCTCCTCGAGCAAGGTTCGCGTCAGCGTCACCCCGCAGAAAGCGGTCGCGGCGCCCGGTGATCAGTTCGCCCTCGCCGTGATCCTCGATCACGACGATGGGTGGCACACCCAGACCAACGACCCCAGGGTGCCGGAGGAGCTCCGGGACCTCGCGCCCCTCCCGACCGTCATCACGATCGACGCGCCGCGCGGCGTCAAGCTCGGTCCGATTCAGTGGCCGAAGTCCAAGCTCATCGAGGTCGGCTTCTTCGGCGATCCGATCAAGATGGAGTTCTTCGCCGGAAAGGCCGTCGCGTTCGTGCCCGTTCAGATTGCTTCGGACGCCTCGCTCGGAACGATTGAGTTCAAGGGGACCGTCTCGATCCAGGCGTGCGACGACAAACAGTGCGTCCAGCCGGAAGACATTTCGATCGCCACTGCCGTCGAGATCAAGCCGCTCGATCAGATCGTGCCTGCCGACGGTGCAGTCGCGCTGTTCGCGGATTTCGACGCTTCCGTTTTCGCCCGCATGAACGCCGGCATCGCCGCGACGCCCGTGGCCACCAGCGAGTTTGACTTCATCGGATTCAAGTTCTCCCTCAATCGCAATCAGTACGTTGTCATCTTCGGAATCGCCCTCATCGCCGGCTTCCTCCTCAACCTGACACCCTGCGTGTTGCCGGTCATCCCGATCAAGATCCTCTCGCTCCAGCAGCAGGCCGGGAACCCCGGCAAGCTCGCCCTCTTCGGCGCCGTCTACTGCGTTGGGATCGTCGCGACATTCCTCGTCCTCGGACTCATCATCTTCGGAGTCGTGACCGGGGGCCAGAAGCAGGACTGGGGGCAGATCTTCACCAGCAAGTGGTTCACGATCATCATGGCCGCCATCGTCGGCGCCATGGGTCTGGGCATGATGGGCCTCTTCACGCTCAGCCTGCCGCAGAGCGTGTACATGCTCAACCCCAGCCACGACACGATCTTCGGCAACTTCATGCTCGGGGTGCTGACGGCCGTTCTCTCGACCCCCTGCACCGGACCGCTGCTCGGTGCCACCATCGCCTGGGCCGCCACCCAGCCGGGCTGGGTCGGACTTGCAACCTTCGTCACCATGGGCGTGGGCATGGCCGCGCCCTACGCGCTGCTGATCGCCTTCCCGAAACTCATCGACAAGATGCCCAAGGCCGGCCCCGGCGGCGAATTGCTCAAGCAGGTGCTCGGCATCCTCATGATCGCGGTCGCGATCTTCCTGCTCTCGAATCTGACCCCCGAAAAGTGGCCGTGGTACGCCGTCGGTGGTGTCGCGATGGCCGCCGGCGTCTGGGCCATCGTCGGCGGGCTTCGCATGCTCCGAACCACCAAGGCCAAGGCGATCGTCACGATCTGTGCCCTCGCTTGGATCGGTGCGAATGCACTCGGCACCCGCGCCCTTACCAGTGAGGGGCCCGTCGCGTGGAAGAAGTTCATCAACCAGCCCGAGAGCGACGTGCGCGACGCGATCGCAGCCGCGACCCGGGCCGGCAAGACCGTCGTCATCGACTTCACCGCGAAGTGGTGCACCAACTGCCACGTGATCGAACGCGCCGTCCTGCTCAGCGAAACCGGCGTGCGTCTGCTCAACGCCGCCGATGTCGTGCCAATGAAGATCGATCTGACCAACGCGGCGCAGGACCAGGGCTGGGGTCTGGTCCGCGAGATCTCCGGCGGCGGCGGTATCCCGCTCATCGCCATCTTCCGGCCCGGCGTTGAAGAGCCGGTCTATTTCAGCTCGTTCTTCAAGCCCTCCGATCTCGAAGCCGCCATTCTCGGCAAGTAGCTGTTCTCACCCCTCAACTGGCTTGCGGAGCACCGTCGCGTGCGGCGTCTTGACGTCGCCGCACATCTTCCTTTCGTAGTTCGTCGCCACCAACTGCCCCTCGCCCACCCACTCCGGCACCGCGAACGCGCAGCGCTCGAACGGCTTCACATCTCCGTCGCTCCACCGCGCAAAGTACTTCTCCATCCACGCCCAATAGTCATCGTGATCGGTCACGATCCGGAGCTCTCCGCCAGGCACGAGGCAGCGATGTGCCTGCTCCAGAAACCGATCCTGCACCACGCGGTTCTTGTGGTGCTTGGCCTTCGGCCACGGATCGGAGTAGTACAGGTGAATCACATCCACGATCGCGTCCGGGCATCGCCACTTCAGAAACTCCACGGCATCGGCGTGCAGCATCCGAACGTTCATCAGGCCAGCCCGTCGCACGCGGTCGGCGGTGTACGCGTAGTAGGCGCCCTCCCATTCGATGCCGAGAAAGTTCGTCCCCGGGTTCTGCTGGGCGACGTTCAGCATGAACGTACCTTTGCCACAGCCGATCTCGATCTCGAACCGCCGGGCCGACTCGCGAAACCACCGACGCGGATCCAGTCGCCCTGCCAGCGGATCCGACACGATGGAATCCGGCAGCGGCGGATACTCCGCCTTGCTCAGCCCGATCACCCCTTCGCCCGCGTCAAGTTCTCGTCCGTGTCCCAGGTTCACACCGGCTCCGCGTCAAAAATCCGCTGCTCTGTTCGTGGATCGTTTGCCCGGCCCCAAAGCCATTCCGCGGCGTCCCCGGCCCGCTGAGGCCTCAGAATGACCGATCCCCGGACGCCGGACAACCGTATAGACCTTCGGTTCAGAAATCATCGCTCGTTCCCGCCTCCGTCGTGCCGATAGAAGGACGTTCAGTATCGCGTGTCGATCGGGAGTGAGGAGCGAGGGTTTCGCAGTGCGGCCGCACGGACGTGGGCCGGTTCAGGCTCCTGTTGTGCGGCCGACAAGATCGGCTGAGACGTGACCGTCCCGCTCCGGGACGCTCACCGGACAGGAGCGAGTCATGCTCGACGAACGGAACTTCTTTGTGTCGCAGCCCGGGTCTTCCCCCGCCTCGTTCTCCGAGGCGAATCTCGGCGGCATCGACCTCGCCAGCATCGTCGACGCGCGGCTCGACCGCAAGAAGTTCCAGGATCATCACTGGACCGGCACGTTCTGGGAATACCTCGACATCGTCGCGGCCAATCCCAGCGTCTGCCGCAACGCCTACCAGCGCCTCTACGACGCCATCATGGGCTGCGGCAGCGAGAAGTACCGCATCTTCAAGAAGGACGTCATCCGCTACCACTTCTTCAGCGACCCGTTCGGCAACGGGCAGGACGGCATCTTCGGTCTCGACTTTGCGCTCATGTCGCTCGTTGATTTCCTCCGCTCCGCCAGCGAGGGCTACGGCACCGACAAGCGCATCCTGCTCCTGCACGGCCCGGTCGGCTCGTCCAAGTCCACCATCGCTCGCCTCCTCAAGAAGGGCAGCGAGGCCTACAGCCGCACGCCCGAAGGGGCGCTCTATTCGTTCTCGTGGCTGCTCGATGAGCACTGCGAGGTCAAGCCCGTCAGCGGCGGTACCGACGCGATCAAGAGCCACGAGTTCGCCTGCCCGATGCACGAGGATCCGCTGATCCTGGTGCCGCGTGAAGCCCGTGACGCGATGCTCGTCAAGATCAACGAGCGCTACCGCCCGCAGCACCACGGCGGAAAGATCCGCATCTTCGGCGAGCCGGACCCCTTCTGCCGCAAGATCTTCGAGGACCTCATGACGTTCTACCGCGGCGACTGGCGTCGCGTGATGGACCACGTCAAGGTCCGACGCATCGTCCTCAGCGAAAAGGACCGCGTCGGCATCGGCACCTTCCAGCCCAAGGACGAGAAGAACCAGGACTCGACCGAGCTCACCGGTGATATCAACTATCGCAAGATCGCCCAGTACGGCAGCGACTCGGACCCGCGGGCGTTCAACTTCGACGGCGAACTGAACATCGCCAACCGCGGCATCTGCGAGTTCATCGAGGTGCTCAAGCTCGACGTGGCGTTCCTCTACGACCTGCTCGGCGCGTCGCAGGAGCACACGATCAAGCCCAAGAAGTTCGCCCAGACCTACATCGACGAGGTCATCCTGGGGCACACCAACGAGCCCGAGTACAAGCGGTTGCAGAACAACGAGATGATGGAGGCGTTCCGCGACCGCACCATCAAGATCGACGTGCCCTACAACATCCGCCTCGACGACGAGATCAAGATCTACCAGAAGGACTTCGGTCCCGAGCGGATCAAGAACATCCACATCGCACCGCACACGCTCGAAGTGGCGGCCATGTGGGCGGTGCTGACGCGTCTCGAAGAGCCGAAGAAGGCCGGCCTGTCGCTCCTGCAGAAGCTCAAGCTCTACAACGGCAAGAGCATCCCGGGGTACACCGAGGACAGCGTGCGTGAGCTGAAGGAAGAGGCCCTGCGCGAGGGCATGAACGGCATCTCGCCGCGGTACATCCAGGACAAGATCAGCAATGCCCTTGTCAGCCGCCAGGCGATCGAGGAGAAGTGCATCAACCCCTTCATGGTGATCAACGAGATCGAGGGCGGGCTGTCGCACCACTCGCTGCTCAACGACGAGAACACCAAGAAGCGGTTCCGCGAACTCCTCGCCGTCGTGAAGGAGGAGTACGAGGACATCATCAAGGGCGAGGTGCAGCGTGCGATCAGCGCCGACGAGGACGCGATTCGCCGGCTGTGCATCAACTACATCGAGAACGTCCGAGCCTACACCCAGAAGGAACGCGTCAAGAACCGCTACACCGGCCGCGACGACGAGCCGGACGAGCGCCTCATGCGGGCGATCGAAGAGAAGATCGATATCCCTGACAGCCGCAAGGACGACTTCCGTCAGGAGATCATGAACTACATCGGCGCCCTGGCGCTCGACGGCAAGAAGTTCGAGTACAACACCAACGCGCGGCTGTACCGCGCCCTCGAGCTCAAGCTCTTCGAGGATCAGCGCGATACCATCAAGCTCAAGAACTTGGTGAGCAGCGTCGTCGACGACGAGACCCAGCAGAAGATCGACATCGTGAAGCAGCGGCTCATCAAGCACTTTGGCTACAACGAGACCAGTGCGACCGACGTGCTGAACTACGTGGCGAGCATCTTCGCCAGGGGCGATAGCAAGCAGCGATAGCGGTTGACGCATAAGTGTGCTGCCCGATCACTTCGGAGCGACGGCCATCGCCGCTCGGGTATCCTGTCGCGATGCCCGAGTCCCGACTCATCGACCGTATCGCCGCGTTGATCACTGGCGTCTTCCGCGCCATAGTTCCCGATCCGTTCGTGATCGCCGTCCTGCTGCTCCTTCTCGCGTGCCTCGCCGGCCTGGCCTTTGGTGACTTCAACAGCGACGTGTCGCTGGCCCTCGCGGACAAGCTCGTCCGTCTGACGGATGCGTTCCGAGACAACGGCCCCTCACCCCACATCTGGTCGCTGCTCGCGTTCACCATGCAGATGTGTCTCGTGCTGGTGTCCGGACATGTCCTTGCGTCCACGCCGCTGGTCGGTCGTGCGATCACCGCCCTCGCCAACGTTCCACGGTCGGGCCCGTCCGCCGCGGCGTTGGTTGGGTTCATCGCTTGCCTGACCGGCGTCATGAACTGGGGCTTGGGGCTCATCGCCGGCGCGTTGCTCGCGCGCGAGGTCGGTCGCAGCCTGGCGCGGCGCTCCATACCCCATCACTACCCGATCATCGCCGCCGCGGGCTACTTCGGTCTCATGGTCTGGCACGGCGGCTTCTCCGGCTCGGCTCCCTTGACCATGACCTCGATGGACGGCGCCCGGCGCACGCTTCCCGCCGATGTCGTGGAACGGCTATCGACCGCAGGGTTCGCACAGGGCGTGCCGCTCGATCAGACGCTCTTCACCGCGTTCAACGCCTTCATCACGCTCGGGCTTCTTGTGATGGTTCCCGCGATGCTCTGGTTCCTGGCACCCCGTGAATCCCGACAGCAGTCGGGCAGCATTGCCGCGCCAGCGGAACAACCCCAATGCAGCGATGTTCCCCGCACGCTCCCGGAGCGGCTCGATGCGTCGTCTCTGATTCCCCTCTGCCTCGCGGTCGCCCTCGCCGCCGGATTGTGGCGATTCCTCGGCGTCAGCGGCTTCAACAGGCTCGGGCTCAACGAGATCGCCGCCGCGATGCTCGTCCTCAGCCTTGTTCTCCACGGCTCGTCACGCCGGTTCGTAGCGGCTGTCGACGAAGCCGCATCGTCCTGCGGCGGGATCATCGTGCAGTTCCCGATCTACGCCGCCATCATCGGCGTCGTGGTTGCCAGCGGGCTGATCCGCATCCTCGCCGACCTCGCCGGGTCTGTGTCGCCCGCGCTGCTCCCCGCGACAACGTTCCTCTCCGCGTGCGTCATCAACCTCTTCGTGCCCAGCGGCGGCGGGCAGTGGGCCGTGCAGGGCCCGATCGCGCTGTCCGCCGCGCTTGATCACGGCATCGCCCCGGGACGCATCATCATGGCCGTGGCGTACGGCGATCAGCTCACCAACATGCTCCAGCCCTTCTGGGCGTTGCCGCTTCTGGCCATCACCGGCGTCAAGGCCCGGGAGATCGTCGGCTACACCGCGATCGTGATGATGTTGGCCGGACTTTGGATTCTCCTGGGTCTGTTGATCGTGTAGTCAGTCGTCGTCGCTCTGCACGCGCACGGTTGTCAGGACCATGTAGTGATCCGAAAAGCGCCGCTTGTACGCCGCGGGAGACATCGAGCGGCTCAGCACGCGGTCATGGTCGATCACACGGAAGGTCGATTCGGTGAACTCGGGTTGCCCCTGGGGCACGAAGATCTTGTCCGTGCCACCGCCGCGCCAGTGGGTGCGGGCATTCGCGGTGTTCAGATCCTTCAGGCCGGCCCGCTCGAATGTCTTCTCCGCAGCCTCATCGTCAGAGGTCATGTTGGTGTCACCGAGGATCACCACGTCGTCATCCGCGAACAGCCGCCGGACTTCGGGCAGCAATCCCGCCAGTGCTCGCGCCTCTTCGTCGCGATGCGTCGCAAAGTCGCCGTCAAAGTCCGCCTTCATGTGCACCACGATCAGCACCACATCGGTCTTGCCCTTGCCCAGACTGAACTTCACCGCCGTCGGCGGACGCACCCACAACCCCGAGCCCTGCGAGCTCCGACGCGTCGGCACCGGAATCCGCCACGCATCGCCCTCGCGGTCCGACACCAGTGTCGCAACGCTGGAGTCGTACAGGAAGCCCGTGAACTGATCACCGCTCCGAGACGGAAAAAGCAGATACTCCCAGCCGCCTCCGAGCTTCGCGAGGACGGCGTCGAGCTCCCTGCTCCGCGGATTGTCCGTCCCGCGACCGTTGCCGCTCGCGGTGGGCGAGATCTCCTGCAAGGCGACGATCGCCGCCTCGCTCCGCTTGATCGCCTCCGCCAGATCCGCAGGGTCCTGCGCCACACCCTTGCCCTCGCCGCTGCGCTGCGACGGGTTCCCCAGCCATTCGATGTTCCATGAAGCGATCGTGACGCTCGCTTTCGCGTTGCCGCCACGCGCGGTCGATGGCCCGCCGGACGCGGGTGATCCGCCCGATGCCACCGATGCCCGCTCCGCGGCATCCGTTGGTGTCGTTGCCGTCTCCGCTCGCTGCGACGCGGACGACGACCCCGAGGCCGCGCCGCCCGGGTTCTTCGGCGACAGCAGCCAGGCCGCGGCAAGCACGATCAGACCGATGACGATGCTCGCCGGTGTCGCCTTTCGTCCCATGCTTGTTCGATTCCCCATGCCGTGACGCTCCGAGTCCCACCCGGTTCGACAAACGTAGAATGGCACCGGTGTCCCGGTAGCTCAGCTGGATAGAGCGGCGGTTTCCTAAACCGCAGGCCGGCAGTTCGAATCTGCCCCGGGACGTTTCTGTTGGTTCAGGCTGCGATCATGCGGCGTACGGCAGCAGTTCGACCGGAAGTTCCTTCAGCCCCCGTCGCCGCGCCTTCCGCACCGCGTAGCGCAGGCTCTTGTTCATCCGCTCTCGCACGCGGTCGGTCACGTTCAGCCCCCGTTCCTCCATCGTGCGGATCGAGAACGCCCAGGCGTGATACTCCTCGAGGCACCTCGGTTTGTACGCCCCCAGGCCGATCGCGTGGTGCCCAATCTCGTGCAGGAAGATCGCCATCGACATCGGGCCCTTGGGCTGCGGGCTTTCGAGTAGCCGGACGACGCGGCCGTCCTTGTACGTGATCGTCCACGCGACGCCCGACGAGTTCGTCCGCCACTTGCGGACTTTGACGCCGTACTTGGTGAGCATCTCGCGAACGATCGCATCGTACTTGGCCTGCATGCCCGCATCGGCGTCGCCGCGACCGGGCTTGCAGGCGAGCTCGGCTCGGCGTTTGGATCGAAGGAGCGTCTGCTCGCTTGATGTTGCCGGCCGAGCGGCAAGCAGTGGCAGACGGTCGTCGGGTCGCTTGGCCTCGGCCGCGGGTGGACTCGATGGCTTGGGCGTGGTTCCGAGGAAGAGATCGCGAGCCGACTTGGCGACGGGCGCGACCGCGGGCTTGATGAGGTCCCACAACGTCAGCACGAAACGATCCCCTCCGCGGGCTTGCCTCCGATGAGCCGCTCGCCGTTCTTGGGCTGACGTCCCACCGCAAAGTCCTTCCACGCCATGGCCCGCTTGCCGGCGGGCTGCACCTCGACCAGTTGCAGCGAGCCGCCGCGGCACGCGACAACGCCCGCGGTGGTATCGACCAGCGTGCCCGGTTCTTGTTGGTGATTGCCTTCGAGGGCTTTCGTGCGCAGCAGTTTCAGGGGTTCGCCCCTGAACTGCACCGTCACACCCGGCCAGGGGTTCAGCGCGTGCACCCGGCGGCGGCATTCGGCCGCCCCGGCCCCGAAATCGACCCATCCGTCCGCCTTGCTCATCTTGGGGGCGATCGTCACCAGCGACTCGTCCTGCGTCACTGGCCGCAGCGTGCCGGCCACATGCTGGCTGAGCACGCCGTCGATCAACCGTGGGCCGTCGGCGCTCAGGATGTCGTGCAGTTCGGCCGTGGTCCAATCGGGGTTGGTCGGGTGGCTTGAGGTTGCGAGCACCAGCCCCGCGTCCATCCTGTCGGCGAGCGTGATGACGCTGTTGCCGACGAACGGGTCGCCCGCGAGCAACGCCGCATTGATCGGGGCCGCACCGCGCCATCGGGGCAGGATCGAGCCGTGGAGATTGATCGAGAAGATACCGTCGAGCAGCGCCTTGCCGAGCTTCTGGCCGAACGCGATCACCACGAACGCCGCCGCGCCCTGAGCGCGGATGTCATCGCGTATGGACGCCTCGTTCACCTTCTCCGGCTTGACGACCCGGACGCCGGGAAACTCCGTCTGGCAAAGCTCGGCGATCGGTGTCGGCGTCAGCTTCCCGCCACGACCCGCGGGCCGATCCGGCTGTGTCACCACCAGCCGCACGTCGTGCGTCGCCATCAGGTGACGCAGCGACGGCACACCGAAGGCGCCCGAGCCGAAAAACACCAGTGGCAAGCGTGCGTCCATGCGGAGGAAGAATAGAAAGGGCGGACCAACCAGACGGCCAATCGCCTCAATGAAGCCGCGCGACCCCGACGGTTCTCGTTGGCCCTTTGGCGAACTGGCCCTTTGGCGATCTGGCCCTTCGCGGACCTGACCCTCGAGCGATCCGGCACTCTCGCCGTTCCAACCGACGTTCCGACTTACCGGGAGCGTTCCAGATCCCGGACCGCGGTCCGGTTCTTCATCCGCGCGGTCTGCGTCATCTTGTCAAGGATCAGCACACCCTGCAGGTGGTCGAATTCATGCTGCAAGCACCGGGCCAGGAGTCCGCCGGCCCGGATCGTGAACACCTTGCCCTGCTCGTCCGTGGCCGTCATGGTCACGACCGGCGGGCGCAGAACATCGCCTCGGATCTCGGGCAGGCTCAGGCAGCCTTCCTCGAACGGTTCCGGCGCGCCCTCGTACTTGGTGATCTTCGGGTTGATGAACACCATCGGCCCCGTCGTGCATGTCGGAGGATCGTCGGTCGACGTGCGGTCCTCTCCCTCGGGAACGTCCAGCACGAACATCTGCCACGACAGCCCGACCTGCGGGGCCGCCAGGCCGATCCCCTCGGCCTCGTACATCAACTCGATCATCCGCGACGCCACCGCGCGGACCTCCTCGTTGATCTCCTTCACCGCCTTGCCGGCGGTGCGCAGAACCTTGTCGGGATAGTGCACGATCCCCAGTTTGGACGCATCGACTGCCATTCGCCGATCGTACGGTGCCTCATCGGAATCGGGGTGCCCCCCAAGCCCCGCACCCGAAGCGTTCCGCGACCGTAGAATCATGCCTGCAATCGCGGCGTGGCCTTTGCGTTCCCCAGCAATGCCCCGTCGGGCACGCCGCCCCGAGGCCCTTCACGAGAGACCACACGAGACATGATCTCGAACTTCTTCGGAAAAAAGCCCTCCTCGGACAGCGCCGGCAACGGCGGCCCCGAGTTCTCGCCCGAGAAGGCCGAGAAGTTCTTCCAGCACGCCCGCGTCGTCCACGAGTCCGGCAACTACGAGTACGCCATGCAGCTCTGGCTCCGCGGCCTGCAGCAGGACCTCCGTATGGTCACCGGGCTGGAGGGCTATGTCGCCTCCGCGGCCCAGTTTGTAAACTCGCCCGAGGGCAAGAAGCGCACCAGCAAAGACACCAGGACCGCCATCTCCGGCGGCGGTGAGGTCAACAAGTTTTTGTCCGCGCTGTTCGACTGGACAATGAACGTGGACGACAAGTCCGCCGCTGCGGCGGCCGCGGTCAAGGCCTGCGAGGCGATCGCCAAGCTGCCCGCCGGCGACACCGTCCGCAAAGTGGGCGAGTGGGCCTACGCCGCCTCCCGCAACGATCCGAAGCCCAAGAAAGACAACTACGCCCGCATGATGCGAGCGCTCGACTCGATGGGCCTGCCCGACCTGGCGGTGTCGATCGGCGAAGAGGCCCGCCGCCTCGATCCCAGCGACGGCGAACTCTCCAACGAGCTCAAGATGCTCGCCGCCAAGGCGACCATGGCTCGCGGCGGATACGAGAAGACCGGCGCCGAGGGCGGCTTCCGCCAGAACATCCGCGACGCCGGCAAACAGAAAGCCCTCGAGGAAGCCGACCGCCTTAGCAAGACCGACGACGTGAAGGACCGCGTCATCGCCGCCGCCGAGGTCGAGTTCACCGCCCGTCCGGAAGACATCCCCACGATCGAGAAGCTCATCAAGGCGCTGCGTGAACGCGGCAAGCCTTCCGATGAGGAGCGGGCCTACACGGTCGCTCTGCAGACGTTCGAACGCACCAGGATCTTCAAGTTCCGTCAGACCGCCGGCGATATCCGCATCCGCCAGGCCCGACGAAAGGTCTCGTCCGCACGCCAGATGCTCGAAGCGGCGCCCGGCGACGAGACGGTGAAGAGCATCTACGAAACCGAGAAGAACGCGATGCTCGAACTCGAAGTCCAGGAACTCAAGCTCTGCGTCGAGAACTATCCAACCGATCTCACGTGGAAGTATGAGCTCGGCCGACGTTACTTCGAGCTCAACAACTACGAAGAAGCGATCGGCCAGTTCCAGGAAGCCCAAAACGCCCCCCGGGTC
>ERZ1066133.327-NODE-327-length-23705-cov-6.721564_pt1 | contig 23705 bp, 19 predicted proteins | sample MGYA00382780_ERZ1066133 | MGnify/ENA primary metagenome ERZ1066133 (study PRJEB33369, sample SAMEA5778363) | biofilm metagenome | biome: Industrial cooling water; feature: Water cooling tower basin; material: Biofilm | place: United Arab Emirates | collected... | reverse complement strand
GCTTTAGATGCACCGCCAGTGCCTAAAATCAAAGCCTTTGAATGATCGGATTGCAATAACGGCAAGAGCGATTGTTTAAAACCAATTACATCGGTGTTATATCCAATAAGGTTTCCGCCCTTTACGCGTACGCAATTACATGCTGCCATTTTTTGAACAACTTCATGTTGCTCATCTAAGAATGGAAGTATGTTTTCTTTATGTGGAATAGTAACATTAAATCCCAATAAATTGGGATAATCGTTTAACATGGCTGGCAATCCCTCTGCAACAGTTTGCATTGGACAAACCACATGCTGAAAATTCATCAAACCAAGTTCTTGAAACTTAGCTGAAAAATATTTATTTGAAAAAGATTGGGCTAAAGGATACCCAATTAACCCTACTGTTTGCTGGTGCATTATGATGCAGATTCTTTCAAATATAAATTGAAGGTATCTCCTCTAAGTCCAATACGCATTGCTTCTAAAGGAATAACTTCAGATGGCGCAATATTGCCTAAGTTAACATTACAACCAATTAACTGTAAGAAGTATAATTGCTGGGCTTTCTGAGGAGCTTCCCAAATAATTTTTTCTTCAGGAATCTGGGTTAAAATTTCTTGTACAAGACCTTCTCTTACTTCACCACTGCCACGATAAATACCCACATTACCTGCTTCCCTGGCTTCTGCAATTACATAGCTTGAACCAGCCTCTAATTCAGCTCTCATTAATTCAATCCACTTATAAGGCGGTATAATGTGAGCGGCATCTTTACTTCCCACTTCACTTAGTACGGTGCCGTGTTGAGTTAATTTTTCAATATACCCGCATTTCTCAGCATGAGGAATGGTGATTGATCCATCGCTCACTTCCATATATTGTATGCCATAGTCCTTGCACATGGCTATATAATCTTCAAACTGGTTGCGGATTAGAAATGCTTCAAACAATGTGCCACCAAAATAAATAGGAATATTATGCTGATGATATACTTCTATTTTTTCTCTTAAGTTGGGAGTAACAAATGCAGTTCCAAAACCTAGCTTTACTATATCAATATGGGGTGAAGCAATATTGAGCATATTATTCACCTCTTGAATACTTAAACCTTTATCCATGACCATGGTTAAACCGTGGTTTCTTGGCTTGAGACTTCTTTCAGGAATTTGTGTAAGACTAAAATTCATGTATTAGGATTGTTTGAGGGCGCAAAAATACAAAATTCTATAGGGAGTTATTCAAGATAGCTTGATTAGTAAAGTTACTCTTCAGATTTTTTTAACTTTTTGTAACGAGCTAATATATCAACAACCTGCGGGTGCTGAAGCACAGGTGGATACAACTCTACAAATCGCTTCATAAGTTTTGCATTTTTTTGCATGCCCAACTCGAGGTATAGAAAAGCTTCTTTTAAATACCCAGCACGATAATATGCCATACTCAGATAAAATAAAAAGATTGATTTTTGACCTGTAATTTCAAGTGCAGCCTCGGACTGAACAATTGCTTCTTCAAAATATTCTGCTTCCAATAAACAACTCAACAACGATTCCCATGCAAGTCTATTTTTGGGCTTTGATTTTACAACCAATCCAAAATATTTAACTGCCTCTTTGTATTTTTCTAATCCCATGTAGCACTCACCCATTGCCAAATTATAATCAGCGACATGCCTATGAATTCTCATTGCTTGTTCTAACTGTTTAATAGCAGGCTGCCATTGATGTTCTAAGATATAGGTAACTGCAACTTTGTAATACAGTTTGCTATCATCTGGATTTAAGTGAGAGGCTTTTTTATAATTAAATCTTGCTTGAGCATAGTTTCCAAGTCTATGATAACAATGACCTATTGCTTCGTAAATAACATCTTCAGGCCTAGTTAGCTCTAACACTTTCTCTAGGCAATCAATTGCTTCTTTATATTTTCTTAAACGCAAGTATGCATCGCCCATATTGCGAAAAGCATAATCGAACTTCTCATCAATTGCAACTGCATATTGATAAGCGTCTATAGCTTTTTCATAAAGCTTCAATCCTTGGTAGCCAGCAGCCAAATTGAACCAAGCTAATTCACTAAATGGATGTTTTTCTAAAATTCTTTGATGCAAACGAATACTTTCTTCATTCCTTCCAGTATAATCGGTCCAAAAACAAATTTTATATAAAGCTTCTTCGTTGAGTGGGTCTTGCTCTAAAATCAATTGCAAACAATCAAAAACCTTATCAAAAGCTTCATAATCGTCGTAAACATCCGCCAACTCAAACAGCAAATCCACCCGCTCTTCCCCGTCAAAAAGTGACAATGCATCTTGCAGTATTTCCACAGCCTCTGCTTGCTGATCAAGTGCCAAATAAGCATCAGTCTTTAAAATATACAAGTCAACGTCCTGACTATCCATTAAAGAAGCCTGGTCCAGTACCTGAAGCGCTTCCTGATACTTTCGCATAGCCAAAAGAATATCTGCTTTTCTTATAAGTAAGGAAGAAGAAAAAGGGTATTGTTCCACAGATAATTCGGTTGCTTCTAAGGCTGAGGGGAGATCATCTTTTTCATCGAAATAATTTATAATTCGCTCAAAATCATCCTCTTGCAGAAAACTATTCGGTCTTCCATTTCGGAGGTTATCATATAAACGAAGTAACTCCTTTAATGCCTCTCTATCTTCTCGGTACGGATGTTGCGACATGGGATAAGGTTTATCCAAAATAAGGGTTTTTTAGAAATAATCCTGCACTTGGTAACAAAATCTTAAGATAAACGTTAAATAAAAGTTAGGCACGGATTTTGTAACTGATAAATTTAGCATACCTTTAATTAAATGAATAACCGATTAAGCATACAAAAAGCCCTTTTTTTAGTAATGGGCACTTGCTTTACCCTTTGGGTGAATGCAACAATCGGCATCATTGATGAAAAGGGAAAATCTAGCAAGTATTCATTAAGTCAGGTTAAATCTCATCCTTCCAAGACTTTAACTTTCCCAAGTCTATCTTCAGCTAGTTTTCAATACAAAGGCACCCTGAAAAAACCTATTTTAAATTCTTCAAAAGGATCTTCAAATGCTATGCGATTCGAAAACGATCATAGCACCTTTATCTTTCCTTATACCATAAAAGTGAAAGTTCCTTTTTCCAAGTTCAAGACTCCTAGTCCGCAACAATAACTAATCTCTTAAATCTGGTGCTACCCACTCCAACACTCTGTATCCTGTTGTTGGTATCTCAAAACGTGTAGCTTGAACTGGACTGAAGTTAATTCTCCTTGCTATAAAACTTACCCTTCGGTTTTGTTGATCAGTGGACTCATAGGCCAATACCAATCCTGGAATAATAGAAAACTGGAATTCATAGTCTCTTACCGATGGTACCATATTGGGAACATAAAACACATCTAAGGTTTGTCCATCCGTTAGCATTAAACGAGCTTTTTTGCAATTGTAATTTAAAATACTTCGCGTTTCTTCTAGTTCAATCATTTGAACACCTGCAAACTTTTTGTTTTCCTGTATCCATTGATCTTGAGTTAATCTCATCATAAAACGGTTTTGACCAAACTCTCTTAAGATTGTCGCACCGGCATCCTTTCTATGTATAACTGTTTGTGTAAATCCTGGATTAACAAAATCGGTTCTACTTTGAACACCCTTTACATATATAAACTTTTTACTTTGTCTCAACGAAGCTAAAAAAGGTGCGTCTTCAACCGAATTAGAATCGGCTGATACACTAAACTCAATAGTGCACTCAGCAATAACTCTCTGTTGAGCTAAAGGCTCAACAGAAAACAAAACAATCAATCCAATTACAAAAGCCAAAGTTCCAAACTTCATAATTCAATGATACAAAAAAGCCCCGATTATAAACGGGGCTTTTTTTTATTTTTTCTTTTGCGTTTTTTCTTTCATCTCTTGTAGCTTTTTCTGACTTTCTACCATTTGCTGGTACTTTTCTTGCCACTTGTTTTGCTTCTTAGGCTTTTTCCTATTGGCTTCAATTTTTGCTAGAATTTTATCGTGATCAATGATATAATGCTGTATTACAAATTGCAAACCTAGAGTCATAAGATTTGATACGGTATAGTACCAAGTTAAAGCCGCTGGCAATCGGTTGAAAATGAATAATAAGATAAAGGGGAATATATATGGCATATACTTCAACGCTGGATTGTCGTTGGTTGGCGTCATAGCCATATTGTAAATTGAAATTAAAAAGCTGGTAATAACTGCAGTTAAAGTAAATAAGCTTACATGATCGCCATAAGCTGGGATTGAAAATGGCAATTCAAAAATTGAGTCGTACTGCGATAAATCTTTTGCCCACCAAAATCCTTCACCTCTTAGGGCAATGGCAGAGTTAAAGAAACTATACAATGCAAAGAAGATTGGAATTTGTAACAAAGCTGGAATACATCCGCCTAATGGATTCACGCCCGCCTCTCTAAACATTTTCATTTGCTCCATGGAAAACCCTTGTTGGTCATCGCCAATCTTTTGCTTTCATGCATCTAATTCTGGACGGAGTGCTTTCATTTTTGCACCACTCAAATAACTGCTATAGGTTAATGGTGATGTAATTAAACGAATAAATAAGGTTAATAAAGCAATCACCCAACCATAACTGGTAACAAATGATGCAAAAAAGTCGAATACAGGTTGAATAATGTATTTATTGATAGGTCTAACAAATGCATATGCATCTCTTCCCAAGTTTACAATGCGTTCCATTTCTGGAGCTTGCTTCTTTAATATTGCATAATCGTTTGGACCGAAATAAAACTGAAATGAGCTATTTACTGATTCAGTCGCTGGTAATTTGATCTGAAGTTGTGTATTCACATTCGCCAAAATATTGGTAGAGTCTTGCACCCTTGCCCAACTAATTTTTCCCGATGTAAATCCACTGTTACTTACCAAAGTTGTATTAAAAAATTGTTGCGCAATACCAACCCATTGAGCTGGTTGCTCAAATACTTTTTCTGTTTTTTGAGATATATAATCAAACTCATTGTTTTCAGAAAAAACGATATTGGTCATTTGTCGCTCATAATCGGCATAACGTTCATGTGCTTTTGGCTGTGCCTTCCATAATAAATTGATTGTTTGCGCAGTTAACAAAGTACCTGCACCAGTGATTGCTAATTCCCAATCAATTTTATAATTATCCGGATAAATGGTGAACTGATGTAAAACTGTTTGTCCGCCTTCCCCATTCAAAGTATAACGCACCACCTGTGAACCATCGGCATTTTTTACAGTTGTTGCAGAAGCAAAAAATAGTGTACTCGTTCCAGCAGAGCGATTTGGTGCAGTATTAATAGAGTAGCCCAATACTTCATCTGCTCCTGAACTTAATTCAACTGGTTTGTCATCTCCTGACATATAGTTTTTAAGTTGAACAGACTTGATCATGCCTCCCTTGTTGGTGAAACGAACTACCATTAGATCATTCTCAACTTCTTGAATTTCTTCTTTACCTAAAGCAGCTGCTGCAAATCCACCTGCAACTTCAATACGACTTAGTGAATCTCTTCGCAAACTATCTAAACGTGCTTGTTCAGGATTCGCAACAACTCGCTTAGCAGCATTTACCCTTGCTACAGAGTCTTCAATTCTTTTTTTCTCAGCGAAATAGGCATTTTGCTCTTTGCTGGTGTACCAGAAATACACAAAAAACAAAACGGCAAGTAGTACAAAACCTATAATAGTATTCTTATCTGTCTTCATAATTCCCTCGAAAATTGAGCGGCAAAGGTAGGCTTTCTATTGGTTATGCCTCAACGAAATCGGTTAAAGCGTTTAAAGGCATTTTACCGTGATAAATGGCGGCAATTTATTCAGAAAATATAGGTTCTTTGTGGTGCGCTTTCCAACTTCAGCCATAAAAATCAACCACATGCACAATATTTCTAGCATGGAAAGCGAACCTATACCGCACATCCATATTGGACAACGATTCCTTTGGTGGCTAGCAACTGCAGACGCCCATTTGTTAAAATCGCTGAGCGCCGATGCCAATAGAACGTCTCTTTTGGGGTGGATGGTTGCCTGTACTTGGATATTCGCTACACTTTCTTGGTGTTATTTTTTCTATACTGTGGTACCTGTTTGGTATGCCTGGCTCCCTCTTGGTGTTTTAATGGGATGGATTATCTTATGCATCGATAGAATGCTGATGTCGGGACTGCAACCATCTAAAAAGGGGGCTTATAAAGCATTCTTGCTACGAGTCGTTCTTGCTTCCCTTCTTGGCGCTTTCCTTGCACAGCCCGCTATGCTCTTTTTATTCAAAAAAGAAATTGCTGTACAACAATCCATCGATCAAGAGCAAAGAGTACAGAACAAAATAAATGCGTACAGAAGCTCAATATCTTCAATTAGAAATGGATGGATTGAAAAAGAGAAAAGCTTTAAAATAGAATTAGACTCATTGGAAAAAGCAAGTAGGAATGCTGCCGCAGCTTATCTTGCTGAAGCGGATGGTACGGGAGGAAGTAAACAAAGAGGCATTTCTAATATTGCACTTGCAAAAAAAGCAGCTTGGGAAAAAATGGAAGAAAAATACCAAGAAGCGCAACTCAGACTCATTCCTTTAATGGGTAAAATGACAAAAAACTTACAACAACTCGATGAAGAAGAACAACAACAAATTGCCCTATTCAGACAACTGGAGCAAAACGGATTTCTACAACAAATTGCTGCACTCTCAAATCTTTTAGCTTCGAGCCTGCCCTTACAAATCAGATACTATTTGTTGTTAGCCATTTTAATGCTCATTGAATTATTACCAGTTATTGGAAAATGGCTGCTTGAAAGATCATCTTACGAGTCTATGCAAACCTTACAAAATGAATTACAAAAAGATGTACTTGCAAGTCAATTACAACTTCACTATCGAAAAAAACTATTCGAGATTAACAACACCACGCAAGAAGTAACAAAAACGACCCAATCAAATGAATGAATGAGCCGTTGAAATTTGATAGTAATTTTACTAAGCAGTTCCCTTGGCGCTGGTAGCCACTACAGATCCAATTAGCTGACTTTTTTGTTCATTGTATCTCTTAACAGCTAATACAAATTTTACAAACAGTGGAGCTGGATTTTCAACTGTACTTTTTAATTCAGGATGGTATTGCACCCCAATAAAATAAGGATGAGAAGGAATCTCCATAATTTCCACCAAACCAGTTTCTGGATTTCTTCCCGTAGCCATCATTCCAGCCGCTTCAAATTGCTCCAGATAAGCATTATTGAACTCATATCTATGCCTGTGACGCTCAGAAATTTCTGTGGTTTCATAAATGCGATGCGCCATACTTCCTTCTCGAATTACACAAGGATACGCACCTAAACGCATGGTACCTCCTTTCATGGTAACCTGCTTCTGCTCTTCCATCATATTAATTACTGGATGAGGTGTGTCTTCTTTCATTTCTGTAGAATGTGCATCTTGTAATCCAAGTACATTTCTTGCAAATTCAATCACTGCCATTTGCATTCCTAGACAAATTCCAAAGAAAGGCAATCCATTTTCTCTAGCATATTGAACAGCTGTTATCTTTCCTTCTATTCCTCTATGACCAAATCCGGGTGCAACCAACAATCCATCTAATCCGCCTAGCTTATCAGCAACATTTTCGGGAGTAATGAATTCACTGTGCACATTTACAATATGTACTTTAGTTTCATTCATCGCACCTGCGTGAATAAAGCTCTCTAATATACTCTTGTAGGCATCTTGTAACTCAATATACTTTCCAATCAACCCAATGGTAACTTTTGATTTTGGATATTTGAGTTTATCTAAAAACAACTTCCATTTTTCCAACTCTGGTTCTGGGAAAATAGTCACCCCCAATTTGCGCAAACAAATCACATCTAATTTTTCTCGCAACATCAATAATGGTACTTCATAAATAGTAGAAGCATCCATTGCTTCAATAACTGCATCCTGCTTCACATTACAGAATAAAGCAATTTTTCGTTTAATGTCGTTATTAAGTGGCTCTTCAGTTCTACAAACAATTACATCTGGATGCACGCCCGTTTCACTCATCATTTTTACACTATGCTGTGTAGGCTTAGTTTTGAGTTCTTTTGCTGCGCGCAAATATGGAATTAATGTAAGATGAACTACTACTAAATCTTCATCGGGTAATTCCCACTGAAGCTGACGAACAGCTTCTATAAATGGTAAGCTTTCGATATCACCAATGGTGCCACCAATTTCAGTAATTACAATATCATACGCATTATCTTGCCCAAGCTTGAGCATCCTGCTTTTGATTTCATCGGTAATATGCGGAACTACCTGAACGGTTTTTCCTAAAAACTCACCAGCGCGTTCTTTATTAATAACAGTCTGATAAATTCTTCCTGTAGTAACGTTGTTGAGTTGTGAAGTATAAATGTTCAAATAACGCTCATAGTGCCCTAAGTCAAGGTCGGTTTCTGCACCGTCTTCTGTTACATAACACTCGCCATGTTCATATGGATTGAGAGTACCTGGATCAACATTGATATAGGGATCAAATTTTTGAATGGTTACTTTAAAGCCTCTTGCCTGTAGCAACTTAGCCAACGAAGCTGCAATAATTCCTTTTCCTAAACTGCTTGTTACGCCTCCGGTAACAAAAATATACTTTGCCATGGTGGTGGTTTATCTTTTTTGGGTCCCGAACCGATGAACGAATGTTGCTCATTCCGGGAAATAACATATATCAATCAAAGACAGAATCAATGAAAATTTGCCTTCAATTGGAATATAAGTGACCGAAAGAGAAAGGGAAAATACGTGTTCTCGGAGGTCGTACAAACCTACACCAATTTCCCCGTTCATAAAAAAACAATTCAACTATTCAACACTAACCGAAGGCATGTGTTAATTTCAAGTGAGAAACAAATCAACCTCAACTAACAACCATGAAACAATTTTTATTACTATCCACCGCAGCTTTTATTACAGCCGCATTAATTTCTAGTAGTTTTCCTCTTCAACCAGAGCCAAAACCTTTAACTGCCGAATGTTATATCAGCTGCATTGATAACGTATATAGTAGCTTTCAGGAAGAAAGTGCACAAAAAGAGTTTCAGTCTTGGCACCCAGAACCAGTGTCTTTTAATTATGTACAACAGCTTGGAACTTCCCTTGAATTTAATACCCCCGATGGATCTAAGGGTAGTGGTTACTATGTGGCTTCAAAAAAGAAAACAAAGAATGTGGTTTTAGTCATTCAGGAATGGTGGGGATTAAATGACCACATTAAAGAGAGAGCCGACTTTCTATCGAAGGAATTAGGTAATGCGCATGTGTTGGCCTTAGACATGTATGATGGCAAAGTGGCTACTACCCGCGACAGTGCTTCTAAATATGTGCAGGGCGCTACGCGTGAAAGATTGGAAGCAATTATCCAAGGAGCTATTGTTCACTTTGGAAAAGATGCAAAAATTTATACAATTGGTTGGTGCTTTGGCGGCATGTGGAGTTTGCAAGCTTCGCTTTTAGCTGGCAACCAAGCTGCTGGATGTGTAATGTTTTATGGTCGCCCAGAAACCCAAGTAGAACGCTTAAAAACTTTATCGTGCGATGTACTTGGAATTTTTGGAAAACTGGACAGAAGTCCATCGCCTGAAATGGTGCAACAATTCGAAACTAATATGCAAGCTGCTGGAAAAAAACTTAATACACATATGTTTGAAGCTGGACATGGATTTGCCAATCCGAGTAATCCTGCATTTAAACCAGAAGCTACTGAAGAAGCTTATAAATTGGTACTGAGCTTTTTAAAAGAAAGAATTCGCTAATTAATTTTTTTATAGCTGGCGGCAATACCCCGAATAAGAGATGAACTAAATCCTTCATGTTCCATTTCGTTGAGCCCAGCAATTGTACAACCCCGAGGTGTAGTGACTTTGTCAATCTCCGCTTCGGGGTGTGTTTTTCTTTTCAAGAGTAAATCGGCGGCTCCCTTTACTGTTTGAGCTGCAATGAGGCTTGCGGTATTTGCATCAAATCCAATTTCAATGCCACCTTGTATATTGGCTCTAATATATCGCATGGCAAAAGCGGTTCCGCAAGCACCTAATACGGTTGCGGCATCCATGAGTTTTTCATCAATTACTACTGTTTTTCCAAGCTGACCAAACATATCTAATACATATTTCTGTTGCTCTTCATTTGCATGGTCTGAACAAATACAAGTCATGCTTTCTTGAATGGCTATAGCTGTATTTGGCATGGCTCTAAATACAGGTACATCAGAACCAATAATTTCTCGCATCTCTTTCAACCAGACACCCGTTACAACACTTACTATTGCATGATGTGAAGTAATGTGGGGCTGAATTTGCTGAAGCACTTCTTTTATTTGAAATGGTTTTACAGCAAGAATAATCCAATCGGCATATTGTACTGCTTCTTCATTTCTATTACTTACTAAAACTCCTTTTGTCTCAATAGATGCAAGTGGCAGAATATTTCTACGCGTAATAATAATATGTTCGGGATGTATGAATCCACTTTCTAACAAACCTTCAGCGATGGCCATACCTAAATTACCACCACCAATAATGGCGATTTTCTTTTTCATGTAAAACGGTTGTAGTATAAAGGTACAACCAACTTAATTAATAGATGCGAAGCGCTTGCAAGTATTCTTGCACATAATCTTTGATACCCTCTTCCAAGCTATAAAAAGGTAAATTATAACCAGCCGAATGTATTTTCTGCATATTGGCTTCGGTAAAATATTGATAGGTATCTCTAATATCTTCTGGCATATCTATATATTCTATCACTGCTTCTTTTTCTAGTGCTGCAAAAGTAGCTTTCACTAGATCATCGAAACTCCTAGCCTTACCTGTTCCTAAATTGTATAATCCAGAATTAGGCCTTTGCTCCATCAACCATTCAATGACCTTCAGCAAATCTTTTACGTAAATAAAATCACGCAACTGCTGTCCATCTTTAAAGTCGGGGCGATGGCTTTTGAATAGTTTTACAAATCCTTTTTCTTGAATCTGCAAGTACGAATGCCAAATTACACTTGCCATTCTCCCTTTATGGTATTCATTTGGACCATACACATTAAAGAATTTCAATCCAGCCCAAAATGGAGGCTGCATTTTCTCAAGCAATGCCCATTTATCGAATTCGTTTTTACTAACACCATATGGATTTAATGGCTGAAGTTGAAATGGCAACTCGTGGCTATCTGTATATCCTAATTCCCCTTTTCCATAAGTAGCTGCAGAAGATGCGTATATCAGAGGAACCTGATGAGCCACACAGTAGTTCCAGACATCTTTTGAATAATCTACATTCAGCAATTGATGAACCTCATAATTAAATTCTGTAGTATCTGTTCTTGCACCAATATGTAGAAAAAAATCAACTTTAAGTTCATGAGCGGAAAGCCAGTCAAATAAGTGATGTCGCTCAACAGCTGCAACAAATTTTTTCGTTTCCCAATTAGGTCGCTTTTTTTCAACTCCAAAATCATCTACTATGATGATATTTTCAAAACCTTTTTGATTAAGAAAACTCACCAAGCAGCTACCTATAAATCCAGCGGCACCTGTAACAATTATATATGACTTATCCTTTTCAATCATTATGCTCCCATCATTTTTTCGATGGCTTCGTCATACAACTTTTTCCAGTCGCTAACAATACCCCAGAATTCACCATCAACAGAAATATCCCCGAGTGTAACTTCTCCTATTTGAGCAATAGGAACACCCGCTGCTTCTGCACCCTGACGAAGCTTTTCAAAGTTTTCTGGATTACATGTTGCCACAATTCTACCTTGTGCTTCACCCAACCAATAAGCATCTTTACGATTTGAAGCATGTTGAGCAACTTGCATACCCAGTCCTTTGAAAAATGTTTTTTCTAATAAGGTTACAATCAAACCACCTTCCGAAACATCGTGGGCACTTGATAATAACTGCTGTTGATTTGCAACGCTTACAAACTTCTGTACTTTTAATTCTTCATTGATATCAAAATAAGGTGCCGCAGAGTGCTTGTGACCTAAAATATTATGCACGTATTCAGAGCAACCAATATCATCTACTGATTTTCCAATCAATACTATAACATCACCTGACTTCTTAAAGTACATCGACAATTTCTTGGATGTATCTTCAAGTAATCCTACCATACCAATAGTTGGTGTTGGATAAACCGGACCATCTGGATTTTGGTTGTAGAAGCTTACGTTACCACCTGTAACAGGCGTATTGAATTTTCTACAAGCTTCTCCCATACCAGTAACAGCCTTTGAAAATTGGAAATAAACTTCAGGATCATAAGGATTACCAAAATTGAGACAGTTGGTTACACCCAAAGGCTCAGCTCCAGAACAAACCAAATTTCTTGCAGCTTCAGCAACAGCAATCATGCCGCCTTTCTGCGGATCTGCGTATACATATCGGCTATTACAATCAACCGTCATAGCCAAAGCCTTATTCGTTCCTTTCACCCAAACTACAGCAGCATCACTCGGATCATTGGTTTGAGTATTGGCCGCGCCTACCATGCTATCGTACTGATGATAAATCCACCTCTTAGATGCAATATTGGGCAATTGAATCATTTGTTCTGCAATACCGCGAAGACTTTCAGATGAAACATCAGTAACCTGATCCATATTCCAATCTTTAATCTGAGCCATGTATTTAGGCTCACGATAAGCTCGAGTATATTGCGGGGCGCCGCCTCCAAGTACCAACTCAAAAGCAGGAATCTCTGCTTCCAAGGTGCCATGCATATAAAACTTCAAAAACTGATCGTCGGTTACATAGCCAATCTCACTACAACTCAAAGCCCACTTCGCAAACACCTCAATCACTTCCTGCTCACGGCCTTTTTTAACCACCATTAACATCCTTTCCTGGCTTTCACTCAACAACAACTCCCAAGCCTTCATATTTTTTTGTCGCGTAGGCACTTTCTCCAAGTCAATATGCATACCCACATTTCCTTTAGCACTCATTTCTGCTGTGCTACAAATAATACCTGCAGCACCCATATCTTGCATACCAACTACCGCGCCTGTTTCAATGACTTCAAGACAAGCTTCCAATAATTTTTTCTCTTGAAAAGGGTCACCCACTTGTACTGCTGGCAATTCTTCAGCACTATCTTCTGTAATATCTGCACTCGCAAAGCTAGCCCCACCAATCCCATCTTTTCCAGTTGCACTTCCAACATAGAATACTGGATTACCTGTTCCTAAAGCAGTTGCAGAAACTGTTTTACCAGACTCAACTATACCCACACTCATGGCATTAACAAGCGGGTTTGTATGATAGCAACCATCAAAATAAACCTCTCCTGCTACAGTTGGAACGCCAAAGCAATTGCCATAATGACCAATCCCTTTAACCACACCCGATAAAAGGCGTTTGGTTTTGGGATCTTGAATATTGCCAAAACGAAGACTATTTAGAGAAGCAATTGGACGCGCACCCATGGTAAAAATATCGCGCTGAATACCGCCCACTCCAGTTGCAGCACCTTGAAAAGGCTCAATAGCACTAGGGTGGTTATGACTCTCAATTTTAAAAACCACTCCCAATCCATCTCCTATATCCATCAACCCCGCATTTTCCTCACCTGCTTTCACCAACATACGGTTTCCATCGCGGGGGAGCGTTTTCAGCCACTTTATAGAATTTTTATAACTGCAATGCTCACTCCACATTCCGCTAAAAGCACAGAGCTCAGTAAAATTGGGCATTCTACCCAGCTTTTTTTGGATTAACTCAAATTCATCTTCTGTTAGCCTCAATTGCTGGGCCGTTGCAACTGTAATTTCCATGTCGCAAATGTATGAAAGCAAAACGAGAGGTATAAGAGAAATAGAGGGATCGCAATCCGAATCAATGCATAATTTTTGTATATTCTGATATTCTACATGAAAATCACAAACGAATCTCATTTTTTCTGAAAAATGGATAAAATTTCCACTACTTGGAAAACCACATTAACAGCACCTCAACTAACTCACTGGAATCTAGTTCTTTGTAAAGCTTACTACAATGGCATACTATTCGCAAGACCTTACAACCAATAATCCAATAAAAAACTCCAATGTCTAAGACTTCATTATTTCAAAATCTGCCTAAGAGTTCGCTTGTAGTAATCCCTTTACAGGGAAAAGAAGCTATCCCTACAAGCTGAAAATAGAACTCGAGATAACTTTATAGTTGGATGAAAAAAGCAAGCTGCTCAAGCTTGGCAACTGATTTATAAGCAGTTATCCAACTTCCCCAACTCGCCTCCACCCAAAAAACTTCAAAACCATGAAACAGCTCTACTTTTTATTCATCTTAATACTTGTTCTCCTACTTTCAACTGCAAAAGCTCAATTTAGAACTCTGGGAACTTGGAAAACAGATGGTACACCCAATTATCTTATTACCCCCAGAGATGTGTTAGATTCTGGATTTTTAAGAAGGGTAAATACTACGCTTCCGGAATATAGAGCTGTTCCCATTTATCAGCCTCGTCTATTATCAGATACAGTTCCTGAAGTATTAGATATTAAATGTGCAACAGATGTTTGGATTACGTTTGTTCATGAAGGCGCCAGCTATACCAACATGTTGGGATTTTTCACCTTTACTGGTAATCCACCTGCAGTAGCGCCCGATAGCAATCAAATTACTTTAATCTTTCCGAATGCTTCATTGAGCGGATTTGGAGGTAGCTTACGACCTGGCGACAAAGTCTTTCTTGGAAGTTTTCCAGCTGGAACAAAAATTGGATTTGTTCTTTTGGCAAATGGTTGGAAAAACAACAGACCCACATGGGGTTTAGGTCCTGTTTATTCAGTTTCTGCTTACAATACACGTATAGCAGATAGCTCTCAAAGACGACAAACTGTTATGTTGCGAGATGATTCAACAGACCGATTTGTTTTTGGATTTGAAGATATACTTAGACCAGGTGGCGATAAAGATTTTAACGACCTTTTATTTTTTGCAACTTTGAATCCAAAGAAATGTGCTGAAGATGTTCGTATACCTACTTTAATCAATGGTGGAACTGTTGTTTATTCTGGAAATACAGGTGGAATAGAAAGCCATAGTTTGGGTGATATTATTGGAAAAAGAAATTATAAGAAAGCAAAAGAAAACAGAGGAGGTGAAATTAATTACAATGCCACTCCAAAAGTGCGCATCCCAGAAACACAGCTGAATACAACTGGCGCTAAACTCACTCTGGCAGATATGATGCCGAAACAAATGTTAGACCCAGGTTATGAAGTTTACAACACTTCTCCTTTTGATCTAACTGGATTTACCAATGCGAGGGAAGTTTTGTCATTTGACTTTACTTTGAATCAGCAAGCTAAGGCAGTTGCATTTGCAACAAGAACAACTAAGGAAGTGTATAACCACACCAAGCCCATTTGCGACCGCTTAAGAGGTGCTCAACTATTAAATGCTGAAGTATTCACTTTGGAAGGACTAGAATTTGTTCGATACACTTTGCTTCAGGAAAAAGGAAATTTAGAATACGCTACTAGCTTTTCTGTTGGTAGAAGAGGTGGAAGAAACAGCTTTTCATTTCAAAGCAGGTGGATGACCAAGGATTATGAGTTTGATGATGAAATGTACAATTTCCAACTATGGGCTGTTGCTCCTCACTTGGTGATTGATATGGCCTTAGATATTCTTCAGAAACTAAGAAACGAAATGCCTGTTGAAACCATTGGAGTGAAAGCTAAAGTGCCTGATGCCTATATTAAAGCAGGACAAAGGGAAGGTAGTAAACTATTGCTCACCATGCAAAATCTTACATTGAATACCACTGGCTATTTTGAGTTAGATGAAAAAATCAATGAACAAGCAACCATTACAACAAGAAAAATTCCTTTTAATATCAATGGTCTAGGAAAATCTATTCTTGAAATACCCATTCAAGATGCATATGAAGCAGACATTAGAATGTATTTAAATGGCGAATTGGAAGACATGGTGTATACCAGCGACGGCAACTGGGACCTTGACTATAACCGCGCACAAACAACTATTAAACAATTTAAAGTAACCAATCAACCTAGCAGGACTTACAAAGATGAATATCCGCTTTTTCGCGACATCTTAATAGAAGGAACAACCAGCAGCTATGTAACTGCCTACAAATTCTTACGAGGTGGTGGTGCTGCGGTTAATTTGAGTGCCTACAAAGCACTACGATTTAACGCCAGTGGTGGTAATAAAGTAACAATTACTCTAATTAAAGAAGGCATTCGTGATTGGAAGGACCAATATCAAATCAGCTTCAATCTAAGTAAAGAAAACAAAGAGTATTTATTGGCACTAAGCGATTTCACCTCTACTAGATTTACCCAGCCTATTGATTTAAGCGATGTGACAAGCGTGGTGTTCTCTTTTGAAGTAAGTACCAATACCACCATTCAACAAGAAATTAAACAAGCTGGATTTGTAAAAACTGATGTGGCATATTTGAGAAGCTTAGAGGCTAAACAAGTGACTGTGTTTCCGAACCCTGCAATTGACAGAATCCAAGTGGTATTTAAAAGTCTAATTGCAGAAAACATCACTTTAAGACTGGTTGAACCTGCCACAGGAAGAATTATTACCCAAATGGCTCAGAATGCTGTAGAAGGAGAAAACAGATTGAGTATGAACCTACCCATTGCTAGTGGATTGAATCAAATGATTCTTCATGTTCAAACAGCCAGCGGCAGAACTTACCAACCTGTGAAAGTGGTACGAAAACAATAGAAAAACCCTCGATAAATTAAAAAAGCTAGTATGAAATATCTACATATTAGCTTTTTTTATATGTACATATTTTTTGCACACTCACCCTATTTTTTGTGCATTTCATCAAAAAAAGTTGACTGAAAGAGTTTAAGAGGCTTACTTTGCGCAAAAATTATCTGTATGTCACTTAGATTTGATGCCATTTCTAAACTTTCTAACTCCAGCGAAGAGGTGCACGTTCCTGGAGGAATGAAGATCACTGGATTGTTCGGCGAAAACGTATTTACCCTTGCAACCGCTCGCCAGTTTTTGAGCGATGAAGGTTATAAAAGCTTAGTTACCAGCGTAAAAGGTGGTAAGAAAATTGATCGTACAGTTGCTAACCAAATAGCCAACGGAATTCGCGCTTGGGCCGAAAGCAAAGGTGTTTCTCACTACACACACTGGTTTCAGCCATTAACAGGAACAACTGCTGAAAAGCATGATTCCTTCTTTACTATTAAAAGTGATGGCACCCCAATAGAAGAATTCGATGGTGCTGCTTTAATTCAACAAGAACCAGATGCTTCTAGCTTCCCTAGTGGCGGACTAAGAGCAACCTTCGAAGCGCGTGGATATACTGCCTGGGATCCATCTTCTCCTGCTTTCATCATGGAGATTGGCGATGGCAAAACGCTTTGTATTCCAACCATTTTCGTTTCTTATACAGGCGAATCACTTGATTATAAAGCACCTTTATTAAAAGCTTTGGAAGCGGTTAATAAGGCTGCAATTGATGTATGTCATTATTTTGATCGCAATGTTCAAAAAGTAACTCCAACTTTAGGTTGGGAGCAAGAATACTTTGTAATTGATGAAGGATTGGCCAACGCTCGTCCAGATTTAATTCAGTGCGGAAGAACTGTATTTGGAGCCTCACCAGCTAAAGGACAACAATTAGAAGACCATTATTTCGGTTCAATTCCTGAGCGAGTATATGCTTTCATGCGCGATTTTGAAATGGAATCTTATCGCCTAGGCATCCCATTGCGTACTCGCCATAATGAGGTTGCACCAGCTCAGTTTGAATGTGCGCCAATTTTTGAAGAAGCGAACATTGCAGTTGACCATAACACTCTTTTAATGGATGTTATGAATCGTGTTGCAAAAAGACACCGCTTAGTAGTTTTATTACACGAGAAGCCATTTGCAGGAATTAATGGAAGTGGTAAACATAATAACTGGAGTTTGGCTACAGATACTGGCGTGAACTTGTTAGCACCTGGTAAAACACCTAAGACCAACCTCATGTTCTTGACTTTCTTTGTGAATGCAATTAAGGCAGTTCATGACTATGCAGATATTATGCGTGCTTCTATTGCATCTGCACAAAACGATCACCGTTTGGGTGCAAACGAAGCGCCTCCAGCAATCATTTCTGTGTTCGTTGGACAATACTTGGCTAAGGTTTTACAGGAAGTGAAAAACAGGGTTGGAGATAAATTTGATGAGCAGGATGAAGCTATCTTGAAACTTGATTTGCATAGAAGTATTCCTGAATTAATGTTGGATAATACCGATAGAAACAGAACTTCTCCTTTTGCCTTCACTGGTAACAAATTTGAATTCCGCGCTGTAGGTTCCTCTGCAAACTGTGCAAACGCAATGACAGTTTTAAATACAATTGTTGCTGAAACATTGCGCAATTTCAAACAAGAAGTTGATAGCCATATTGAAAAAGGCGAGAAGAAAGAAATTGCTATCATGCATGTCATCCAAAAGTATATTGTAGATAGTGAGAAAGTATTGTTTGAAGGTGATGGCTATAGCGAAGAATGGCACAAAGAAGCTGAAAGAAGAGGTTTACCTAACTTGAAAACTACTCCAGTAGCATTAGATGCTATGGTGACAGAAAAAGCAAAACGCCTTTTTGAACACAATGGTGTTTACACACATTCTGAATTAGAAGCTCGCCACGAAATTGAGCTAGAAAAATATATCAAGAAAGTACAAATTGAAGCGCGTGTGATGGGTGATTTAGCCATCAACCATATCCTTCCTGCTGCTGTAGCTTACCAAACTGAATTGGCTGGAAACATAGAAAGCCTTCAGTCAATTGGCTTACCTGAATCTGCTTATAAAAGTCAGCTTACTATAGTTACAGAAATTAGCAGACATATCTCAGCTATTTACGAACAAGTAGATGCAATGGTGGAAGCAAGAAAAGTAGCTAATAATCTTTCGGATACCCGTGCAAAAGCCATTGCCTATTGCGATGAAGTAAAAGGCAAATACTTTGATAGCATTCGTTATCATGTAGATAAACTAGAGCATCTGGTAGATGATGAAATGTGGACATTACCTAAGTATAGGGAGATGTTATTCTTAAGATAGGCAAACAATCAATATAAATCTTAGGGCTGGAATTCTTTCCGGCCCTTTTTGTTTAAACCTTTGAGAAGTGATACAGTCTAATCCCTATATTAGATTAAAATTTAAACTCCTCAACATGAAAAAAATTTTGCTTGCCCTTACATTAATATTGGGCATAGGACTATCGAACACTTGGGCACAAGGTGGTGGACAAATGGATCCAGCTCAAATGCTAGAAATGATGAAACAACGTGTGAAGCCTGGCATGATGGAAAAAACTAAATTAACAGATGCGCAGTGCGACAAAGTGCTTGAAATTCAATTATGGTCTCAATCACAAAGAAGAGGCATGCGCGATTTAAGTCCAGAAGAACGCGCAACTAAAACCAAAGAAATTCAAACGGAGGTAGAGAAAAAGTACAAAGCCATTCCTTTGACTGATGCTGAAATCAAGGCTGTAAATCGATTTCTATGAAGAACTTAGAAAAGCCCAGCAACAAATGCGTGGTGGTGGTGGAAAGTAATTTTCTTCAATTAAATTAAAAAGGCGTTCTATTTAAGAACGCCTTTTTTGTATTCAGTGTTTGATTAAACCATTTTGAAAGACTCCAAAAACTTGGTCGTAAAATTACCAGCTCTAAAATCTTCATTTTGCATCAATTGTAAATGAAATGGAATGGTGGTTTTAACACCCTCAATCACATATTCACTCAACGCTCTGTACATAGTATTGATGGCTTCTTCACGCGTTCTTGCAACTGCAATAATTTTTGCAATCATACTATCGTAGTAAGGAGGTATAACATAGCCGGCATAAACATGCGAATCTACACGAATGCCATGTCCACCTGGCTGATGTAATACAGTAATCTTACCTGGAGAAGGTCTAAAATCATTGTAAGGATCTTCGGCATTGATTCTACACTCAATTGCATGCATATCTGGAGTGTAATCACGGCCACTAATTGGTCGACCAGCAGCAATTAAGATTTGTTCTTTAATCAAATCAAAATTTGTAACCTCTTCAGTTACGCAATGCTCTACTTGAATACGGGTATTCATTTCCATGAAGTAGAAATTGCGGTGCTTATCAACTAAAAACTCAATTGTTCCTACACTTTCATAATTAATAGCAGCAGCAGCTTTCTTAGCAGCCTCTCCCATTTTTTCACGCAGTTCAGGCGTCATAAAAGGCGAAGGAGATTCTTCAACCAGCTTTTGGTGTCTTCTTTGGATAGAACAGTCTCTTTCACTCAAATGACAAACCGTTCCAAACTGGTCACCAGCTACCTGTATTTCAATATGGCGAGGTTCTTCAACAAACTTCTCCATATACATACCATCATTCTTGAAAGCTGCTCCAGCTTCTGCCTTTGCAGAAGTGAAAGCTTTTTCTAATTCATCTTCACTATGCACTACTCGCATACCTTTTCCACCACCTCCAGCTGTTGCTTTCAACATAATTGGATAGCCAATTTCTTTGGCTACAGATTTGGCTTCATCCAAATCGCGCAACAAACCACCGCTACCTGGAACAACAGGCACACCAGCTTTGATCATGGTTTCTTTGGCGGTTATTTTATCCCCCATAGAATTAATCATTTGGGGCGTAGGTCCAATAAACTTAATACCTGAGTCGGCACAAATTTGGGAAAAAGAGGCATTCTCAGCCAAAAAGCCATAGCCAGGGTGAATTGCATCTGCATTTGTAATTTCTGCAGCAGCAATAATGCGAGGGATGTTTAAATAACTATCTGCACCTTGAGGCTTTCCAATACAAACAGCCTCGTCGGCAAATTTTACGTGAAGGGAGTCTTTATCGGCTGTAGAGTAAACTGCTACCGTTTTAATGCCCATTTCACGACAGGTTCGGATGACACGAAGTGCAATCTCTCCCCTATTAGCAATCAATATTTTTTTGAACATGCTGAATAGTTGAATAATCGAAAAAAAATTGTGACATAACAAACATCATGTCACAACTATCATATTATGCAGGCTCTACCAAAAAGAGCGGCTGATCGTATTCTACAGGACTGGCATCTTCTACCAGTACTTTTACGATGGTGCCCTTCACTTCACTTTCAATTTCATTGAAAAGTTTCATGGCTTCAATGACACATACCACTTTACCTGGGGCTACATCAGAACCTACTTCTACAAAAGAGGGCTTATCAGGTGCTGGCTTTCTGTAGAAAGTACCAATCATTGGACTTTTAATTGTTACCAGATTATCTGCTTTAGGCTCAGCAGCAGGAGCTGGCGCAGAAGGAGTAGACGCTGGCGCAGAAGTTGGTGCAGGTGCAGCCACATTGTATACTTGGGGAGCAGGTGCAGCAGTAGCTACCTGAACCACTTTTTCTTCTTTTTGCTTGATGGTTACTTTCCCGTCCTGATCTTCAATGGTAATTTCACCAATATTACTTTTGTTGATGATTTTGATCAGTTCGTGAATTTGCTTGATATCCATTTTTAGGCAAGTTTAGGGGTAAAAAAGGTTGTTTTTTAGCAAATGAAGGAGCAAAATAGCCTTTTTTTCACAAAAATGGCTTTTTTTATCTCAATCAAATGAAGTAAATAATTTTCAAATTTGGGTAAAACAAATTAACAAAAAGAAGGGCTGCCTATGAGACAACCCTTCTAGTATTTTGTTGGGTAATTAGTCCTTTACACGCTCAACGTATTCGCCTGTTTTAGTGTTTACGCGGATCACTTCACCATCTTCAACAAACAATGGTACTTGAACAATAGCACCTGTTTCAACCGTAGCAGGCTTTGTAGCTCTTGTAGCAGTATCGCCACGTAATCCTGGTTCACAATAAGTGATTTTAACAACAATTTTTTCTGGTAATTCAGCACCTATTGGTTGGTCTGTTTCAGTATTAATCATAACAAAAACCTCACTTCCATCCTTCAAAAACTGTGGCGCATCAATCATTTCTTCAGCAACCGCAATTTGCTCGAAAGTTTCATTATTCATGAGGTTATACCCAGTATCATCTTTATATAAAAATTGGAAAGTCTTCTTTTCTACGCGAACAGGAAAGATATTTTCACCTGAGTTCCAGGTCTTTTCAATAGTTCGGTTATTATCTACACCCTTCAATTTAGCCCATACTTTAGCAGCAGCTCTAGCGGTTTTGTTTTCACCAAATTCCACCACAGAATACAAGCTACCATCTAGCTTGAGCACCATTCCTCTGCTGATATCAGATGTTGTTGCCATGTTTTCTAAGTTTTAGGCGGCAAAATTAGGTGTTTGAAATAGAAAAGCCAAAGAGAGAGTTTTATAGAGCAAGTGTTAAAAACATATCTGATTTTAACAAGATAGATGATGATTATTTTAAAAATGATCCTCCTCCCTAAGCTGCTAACCCCTATTTTTGCGCAACTTTTATACATTTAAGCATAACGATTATGAGTGTTCTTGTCAACAAAAACTCCCGCATCCTCGTTCAGGGTTTCACCGGAACGGAAGGAACTTTCCATGCTTCTCAAATGATTGAGTATGGCACACAAGTGGTTGGTGGTGTAACCCCTGGTAAAGGCGGCACTTCACATTTAGACCGTCCTGTTTTCAATACAGTTGCAGATGCAGTTAAGCAAACCGGAGCTGATGTAAGCATCATTTTCGTTCCACCTGCTTTTGCTGCAGATGCTATTATGGAGGCCGCGGATGCTGGTATTGGTTTAGTAGTTTGTATCACTGAAGGCATTCCTGTTCAAGATATGGTGAAAGTGAAGAATTACTTACAGGGAAGTTCAACTCGTTTAATTGGACCTAACTGTCCAGGTGTTATTACCGCAGGTGAAGCCAAAGTTGGTATCATGCCAGGATTTATTTTCAAACCAGGAAGAATTGGTATTGTTTCTAAATCTGGAACACTTACTTATGAAGCTGCTGATCAAGCAGTAAAAGCTGGATTAGGTATTTCTACAGCTATAGGAATTGGTGGTGACCCAATTATTGGTACTCCAACTGTTGAAGCTGTACAATTATTGATGAATGATCCAGAAACAGATGGTATTATCATGATTGGAGAGATTGGTGGTAGCATGGAAGCAGACGCTGCACGTTGGATTAAAGAGAATAAAACTAAGCCAGTAGTTGGTTTTATTGCTGGACAAACTGCTCCTCCAGGTAGAAGAATGGGACATGCTGGAGCCATCATTGGCGGTGCTGATGATACAGCTGCTGCTAAAATGAAGATTATGGCAGAATGTGGTATTGATGTTGTTGCTAGTCCAGCAGATATTGGCGTTACAATGGCTGCTGCTCTAAAGAAATAATCTTATTACACATAATGTAAAAAAGCCGCTTTATCCAAAAAGCGGCTTTTTTAATGTTTATACGGCTTTTTTCATTTTTACGGTTATTCTAGTTCCTTGTCCTGGAGCTGAGTCTATATCTACTGAACCATCAAATAAACTTGACCGAGTCTTAATGTTGAGTAATCCAATACCATCTGTTTTAGCATTTGGATCAAAACCCTTTCCGTTATCTTCTACCACTAAAATAATTAGATCTTCACTATTGGTAATTTTAATTTTTATCTCAGTTGCAGATGCGTGTTTAATAACATTACTTATCAGAATTTGTAATACCCTGTAAATATTTAGTT